>Ga0209400_1004149_pt1 | contig 10332 bp, 8 predicted proteins | sample M_130807_EF_Meta_FD_187313 | JGI IMG/M metagenome (GOLD analysis project Ga0209400, IMG submission 187313) | Freshwater microbial communities from Lake Montjoie, Canada to study carbon cycling - M_130807_EF_MetaG (SPAdes) (version 2) | ecosystem: Environmental > Aquatic > Freshwater > Lake... | reverse complement strand
TTGTTCATGGCGGCAGACCACCAGGCGGATTTTGGAATCGAGCAAAGCCTCAAAGACGCTGTCGATCTTGGCCCCGGGAATACCGAAAATCGTCTCGACGCCCATTTTTTCCAAAATGCGAACCAGAGCTTGGGCTGTATTCGGCGAAGCTTGCTTATTTTTCGACTTCAAGAAAACAGAATCCCTAATTCAAACGGGGCGAGCAAGGTAAAGATGAACGCCGAAACCATGCGGCTGGAGGGAAACACGTCCTATAAGGAGATGTCTTCCAACGGAAAGAGATCAACCAAGTCCTGCCCTGCCTTATCCAAGGCTCCAACTTTCGCCCGGGTGAAACTCTTCCGGGGGCATATCAATCACGGCTTCCTGTGCCTCAATCTCTTTCAAGGCCATAAACCACTTATCATTGGAGCTATCCCGCCAATCCCTACCCGTATTGATGCTTACCTGCCTCCTGAAGGCCACCTTCTTAAGCCTTTCGTCTGATAGGCGAGGCATTTACCAAGGCTAATCGTGTCAATGACATCGGCTTTTTGAGTATGTTGAGATTGAAAAAGAAACGTCTCCAGGTACTTGGTTCTTCGTATTGAGTGAGGCAAAATCTGTGCCAACCAAACGTGCAGATATCTCAACGGACAATAACGGCGTCTCCTGCCCCATGCCAACTCTCTGTATCCCACTTAAAAGAGAAAACAAGATCCCACCATTTGTGCGCTTTCTGGCCGTACTGAAAGTTCTGAATCACGTTTGCGCCTTTGGCTACGGCTTGACGGGCCATCTCGTTTTTAACCTCGGTCAGGTTAGAGTTCTGGCGACTAATCTCAACCTGGATTCGCCCATTCGGTGCAGAGGGGGCGCGAATGACCCCTTCTGTAAAGAAGACTCCTTGATGCCAGTTGCCCCGCGCGCCTAGAAACTCTTCCATCTCACACCTCCTTCTCCAAAACGACAATCATCTCCTCACGGGAACTCCCGAAACCTGGGAAGGTTGCGCTTGTTATTGCACGGACTTGCCACCCTTCAGAAACATAAGAGTTGATCGCACTCTCTAGTTTCTCTGGATCGAATTTACCACCAAAGAAACGATCTTTTTGGGTCAGAATTTTATATTTCTTCATTCGTCCTCCGATTTTGTGCATCACGGTTATTAATTCCGAGCGATCCCCAAGAAAACCAGTAAACTCAGCAGAATCGCAAGCAGCCACTGACCAACCCTCGGCAGCGTATGAATTAATTGCTGCTTCAAGTTTCTCTGGATCAAACTTACCGCTAAAGAATCGGTCTTTTGTTGTAAGTACTTTAACAGCATATGGAGTTGAGGATTTCTGAGTCGCTTGTTTTGGCACGGATTGTAAAGGCTGGGCTTGCTTAAAAATAAGTGGGGGCTGGGCGGCTTGTGCTTGTGAGGGCTGAATGAGAGCAATTAATCTCTGCCAATCTTGTGTTCCTTCGACACAGACTTGGGTCGCCGGAGGAAATGAGCCTCTTAAGAATTCTTTTTTTATATCTTCCAACGAATACGGTCCGACTACCTCAGTACCATTTAAAGAGCAGTAATAATTCATGCTGATTTAAGGCCGAGGAGTTTTTCTGGTCGAGTCCCTCAGTTGCATAATATTTTGTAGATTAGAAAATATCTATCAAGGCAAAACGTAAGGACTTTACCATCCAGACACCCCCACCTTCTCCAGTTATGGCGTTGACTGTGGATCGACTATGGATTGACCGTGGATGACTGTGGTCCCGTATGGCATTGACCATGGTGTTGAACGCGTATTGAACGTGGTTGTGTGCCTCTAAAAACCACGTCTAGGCTTGAGAAATGCATCTATTGGCTGGCCCTACGCCGAAGAGCAAGGGGAGAAGCCCGAAGCTGTCCTGAATGAATCCGCAAAGCTGAACAAGACAGCTGGAACACCCTACGCAGGTTTTCTCAGTTGGGGCTTACTGGAAAACCTTAAAATCGCTAAAGACCTTGGTCTCTTAACCCCCGAAGGGATGTCCGAGTTGAGGCGTGGAAAGTCAGCCACTATCACCAAGGGACAATATGCAGGTCAGGAGGCTGAGTCTGACCATGTGATCCCCAGAGCGGTCTGTCCCGAACTTCAGAATCAAGTGATGAACTTGGAACTACTCCCAGCCTCGCTGAACCGAGCTAAGAGCGACAAGGTGACGGACCGAGCGAAGGTGTTTGCAAAAGAGCTTTATGACGCAAAGTTGCTTTCGGATACTGGGTTCGAGAGGCTCCTAGAAAGTTCCCGCAAGCAACAAAAGTATTGAACAAAATTCTAAGAGCTGTTTTTCAATCCCCACTCCTACCCAACCCCGTTTTTACCCCAGAGCTTCTAGGGAAAGTCTAAATACAGAGCTTTTTTGGTCCCACGCTCTTCCATTGAATGGCATTACTCGACTAGCTCAAAATCCAAGATACGAAACGATATTTTCCCTGGCACACTTTTCTCGATCTCATAATTACGATTCTTTCCATTACCCGCATTCAACTCTTCTACGCTTTTTTCAACTTGCCCTGTAACGCGCTTTGCAAGCCCGCTTGGGATTTCTTCGTTGTAGCGAACCTTGACAGTATCAATCGGAGCACCATTTTGGTCATAAAAGATAACGAGGCAATATACCTTACGAACCGAGCTTCTTAGTTTATTAAGGAGTGAGAAAGAAAATCTACCAAAGTGGGTCATTCCTGAGTCGAAGGTAAAACTACTGGCATCCAAGCCCTCAGAGTTCCGACCACCGAAATCGGTTAAAATGGAGTGCGGGGCTTTGGTGGATATTTCGGGTGTGAGGGGCTTCGCTGGCGAACTACTTGCAAGTAGAGGCTTAAGATAATTGGATGGTATAGCAAAGTTAAGATTCTGACCGCTTTTGAAAGTTGCAACTGAAATGCCTATAACCTCGCCTTTCTCGTTTAATATTGGACCACCGCTACTGCCTGGCGAGATAGGCGCAGTAATCTGCAAAAGCTTATCGGTGCCGACTTCTCGTATACTGCTCACGATGCCCTGCGAAAAGGTACCCTCCAAACCCTCAGGATTACCAACTGCGTAAACAGCTTCACCTACTTGAAATCCGTCACTGTCCCCAATTGGGAGTGACGGGGCTTTAGCAGATGAGATCTTAAGCAATACAAGATCACGTTCTGGATCTACTGCAGTGATCCCCTCGATGTCATGCTTCGTTTTATTTCCCAGAAGTTTTGCATACCCCCTAGCTGCGCCAGTGATGACATGGAGATTAGTAGCAACCTCCCCTTCACGGACAAAAAAGCCACTTCCTAGAGAAAGTGTTTGTCCGTTTGCATCCTCCATGACCAAGAGGACAGTGGAACCAAAAGCTTTCTTAGCAATATCTTGTGCGGTTTCCGCGTGAGAAGAAATTACAGAAAAGAAAAAGATATAGAGGAGCTGCTTCATTCTCAACGGGAAGATGAACTGCTACGCTTAATATTGGCTTTAGAAGAAGATTCCTCACTTTCCTCCTTTGAGTCGCCACCAAGAATACCTCTCTTCCATTTATAACGGGTAAGTACGCCTTTGGAGTTGAATATGCACATTTTAAATCTTTTAGAGACTCCGCCTCCGTTGCCGTAGATATAACCGCTACCATTCTGCACATTACCGTAAATATTTCCGCCTGTGGGGGTATCATCATTCCAATAGGCGATAATAGAGCCGTCAGGTAGAACTTCTTTTGAAGTCGGTGGGATTGACTCCATAATCACTTCGGAATAGGTCACCTTGTTAAGTCCCTTTTCAAGATAATCCAAGGATGGTCCTTCAACTGCCCAAGCAAGACCTGTAGCCCCAAGTACTAGCAAAAACCCGAGTCTCACTTTCACGGGATTAGTTTGAGGTATAGAACTTTGTCTTGCAAGGCTTTGCCACGTTCAGTGCGCAAAGTCGTGACAAGGATGGAAAAGATGGGGTGTAGTGAAGATTCTAAAGAAGAGCCAATTAGGCAAGAAGTGGACTATACATACAGAAGGAACTAAATCTGACAGACCACTCCTACCCAACCCCGTTTTTACCTATTCCAGGCTTAACGGCTATCTAGGACAAATGCAGATGGAGACCGCTATGCGTCGCCTTGCGGGTCAGTTGACTTGACGCACCTTTAAAAACCCCTTTCCTTAAACCTATCCCCGTTGTGAAACGGGAAATAAAAAAGCGGCTTTTTTTTGTCGGTTTTTTTTATTTTATTTCCCCATTCTTGCGGCGTAGCCGCGACGAGTTGCAGGGCTGTAAAAGCTAAATGCCTAAAGCTGAAAGGCGGAAAAGTAGGCCGACCCCAAAAAGAAAATAGGCGAGAACGGACAGCGGAAGGGTTTTTTGATTAACCTACCGCTTCCTGCGAACACTTATCGCCACCACCGCACCTAAAACCAAAAGGGAGAGCGAGGAGGGTTCGGGGACCGAAGCAACGCGAAATCCGTAATCAATAAATCCACTTGAAGGGTTAAAACTAACTCTCGTCGAGGAGTCTAAACTCTCGCTGAAGACATTGGAGTACTGACCACCGCGCATTTCACGTTCCTCGTTTGCCGTGTCATTTATTCCGTCATACGCAGTCTCGGTTAATTCCCATACGTTGCCGCCTTGCGCCATCGTTCCCCAAGAGCTCAAACCACCAGCATTAGTAATGTCGGCGGGACCATTTTTATAATATTGTCCGTATACGGCTGTATTTGCATCTGTTCCCCCTGCAACAGCGATTGGCGAAGTATCGCTTCCAGTAGAGTAGTCATACCAAGTCCCATTAGGGCTTCCGTAAGCCGCCTTATACCATTCATCTACACTTGGTAGGAAATAAAATGCATTTTTGTGACGGTACTGGTTGCTCCCGCTGTACTGACCCGCCCCCCACAGAGTGATGTTATCATTTGCCCCGCTGGTCGTGAAGTTGTAGGCGGCTTGATATCCCTTGCTGGTGTTAAGCCAATTCACAAACCTAGCTGCTTCATTCCAACTAACTCCACCTGCTGGTCTTGCACCTCTGTCTCCTCCAAGACCAATCCAACTGTCCATACCAATTCCCAATCCCCCTAAAGCATTAGCTTTTTCAATCATGGTTCGGCTTATTTCATATTTGCCAATGTTATATACATAAGAAACAGAGCCAGCGGAGTACGTCTCGCCACTATTATTATAAGTACCAGTGTCTGCAGAATTACCAGGATTACCGATAGAAACAGAATCCATAGTAAACGCATTAGCTCCCGTGCCAAAGTTATGGGTGATGGTTTGGGAAGAACAAATAGTGGAAAGAGACGCTAGGGCGATGGCTGAACAAAGAAATACCCGCATTCAGTTAATTAAGCACTTCCCAAGCTGAGAATCAATAACACCGCCAAACTATTAGATCTCTGCTTAGCCCAAATGGGATAATCCAAGGCGACCAATGTGATTCAGAATTATTACAGGAAATCTTCCCCTGTTAAAATGGCGTCTGAGTATTGGGATGTAGTGCCTTAACAGAGGCCTTTTTTTAAAGACTATTTCTGGGTGCCCGTTTTGTTCCTAGAAAATCGGACCAGTTTCTGTCTCTAAATTCTTTAAATTTGTATACGTTATTTGCTGCAAAGGGGATTTGCGGTGGGTTTTTACGTTCTTTGCAATACTGGAACCATTGGGCCGTGCCCTTGAAATGAAGTGAACGCGCAAATTTCCTAGCTTTAGCATAAGGCCAATATTGAATATTATAAGTAGCAATCGTCCCTGTTCCCAGCCAATCACCCCAGCCCTTCCATTCTTGGTTATATATATTATGAGGAGCCGCTGGAATATTACCGTGAAGCAAGTATTTAAACTTTTCTGATCTTGTAAATGCGAACCACTTACTTTGGCTCGGAATTTTCAACTTTCTGACATATTTTCTGGCTTTAATAAAGCACCAGTAAGTTCTTGAACTTGTGGAGATGTAACCTGTGCCCAGCCAATCTCCTAAGCTTAACCAGCCGCTTTTATTGTAAACCCTTTGTGGTTTTGAAGGTATATCTCCTGGCTTCTTGCCTTTTTTCTTCAATTTACCCTGACAGTATGCAGCCCACTCCTTTTGGTTCTTTAGGCCCAAACGGCGTACAAATGCCCTTGCCGATTTAAACCCTCGCGGATGAAGAACCTTTTTTGGCTGGTAACCAAGCCAATCAGGCCAGCCCAACCAGCCTTTATTTGCGTAAACAGTGTTAGGTGCAGAGGGAATGCCCTCTGGGCGGTGTTTCTTTATATAAGGAAACCACTCAATCTGAGATTTTAACCCAAGTCGTCGGGCAAATCTTCTTGCATGTACAAAGTCTTTGGATTGATCAACCTTGATGCTCTTGTAGCCCAACCAATCAGGCCAACCTTGCCAATCATTTTTGTAAACTGTTGTTGGTGCCGCGGGTATGTCTGGTGGTATCAGCCGCTTTCTTAGAGCAACACGCCATTCACGTTCGTTTTTGAACTTTAAACTATGGACAATTGATCTCGCCTCGATGAAAGGCATCCTGGAAAGCCTAGCTATTCTATTCCATACACGAAGGCGAACAGCTTCATTGAATGCACTTATATTTATCTCTTTAGCAAGGTGTTCCCTTGAAAACTCACTTAGAGGGTGATCTGTGACTGATTTTCCTCCCTTTGATATAACCCGAAAATACTCGATAATCCGCTCATCTTCAGACCCAAGCTCCCTTATCGTAGTTAAAACGTCGTTAAAGGAATCCGAACTTAGTACCTCATCAAATGTAGCGTCTTCTTTGCAGACAACGGGAACAATAACATAACCGTACTTCTTACCTTCATGAGGACGTAGCGCACGCCCGACTGCCTGCACGATATCCACTTTGCTTTTTCTCGGGTCTGCAAAAAGGACTGCGTCGATCTTTGGAACATCAACCCCCTCTGTAAGGCAACGTGCGTTTGTTATCAGGCTGATGTCGGCATTCGCGAATTCGCTAATGGTTCTTGCCCTTGTTCCTGTCGAAGTCTCTCCGCTCACATGGAATGTTTGTACAGCCATTTCTTTGGGGAGACTTTTATTGTAAGCATCATTATAGCCTTGAAAGGCTTTTGCTTTTTGGATGCTTGAATGAAATGAGACAACATGAGTTATAGAATGTTCTGAAATCGCTTTTCGAAGCGTTAATAGAGCTGCAAGATTTCCAGCGTCTGTATCTTTTTCCCATCCTTCGGGACGAACAAAAGCGTTATTCTCCACAAGATCAGCAACCTCCTTCTCTGATATGAAGAGAGTTATAAGTTTATAGTCACTAAGTATGGGGGGTGCCTTGTATTCAAGGGCTTCCTTGAAAGAAAGTTCATGAAAGGTCTCCCCGTACACCTTTACATCATCCATGCTAAGAACTTTATCACTTTCTCCACGATAGCGCCTTTCAGTTGCGGTCATGAATAGACGCTTTTTGATGCTAATGTTCTTTTCAAGAAGAAGATGGGAAAAGAGTTTATCCTTGCCCGTGGTTTTATGGGCCTCATCCATGATGCCGAGGTCGAAGGTGAATGCTGCATCCCCAGCGGCTTTGGCTAAAGCCTGCCCGCTTTGGTAGGTGGTGAAGACAATGGTGAGGGCGTTGTGTTTGCGCTTAAGCCAATCCGCGATTTCTTTTGAGTCCGTTAAGCAGGGAACTCCTAAGTCTTGTTTAAGAACAACGGTAACGTCTTCTTCCACCTTCCCTGCAGATTCATCGCTACATACACAGATCCATTCGACATCTTGTTTACGCGCCATGGATTCGGACATCCAGGCTTTAAGAGTCTGCTTTATTAGGGAGAGGCTTGGGACTGCGATGAGGACGCTTTTTGCTTTCAACTCCTGCGCGATAAAATAGGAAGTCAGGCTTTTACCTGTTCCACAGGGCATTATTATCTTACCCCTTGTGACATTATCACCAAATCGAGCGACAACATCTTGGATGGCCTTTTCTTGGTGAGGGCGCGGAAGCCTCGGTTCTAGCGGCTCTTTTCGTTGTTCTAGCCTAGCTTGAAGTCGGCTGAAGAATTCCTCCCCTAAGTCCTGCCAAACACCCAGTCCTAAAAAGCCGATCCTGTCCTGGTCTTTAAGGACATCGGTAATCCGTTCTGTAGGTGAAGTAATAAGGCCGAAAGAAATGCCACGGCACACTCCAAAGGCTAGTCCAGGAAAGGTGGATATCTTTCTCCAGGTGAGCGATTGATCGGATTCCCCGCGATACTTCGATTGGATAGCCCAATACTCGCCATCCTTGGTCTCAGCCACCAAATCAATCCCTTTGTCCTTTGGTGGTAAATTAAGGCTTTTAGCAAGGTCTGAGGGGACTTCTCCAAGAAGCCAGACGGACTTCAGCTTGCTAGCGTATTTTGGCTCAAGTAGGAGATAATGTTTGGTGAGTTCCTCGAAAAGGTCGCCCTTTTGTTTTTCGGTTAATGGGCTCCAGGTCTGTTGAAGATCATTCCAGGAACGGCACCCTTTAAGAGATGCGGCGAGGAAAGAATTAGACGGCATAGATATTTCAAAAATGATAGTTGGTAGACGGTTTAATATCTATCCCATCCCGTCTGCCTGCCTTATCCGTCTGTAAGGAGGTCGTTTATCTCCGAAATAATAAAATCCAAAACCTCATCCGCTTCTGACCCCACCTTGGAATTGCCATCATTCCTGTTTCGCTCTGGCTGATGTCGCAGAATCATTAAACGCTCTAGCCTCATCGTGCTTGCCTTGTGCTTAGGAATGAGGATGCGTAGCTCGGTTGCCTCACCCCAGAAAAACTGGCCTTCGTGCTGTTTGAGCCTTCGCCCAAGGTTGTCCGTTTGCCCTATATAAATCCTCTTTTTCCCATTTCTAAAAGAATACACTCCCGCCAATTCCCCCAGGCCGGACTCATCGAGCCACTTCATCGCCCTTTCAAAGTTTCCGTGGAGATCAGCTTGTTTTAGCTTCTTGCGATAATTCCCTCGCTCCCCGTTCTTTCCTTCCCAGATCATATCCTTAATCCAATCATCCAAGACCCCACTTTTTCGCCAGTATTCCAGCACCTCCGCTTCGACTCTGGCTTTTATCTCAAGATGCTCCTTCCGCTTTTTTTCGTATCGGTCATCCAGCTCCTCGTTCTTGATTCTGGCAATAATGCTTTCCCTTTGTGCCTCCCATAACTCATTAAATAGAGATCGAATCGAGCGGATAGGAGTGAACCGTTTTTCTCCATCGGCTTCGTCCTCGTCATCGTCATTGTCGTCTTGGGCTGACGAGTCCTCTTCAATTTGAGGGGCTTTGGCTGTCACCTCTTGATCGCCAGCCCCTTTGTCTGAAGCAACCACCACCCGACTTTTCTCCTTAACCTTTGCAGTAAGTTCTGGGAAATCCTTGAGAGCCTTCCACCCGTGATCGTTGGCTGTACAGATTTGGCTGTCTTCTTTTAGTAGTCCCTTGTGGAACATTTCGGAAATCTCTTGTGCCGTATGAGAGCCGACAACCTTGGCCCCATCGTAAAAGAAGAAGGTGTCGCTACTTTGCACTCCTAATTCTATGGAGAGCTTTCCTATTTTAGGCAATTAAAGTGTTTGACCACCCGATCGCACACCGAGGACAGAAACCCCGAATGGGGCGTGGCGGATAATGCAACCAAGAGTTTTTTCTGTGGGGGATGCTCGAACCTTGCATATAGCAAGCAGGTGAGCATAACAAATTACACCAATGACAAAACCCACTCTTTGTCTAAGTTTTGTCTAAGTATTATTAATAATAAGTCGTAAACTGTTAACAATAAAGGTGGTGCGGCTGGAGGGAATCGAACCCTCGTGATTATTACAGAGAAGAAATTCGCATGTTTTGCTCATTTCTCCTCTGAAATACACTAGACAGATCCAAAAGAAACTTTAGAAAAGTAGCACTGGTAGCACTATAATAAGTATATGGCATCTCTACATAAACGACCCAGAAGCCCTTTTTTTCATCTCAAATACCGAGATAAAGAGGGCGTAATACGATTCAGAAGCACTGGCCTCAGGCACGATACCGAAGATGGCAGAAAGGCAGCTGCGATTGAGGAAAGCAACGCCACCATCGCCGAATTAATGCGAGGTGGGAAAGTCCAAACAGATGGATGGGTCTGGGTCGAAAAAGCTCTCAAACCCCTTTTCACTACCGAGGCCACCAAGCAAAGAACCCTAGATCGCTGGGACAGGATTCTTTCCTTCTTGTTGGAGAAAAATGTTTATTCCCCTGCTGATGTCACGCCACAGACAGCTTTGGATTATCTGGAATGGAGAACGACCAAGAAACGCAGGTCTGGAAAGTCCGCATCCAGAAACACTGCCATCTACGAGATTCGGTTATTCAGCCGAG
>Ga0209400_1004146_pt1 | contig 10335 bp, 6 predicted proteins | sample M_130807_EF_Meta_FD_187313 | JGI IMG/M metagenome (GOLD analysis project Ga0209400, IMG submission 187313) | Freshwater microbial communities from Lake Montjoie, Canada to study carbon cycling - M_130807_EF_MetaG (SPAdes) (version 2) | ecosystem: Environmental > Aquatic > Freshwater > Lake... | reverse complement strand
TTTTTTTATGTCTTCCCATTTTGAAAATATTTTTTGTTTTTTGGTAAAGCTTTTTTTAAAAGGTTGTATATATAACAAAATATACTTTATAAAAAATAAATTATTTATATAAATAAATTTATTATTTCTATATTGATTATTGTTTCTAATGTTTAATATGATTTTCTTGGCCTGCCTCTTCTTTTTAGCCCCATACCAGCAGTTGCAACTGTAGATGCTGCATTTCCTGCATTACTTGCTCCAGATAAATAATTACCAACACTTTGAGCCCCTTGATATCCAGCATATGCCATTTTCGCAGCATCAATTGCTTGACCTGTAATTGCCAACCATTTATCAGCATCTGGATTGCCTTGTGCATCAGCCAAACCCAATGACATAATATAATCAGATAGCATCTCCCCCAACCGTTTTCCAGCCATTTGCCCTAAGGCAGAGGCAACAGGGATTAACTCAGGTGATAACATTCCTGCGGCCAATGCATCGGCTAATATTCCGCCTAATTGTTCGCCCACTAATGGTATACCTTTCTTAACTGCAAATTTAGCAACACTAATAGCAATTGCTTTCATTGCATCTTTATTATCTTTGAGCCAATTAATTGCGGTCTCTCCATATTTCTTTACAAAATTAACTCCAGTCATAACACCTTCAGATACTTTATTTGATGCATCTTTTACAAATGCTTTTAGTAAATCCCATTTTTGGTTTGCAGTTACTTCAACATTATTTGCCAATTTCATTATAGTATCCTTTCCAACTTTAATTCCATTATTAACATCAGAAATAACTTTGTTGGCTTGGTCTCTTATTTGTTGTGTTATTTGGTTTGCTGTTCCTGTAATTTTATTACCAAATCCATCAAATGCAGTCTTAATTTGATTTCCTGCATTTTGAATTCCTTGATTAATTTGGTCATTATATCCACCAGTAAAAAATTTATTCGCACCTTGGATAAAATCATCCCAGCCTTTACCTTCTTTAATTAGATGATCATTAATAGTTTTGTAATGGTGTTTTGCCGCTTTGCTTTTTAATGCCCCTCCGTGTGTAATGCCATGATGTCTTGCCCAGCCTTGAGCAAAATCTTTAAATGTAAGTCGTTGATGCTTTGCTAATTTTCCGCCAGTAATTGGAACAATATTTGTTGCAACTAATCCTTTTTTTGCTCTTTTATGTTTAGTCATTAAAGCAATTGCAGAATCTAAATATTCATCATTAACTCCTCCACCTTGTTGCAGTACATTAAATCTCGCTCCAATATCTGTGATGGTATTTGATGCTTTTCTTAAAAATGAATTCTCGCCAAAAAGAGATTTTGTATCTTGTTTAACAAATTCATAATCCTGTGTATTGCCAACACCACTTGCCTGTAAAACATTTAATATGAAATTCTGGCAATTGTTATCTCTGGCTGAGTATGGATAAAATTTACCACCCATTGCATTGTGTGCATTTTCATACAATTGATTTAAAGTTATAGATTTTCCATTTAAAGGTGTGGGTGTTGATTCCTCATCTTTTACTGGCTTAGGATTAACAGTCATACTGACTCGTTCAACTTTTTCGAGTGATACTCGTGTTCCGCTTTGTAAAGTAATAACAATCTTTAAATGAAATAATTTATCGTATGGTGCATTCTGTAAATTCTTACCAAACTCTCCCATACTTGCAATACTTAATGCACCAGTTAATGCTTTACCAACTGGATTTCTAACAATATCAATCCCTGTAATTAATTCATCGCCGTATTGTTCTAATATCTTTTTAACATTTGGAGGCATTCCAGTATCTCCAGTATATACTTTATGGGCAATATCTTTTGCTGTATTATATGCACTTGTTGCAGTTGATTTTATTCTATCTCCTGCTTTTCTAAATGCACCTTTTACATCATCTAAAAAGCCTTCACCTTCCATATCAGAATCGCTATCACTGCTATCGCTACCGTGGCAAATATCAATTCTTAATACTCCTCCTCCATTTATTGGTATTTTTAATTTATGGTAATGTTGATAATCTAAACCTTTATGAGTCTTACTTACTGAACCCTTATGTGCATCAAATGGCTTATATGTCTTCTTAACTAGATGACCATTATCGTGAAAAACTTTATCCCCTTTCTTAGTTGTATAATTTAGATCACCTTTATGGGTTTTACTCTTTGAGCCTTTTACACCGACACCATCTTTTATAGGATGGCCATCTACAAAATGTATATATTGACCTTTTCTGCCTGGGTTCATTCCCATAAATTGTTTATCCTGTTGACTATCTTTTAAAAATCCCTGCGAATCATAATATCCATCTGGTCTAACAGCACCGCCTTTCTTTTTTGCTGGCATTATTCTTTTTAATTCTTTGTAAATTAATTTTATTTGTGATAGTCAAAAAAATAAGATTATATATTAAAAAGGATATCCTTTTTTTTGACTTAATTAATTAAGCCTTTTAGAAAAAGGCTTTACCCAAAACTAATTAGCGGGGTTAAAGGGGTAAGACCCCTATTTTTGAATAAATAAAAATTCATTACTTGCTAAAGCAGTTAATACTGTAAATTTTCCAGCGATGAATTCAAACAATCCAGCGGCGGAATTTGAAGCAGTCCCAACACTGAAGAAAAGAATTTGCTCTGTGTCTGCAAATGAACCTTTATCATTTCCAGCAATGCCAACTGCATTTACTTTAGTATGGCCATATGCTACTGGAGAATATGGAATACTTTTTAGATTGGCAACCAAAGCATATGAAGTATTTACAGTTGTTGCAGATTGATAATCAACACTATATGTTTTGCGAGATTTATACCAAGATGCTGCATTTGGTGTTAAGTTATCTGTTTTGGTATACACAGCGAAAAAGGGACAACCCAATCCAGTTGTGGCTGATACATTATAAAAGTTAAGCATAAGGCCTTTAACATCAGCAACGGTCATACCAGCATCAGGCTGAATATACCAGTTAACTTTCTTATTTAATTCGTTTTTAAAAAACCAGCCACTATATGGTGTAACATTAGATACTACGGCTGGGATATAATCAATCATTTGTTGTGAATCTGCATAAACACTTGCTACATGATATAATGGAACGGTGATAATTAATGGCTGTTTATTTTTAAGAACTAAGATATCGGCTTCGTCTATGTCCAATCTTGCTTTAATTGCAGTATCAACTGCTTCCAAATCTGATAATTTCGCCAATTCAGTTACATCAACGGCCGCCAAATTAGAAATCTGAGTCGTGTGTAAATCTACCAATGCCTTATAATCAACTCCACTAAATTTAATAGAATCGCCTTCTAAAACAACATTTTTAGCATTGCCTACAGTTTCAAACTTTTTAGAATAAGTTCCTGTTTTATCTGCAATTAATACATTAGTTGGTGGGCTGGTAGCAGAGCATGCAGACAATACAATTTGAGTATCTCCATCAGATCCAGATGCATTTAATAATACGGTTGAGCCTTTTGCCTTAAACAAATATGAGCCTTTTGATGTTGTTGCAGATGATGGTACTGATGTCAAAATTGTAGTATTTTCCAAATTGCAACCCATTGCACTATCAACAGAAAGACTTTTGTCATAGCCCAAATAAGAGGTAAATACAACTGGTTGATTGCTTGCGGTCGACATTTATAAATGTTTAATTTGAAAAACAAAAAGATGTAATTATATTTATACAATTATACTTTTCAAAAAAAATATTAATTAAAGCCATTGCATAGGAGCCATTGCATAGGCATCGCTTGGGGTTAAAGGGGTGAAACCCCTAGCATCGCTGTTTTGCTATGGTGGTACTAATAAATAAGATTGAGTGAAATCGGCATATATTAAATTTAGTTTATTTACAACCAATTCAACTGAGTTTGTAGCAGATGCAGAATTTGTTCCAATAACAACGGCTAAAATATTATCTGTTTGAGAATATGTCCCACGAGGATTATTTACTGTAGATGGCTCATATTGTATTTGAGTTTCATAATTAGATGGGATTAAACTTTTATTAATAATACATACACCTTGATAATTTGTGTTTGCTATAGGTGTAATAGTCTGGTCAAAAACATAAGTCATGGAAGAATGAAAGAATCCTGGTGCATAGTCATTTGAACCAGTAGGGCGAGTATATACAGTTAAGTACAAAGTGTCATCGTTACTGGTTGTAGCCCCATTAAAAAAACTAATAGAAATGCCTTTCAACTCTGCGACGGTTGTGGTTGTGGATTTTGGTGGAAAATACCAGTTGATCTTGGTTCCGCTTAAAATATTTTTAAAATACCATCCTGAATACCCATAAGCATTTCTTATTCCTAATCCATTTGCTGGGGCGATACCATCTGCATAAATTAATGGCGATGAATAAATTAATGTTGGTGTAACTTGATTCATTTTTACATTGATGCCATTAAAAGTCAAATCGGTTGCAGATAAAATACTTGAATTATTTGCTGTATTTGTTAATGTTAAAGTTTGAGAGGTTAATTGTGATTGTTCAGTTGATGAGAGTTTATTTATTACTATTGATGATGTATTTGATGTATTCCAATATTGAGGGTCTGACATTCTCATTATAGTTGAATAAATTCTAATTTGAGTATTGTTTATATCATTACCTACACTTAAATTATCAGATTGAACATATGAGGTTTCAGATGTAGCATTATTTCTTACTATTAAATTCGATTGAGTGGCATTTAATTGAATACTGTTAGAAGAAGATCTTAAAGTTATTTCATTTGAATTAAAATTTATATTTGTTAGATTAGAATCATTTTTTAAGACTGTATTTAATATTGAATTATCTTTATTTACTTCAAAATATTTTACTGGTGTATTAGCATTACTTACATTCCAAAATTGATGGCCTCCATTTCCGCTACCACTCACATTTAAAAATTTAAGAGCCTTTGATGTGTCATCTGTATAATGATAATGACCTAATGAATCTCCTGTTGTTGTTGTAGGAAAATCAGTTAATGCTGGTGACCCATTAAGATTTGATGCTAACACTCCCCTATGGGCGATATTCCCTTGATTGTCTGAAAATTGTAGTGATGTATTTTCGTATTGATAAACTATTGACATTGTCTCTGTTATATTTATATAAATATTTTTTTGATTATTTTAATTATTATGAATTTTATTTTAAACAGTTATATTACCCAAACTTGCTAAAGTAAAAGTTAAAGTATTACCACTACCAACATTATAAGGCATATTAATTTGTAAAATGGGATTTCCTATTTGAATCCATGAATAACCAGCTAAATTAACAGCACCAGTATTACTAGTAGTGGCAATTTGACCACTTGTTGCTACTGGTGGATAACTAGGAAAAGGTGCTACACTAAACTGTAAATAACATAAAGGGTCATTTGCCGCAACATTTGCAGTTATAGTTATATTGATAGGGTAATTTAAAAATATAGCCTGTCCAGTTGAAGGATAATATGTGCTAATTTGTGAAAATCCTGAATTTAATGTTATATTTGTAGGACTTAAAAGAGTATAATTACTAATTGTACTTGAAATATTATATGGTAATTGATTTATAGTAGCAACTTGATTACCGTTATATTTTGTAGCGGCTGAAAAATTTATTTGTCCTGTAAAAGTTTGTGGTGTAGAAGTTGTTAATTGTGCAAAGTTAGAAGTTGATGGTTGATTAGCAATGACAAATTCGGTTGTTGCTAATGTAGTGTTATTAGTCCCTAATGGTTGTGTTGTTGCAGTTGAAGATGACCCACAATTAGTAATATTATTAGAGTTCATATTTACATTAGCAGTAAAACCAACAAAGCTCTGACCATTACCTTGTATATTATTTACTTTTAAAGGAGCACTACCAACTGAAACACCAGATCCACCAGCACTAAATACTTGACTATAAATTCCACCAACTGAACCCCATATATTTGTAGCATTCCAAGTTATTTGCATGGGACTTACTACACCATTATTATTATCATTCATTTGAAAATATATTTGAGGAGATGTATTGTTTAATGCAGTATTACGAATAGTCATAATTTGAGGGTTTAAAGTTGCACTATTTGCTATTTGACCAATAGTACCAATATTAAACTGGGGTGAAGTAACTGTTTTAGCATTGGTAATACTCATATTGTTCATACTTAAATCAGTATAACATATACTTCCTGTTGCATTTGACAGGGTTAATAAAGCATCGCCAGCATAATCTATTAAATTTAAATCATTAGCATCTGTATATACATTTTCTAAGCCATAAAGTGCTTTTCCATTCATATCAATAGGATTTAAAGACCTTGCACCTACGACACCTGTTGTAATAGTAACTGGATTTAATGTAAAACTTGCAGTAGGATTTCTAACAGTTAAACCTCCTGAAGATTGAGCACTGTAAAGAGTCAAATCAACACTTGGAGATGGGTCAATATAAAATGATGCATTATCAAAATTAGCCGTATTTGTTATTTTTATTGGTGCTGTTGTAGCGGTTGTACTATTATTTTGTTGAAATGTATTTTGATAAGGTGCTAAAAATATATTATCTGTATTTAACTGTGCATAGTTAGCCTCAATGAATGCGGTTGTCTGGGTTGTATCATCTCCAAAGGTTACACCACTGGCGAATTTTTGAATATATGGTGAAAGAAAAGTATTATCTGTATTTAATTGTGCATAATTTGCTTCAATAAATGCAGTCGTTTGAGTTGTTGTATCTGGAAAAGTTACACCAACTAATGCAACATTAATTCCATTATTAAATGTGGCTGTTTCAGAAAATGATGCTGGCTGTTGTGCCGTAAATGCACCAGCCACAATAGTAGCTCCCATAGTTTCAGCACCTTGAGCCGCTGGAAATTGTAGATAATTTTGAGCCAAATATTCCTGATCAACTGGAGCATTCGGATTAGTCCAATCATCAGGATTAAATCCACCATTTCCACCAGATGGCGGAGGTTCAGCTGACATTATTTATTTTTGACAATAATAAATATATTTATATATAATACATATTATATTTTTTGTAAAATATATTATAATGCCACCTAAAAAATCAAAATCTGAGAGCAGTGGCTCAAAGCCAACTGGAGAACTTATAAACTGGTATGAACATATGCCAAAGAAATTCATTCGAAAGTATCACAACCCACATTATGATGTGCATCATATTTCTATTCCGTTCCGCCTCTGTATAATAGGTCGCAGTGGTGCAGGCAAGACGCAATCATTGATGAACCTAATAAAGACCATGACTGATACATTTGAAAAAATATATATCATTACTAAAAATAGTGATGAGCCAATATATAACTGGCTAAAAGATAAATTTAAAGATACAAAAGAAATTGAAGTTCTTGAAGGTGTTGAAAACATTCCAGACATTGATAAATTAGATAAAGAAAAGCAATCTTTAATTGTGTTTGATGATCTTGTTAATGAAAGAAATCAGAAGCCAATGGAATCTTATTTTTTAAGAGCAAGAAAGAAAAATGCAAGTATGATTTATATCAGTCAAGATTATTATTCTATTCCTAAAATGATTAGAAACAATATGACATACTTAATTATTAAACAAGTTTCAAGTATGAAAAACTTAACTATGATTGCCAGAGAATTTTCTTTAGGTTTAGATAAAAAGAAACTAACTGAGATATATCAGCATGCAACCGCAGAAGTCCCAAGTTTTCTAATGATTGATTTAGAAGGAGAGCCACAACATAGATTTAGAAAAAACTTTACAGAATATTATGAAGTGCCAGATACCAATTAATTTAATTGTATATTTTTTTCAATTCTTTAATATATACATAATAAATTTTTTAACTTATTTTTTTTTAAAAGTACTTTTCAGAAAAACACCTTTTGAGAAAAGGCTGACCCAAAAATAGCGACGACTACGCAGTGTCATGTCAAAAGAGCTAAAAGTCGATGCAAGAATTTTGAGAAATGATATTGTTAGAAAGGCCGCGGTTGCTAATATGACCAATATTGCTAAGCAAAGAGCAGATTTAAAGCAAGGGATTATTGCAACCCCACCTGATACAAAATCCGCAACAGAAATATCAGAAGATAGAACTGTACAAGCAGCCGATGCACTAAAGAATTTAATTGATTTGGGTTTTAAAGATTCTGATGCTCAATCCATTGCCAGTGATTTAACCCACGAACAAAGAGTTGCATTTAATAGAGCATATCCACAAATTCAGAATGATTTTTCATCAAGATTTTCAGTAAGAAATTCAACTCCAGAATTCTTTATAGAATATTTGAAAAATTATCTGAGAATATTAAAAGCAACTGGGGGTATACCAAATAGTATTGGCTATTTACAAGATAATATTGTTACAACCCCAACTGATTTATTAAAATTAATACTCACATCTGAATATATTGAAAGATTGAGAGACATATTAACTAACGACTACGGTCTGTCAATGTTAGATAATCAACTAAATGCTACATTAGATGATTTAGCAGCGGTTTTGCCATCATCTCAAGTGATTGCAGATTTAAATCAGGCTATGATATCAGATCCAGTTTTAGGATTTGAATCAATTCAAGATATATTGCAGTTATTAACTCCATTACCGTCTAAAAAGGTAATTCAAAAAATATTAGATGAACCACACTCAACAGCCGCACAAAAAACACAAATAAGAATTGATTTGCTTGAAAAATTAGATGTATTAGAAAACAATACATATTATGCTCTTCCTGCGATATATAGAGATTTAGCAGCAGCCGCCGCCCCTCCTCCACCAGTTCCAGTAATAGGAGCACCTCCACCATTAGGAGGCCAACCAGTATTACCATTAGGAGGCCAACCAGCACCAGTAGGAGTACCCCCAGTAGGAGGTCAGCCAGCACCAGTAGGAGCACCCCCAGTAGGAGGTCAGCCAGTATTACCAGTAGGAGGCCAACCAGTATTACCAGTATTACCAGTAGGCCAGCCATTACCAAGAGCAGCATCTCCACCACCAGCAGCAGCCGTATCGTCATCGGTTTTAACTCTACCAAAAAGAACAGCTAGAACTGCATTGCTTTTAATATCTAATTTTACAAACCCAATAAATCGCCAAGATTATGATGTGTATTTATATAAATATACAGACAAGGGTGCTACATTATTTGGATTAATTTTAGAGCCATTAGTAAGCGGTGCTAGTAGTAGCCCTCCAAGGTTAATTAATAAATGGGGTATTGATGGGTCTGAAATGGCAGCATTGTTTGCTAGATATAATTACGAAATATCTAATACCGCATCTGGAACTTCATTTAATATATCAGCATTGGGAAATGTTGATACCGCATCATTAACTAAATTATTGGATAGAGTATCTAAATCTCCAGCTGGCTATCGTACAAGAACATTTTCAACGGCGGAAATGTCTAATATGACAAATGAAATATATGAAGCAGGAAAGGCTGGGTTTGGTCTTAAATCAAAATCTAAACCAACATCTAAACCAACAACAGGATTAAAGCCAATAAGATTAGGCAAAGGATTTAAAAATAAAGATGACCCATATACAATGTATGACGAAGAATTAAAACTAACTCCAATTAATCCAGCTGATGTCGTTAAAAAACCACCAAAGAAACCAGCCCATAAAGTATCAGAAGGTATAGACGGTGATGAATATCAAAAATTTGATGATAAGGCAAATAGATATATTGCACTTGGTAAATATGCAGTCAATATGAGACAACTCAAAAAAGGTGTATTGCAAATTGTATATAAAAGTTTAGCACCAATGCAAACATTTCCATCAAAAAAAATAAGCAGTGAATTACAGCAATATTTATTTGAATTGCTAACAAATCAAAAATCTTTACCAGCATTATATAAGCATGTTCCAGAAGAGGATAAAAAGATGTTTGAAAAGATAGCAATATTTGCTGGAGTATTTGATAAATTAAATTTGCCTAGAGTAAACTCATTAGAAGATGAAAAAAAAGAAATGGATAGATTTAAATTATTACACGGCGAATTTATTGCAGGCAATGATAATGTCGCAATCGCCAGAGAATTAAGAAGTCTAATTTTAAAGTTTTTAGCCGATAATAGAATAAGTAAAGCAAAGGCATATGAATATCTTTTAGAACTCAATAATGCATGACATTGCATAGTCGTCGCTGGGGGTTAAAGGGGGTAGAACCCCCTAACCCCTCGCCCATAAGTCATTTAAATATTTAACATTTTTTTGCAAATCAGTTGAATGACCCCAAAGAATTGCCATGCTCAAAAGGGCTGGCGACCTTGTTAAATTATCAATTAATGCTCGTTCTCCTTTCCCTTTAATATGTCTCGCCCAGTATGCAAATCGTTTTTGCTTGTCGTGGT
>Ga0209400_1004143_pt1 | contig 10336 bp, 8 predicted proteins | sample M_130807_EF_Meta_FD_187313 | JGI IMG/M metagenome (GOLD analysis project Ga0209400, IMG submission 187313) | Freshwater microbial communities from Lake Montjoie, Canada to study carbon cycling - M_130807_EF_MetaG (SPAdes) (version 2) | ecosystem: Environmental > Aquatic > Freshwater > Lake... | reverse complement strand
ATCTAATGCCTATTGTTGTGGATTTTGAGAAGGCAAGAGCAAAAAAGAAACTCACTGTCGCTCAGCTGGCGGACCTCATCGGAATAACACAGGCTAACCTCTTTGTTCTAAAAAGCAACAGGGGAAAAGCCATCAGATTTAGCACTCTAGAAGCACTGTGCAGGGTTCTGGATTGCCAACCGGCAGACATCTTGAAGTACGTCCCTGAAACTGAGGGCTCTGGTAGAAGTAAGAAATAGATCTGAGTTTTTGTGACTAAAGCCTTATGCGCCTAGTTAGTCTTCGAACTCAATCAAGACAGTTCCAGCAGGAACTGTTGAGCCAACACCGACGTGGATCTTCTTTACCTTGGCGTCTTTGAGTGCGTTCTGAGGAGATTCCATCTTCATGGCTTCTAGAACTAGGAGCTGTTGACCAGCTTTTACTTCGTCGCCTTCAGCAACTGCAATCTTTACAACAGTTGCCTGCATCTGAGACGTCAGTGCTTTACCTGAATCAATCTGAACGTTTGAGTGAGCTTTACGCTTAGGAGCTGAGTGAGCAGGTCTTGAACCACCTGAAGCGAATAGTCGCTTAGGAAGTGATACTTCAATTCTCTTGCCATCAACTTCAACCACAACGCTGTTACGTTCTGGGCTAGGAGCGCTGTCTGTTACGCTACCTGACCAGGGTTCGATGTCGTTGTTCCACTCGGTTTCAATCCAGCGAGTGTAGATAGAGAACTTGTTTTCTTTACCAATAAAGGCAGGGTCGTTCACAATCTTTCTGTGGAACGGGAGAACAGTCGGCATGCCTTCGATGTGTAGCTCGGCAAGAGCTCTTCTTGAACGCTCTAGAGCTTCTGTTCTAGTGGCACCGGTAACGATTAGCTTGGCAATCATCGAATCGAATGAACCTGAAATCTCAGAACCGGCTTCAACACCGGTATCAATGCGAACACCGGGCCCACCTGGAACATTGAATACTGTCACAGAGCCAGGTGCTGGCATGAAGTTTCTACCGGCATCTTCACCGTTGATTCTGAATTCGAAAGAGTGGCCCTTAATTACAGGATCTGCGTAGTCAAGCTTGCCGCCTTCAGCAATTCTGAACTGTTCACGAACAAGGTCTAGACCTGTTACTTCTTCAGATACTGGGTGTTCAACCTGCAGTCTGGTGTTTACTTCCAAGAATGAGATGGTTCCATCCTGAGCAACCAGGAACTCACAGGTTCCTGCTCCCTGGTAACCAACTTCTTTCAAGATTGCTTTAGAAGATTCGTAGAGACGCGTAACCTGATCTTCAGTTAGGAAAGGAGCAGGTGCTTCTTCAACTAGCTTCTGGTGTCTGCGCTGAAGTGAACAGTCTCTAGTTGAAACGACAACTACGTTTCCGTAGGCATCTGCAATACATTGGGTCTCAACGTGGCGAGGCTTTTCCAAATACTTCTCAACGAAACATTCGCCTCTTCCGAATGCAGCAACTGCTTCGCGAGTTGCAGATTCAAAAGCTTCAGTGATTTCATCTTGGTTATAGACAACCTTGATTCCACGACCACCACCACCGTAGGCAGCCTTGATGGCGATTGGTAGACCATGCTTGGCAACAAACTCTAGAACTTCTTCAGCACCTGATACTGGGTTTAGAGTTCCTGGAGCAAGTGGAGCGCCAACCTTCTCAGCAACATGTCTAGCTGAAACTTTGTCACCTAGTTGGTCAATAGCTTTAGGGGATGGGCCAATCCAAATGATACCTGCATCGATTACTGCTTGAGCAAAAGAAGCGTTCTCAGCTAGGAAGCCGTAGCCAGGGTGAATTGCGTTAGCACCTGAGCGCTTTGCAATCTCAAGAATCTTTTCGATGACGAGATAGGTCTCAGCACTGGTTGTGCCATTTAGTGCATACGCCTCATCGGCCATTCTGGTGTGCATAGCATCACGGTCTTGGTCAGCATAGATCGCAACGGATGCGATGCCAGAATCTTTAGCGGCTCGAATGATGCGAACGGCGATCTCACCGCGGTTAGCAATTAGAACCTTGGTAATTTTGGCTGTGTTTGAGGCAGTCATAGGTATTAAGCCTACCTATTTACCCGCGCCAAAGGCTCGGGTATTCGACATCTAGGCTCAAACAGAGATCCCTCAGGGTGGTCAAACTTAGCCCAACAACTGTGTGGGCATCGCCCTCAATAGCCTTGATAAAGGCTCCACCAAGCCCATCTATGGTGAATGCTCCCGCTACCTTTAGAGGCTCTCCAGTACCCACATAGGCCAGTATTTCACTGTCTGAGAGCTCTGCGAAGTGGACTGTGGTGTTGCTGGCATGGCCTTTGGCTGGGGGCATTGGGCTAGAAACACGGTTATCGATTAGCCAGTGACCGCTATAGAGCCTTCCGGAGCGACCTCTCATGGCCTTCCATCTCTCAATGGCAACCTCAGGTTCATGAGGTTTACCAAGGGATTCACCATCAAGGTCTAGAGCGCTATCGCAGCCGATAATCAGTGCTCCCTGAGCATCTGGGTGGTTTACCACTGCCTCAGCCTTGGCTTTAGCCAGCAGTAGTACTAAATCTGCAGTATTTGAGATCTGACCTGCCTGCATGGCTAGATCTGCCACGTATTCTTCATCGACGCCAGGGGCGATAACTATCGGATCAATGCCGGCGTCTCTGAGTAATCTCAGTCGAGCAGGTGAGGTTGAAGCTAAAACTAGTTTGGTCACGGGTCAAGACTACCCAAAGCATTGTGAAACACTTATTTAGTGAATAAAACAACTAACTGGTTAGACCAAGTCATTGAAGTGCAAATCGAGAAGGTTGCGCACGGTGGCATCTTCGTAGCAAGACACGAAGGCAGGGTTGTTTTTGTATCCCACGTCTTACCTGGTGAGATTGCCAAGGTTCGAGTCTTTGAAGATAAGGGTGCTTCTTTCTGTCGAGCAGAACCAGTTGAGATTATTCAGGCTTCTCCTGATCGAGTTCCTCACATCTGGAAGAATGCCGAACTAGCCGGTGGAGCAGAGTTTGGTCACATCAAGCTCTCTCGTCAAAGAGAACTGAAGGCAGATGTTCTGGAAGAAGGATTGCAGCGATTTGCTGGAATTGAAATGCGTGTTCCAGTTCAAGCAGCACCTGGTGATGATGAAGCAAATGGACTTGGCTATCGCACAAGAGTGCAATTACATGTTGATGAGAATGGCGATGCTGGTCCATACCGTGAACGTAGTCACGAAGTAGTAAGAGTTAGAAAATTACCACTAGCGGTTTCAGAGATTGAAGAACTTGGTATTCATCTGAAGAACTGGCAAGACGTAAAGAAGATTGAGATTGCTTATTCCAGTACTGGTCAGTTGCAGTGGACCATCGATAAGAAGCTCAAGGGTGAAGAGAAGTTTATTGAACGAGCTGGTGGTCGAACATTCAGACTCTCTCCTGGAGCTTTCTGGCAGGTTCACAAAGAAGCTGCAAACCTACTGGCTAATGAAGTTGTCGGCATGGCTAAGGCTCAGGGCTTCGACCCTCAAGGTCAGAACTATGACCTCTACGGTGGAGTCGGTTTGTTCAGTGGTGCGCTTGCAGCAGCTTTTGGTTTAGATCTAAAGATCACAACTGTTGAGGCTTCAAAGACTGCGGCTGAAGATGCTAAGCGCAACCTGGTAGACATCAAGGGTGCAAAATCTGTTGCACTTCCAACTGAGCGTTTCCTAGATGAACTGGCATCACACGGCAAGTTGAAGTCAAATAGCACCGTAATCATTGACCCACCGAGATCTGGTGCTGGTAGACATGTTATTGATCGCTTATTAGAGCTCTCACCGGCTCACCTGATCTATGTTGCCTGCGACCCTATTGCTCTAAGCAGAGATCTAAAGCCTCTAACTGAAGCTGGATACAAGATCCAAAAGATCTCAGCCTTTGACCTATTCCCACACACTCATCACTTCGAGACAATCGTTAGTCTGGTGAAATGACCATAACCGTTGCCATAGTTGATGACCACGAAGCCATCAGGCTTGGGTTTGCTGGCGCTTGCCAGCAAAGAGGGTTAAAGCTAGTCGGGAGCGCTCCAACTGTGGATGTACTCATCCCACAGTTGTCAACAAAACCGCAGGTTATTGTTTTAGATCTCTCGTTAGCCGATGGCAGTGAACCGGCAGCAAACGTCAAATCGCTAATCGATCACGGCTGTGAAGTGGTTATCTTTTCTATTGCGGATCGAAAGTCTCAGGTCAGGGCAGCGCTTGGTGCAGGAGCAGCAGCGCTAATCACAAAGAGCCAGCAGATGGATGACTTATTTGCATGCATTGAATTAGTTGCCGATGGCACGATTGTGAACACAACTGAAACTATCGCCGCTATCGATTCTGATCAAGAGTTCAAGGTTAAGCTCACCGAACGTGAGCTCGAGGTCGTTCGACTTTATGCGTCAGGCTTGTCTCTGAAACAAGTGGCATTTCAGCTTGAGGTTTCAAATAGCACTGCTAAAGAGCACATTGATCGAGTGAGAGTCAAATACTCTGAGGTTGGTCGGCCGATCAGGGGTAAATCTGAATTGCTGATTCGACTAATTGAAGATGATCAATATCCAGGAGATCTGCTCTGATGGGAGAAATCAGCAAGCCTAGTTCTACTCTTGCAACAGCGAGAGTGGACAGGTTAATTGGTAGAGCACTCTCTGCTGGTGCTGTTCTATTTTCTCTCGAAGGTTTTGCTAACTTCTACGCTCAGTTACCTTTGCTGAATCAGAGTCTCGCGTGGAGTGTTATGGGAGTGCTCTGGGCAACGACGCTCTCTTATATAGTCACTTTTTGGTTTGGTTCAGCCAACTATCTATATCTTCGAATCCACGCCATTTATGCGGCATTGCTTCCCCTGTTCTGGCCACTAATTGTTCAAACCAATCCGTCAACCGATGGGTCTTTCTATCCATTCATGTGGTGGGCCATGTCAACGGGCTGGTTGGCAGCAGCGCTTAGTTTTAGACTTCGCTGGGTTATTGCCTACTTCGTTGTTGTAAACGTAGTTACTCAGTATCTCTTTTCAACTGCCATTGGTGGTTCTCATTCAATCGGCACTCTTGTTCTTGACGGTCTCTATACAATCCTGACTAACGGATCTGTTGCAGTTATTGCACTGATGCTTAGACATGCCGCTAGACAAAGCGATATTGCTAATAGCCAGAGGACTGAAGCCGCAATTCTAGAAGCCCAGGTCGAAGCGCAGGCGAAAGAACGAGCAAGGCTGGACGCTTTAGTACACGACAGCGTGTTAACAGCACTGATTAGTGCCGGAGGTGCGAACTCCGCAGAGGAAACTAAGGCATCTGCAGAACTCGCGACACTTGCAATCGAACGTTTGCAAAATGCTGAAGACACTGCTGACCGAGCTGCCGATGTCCTCTGTTCCGCCCTATTTGATTCAGTTATATCTGCAGTGCAGAGGATAGATCCGGCTATTGTATCCAAGAAAACGTGCCTAACGTCAGTCACAGTTAGCGGTGAAGTTGCTTCAGCACTAACCGAAGCAACCATTCAGGCAGTTCACAATTCTTTACTGCACGCTGGTGCGAAAGCTAGACGTGAACTACATCTCAAATCTACTAATGGCAATCTCAAGATAGTAGTTGTCGATGACGGTCTTGGCTTTAGGCCGAACAGGCTTCCTCGTGGTCGTCTTGGCATAAAACTTTCTATTCATGGTCGAATGGAAAACGTTGGAGGCAAAGCACACATAGCTTCCGCTCCCAGAAAAGGCACAACCGTTGTCTTGGAATGGAGTCAAGCATGATTGTTATTGGCAGATTGGTTGCTTCACTGATTCCTTTTGTTTACGCAATCTACCTACCTATCCAATCGATGTTGCTACCTAATCTTTTAGGTAGGACATTTGAATTACTTGCTTTAGGTGTCTACCTATTTGCCGTAGCTCCATCGTTACTTTTCTATAAAGGTCTTCGACTTCCTCTTCCTCAAGCCCTATACAACCTGACCGCAGCAATTGCCATGCCAGCGCTGGTTATTTGGCAGCGCGAGAGCATTGACGACAACTCTGTTGGTGGCTGGGTGGTAATGGGAACTGCCGTCGTACTGACTGTGACGGCAGTGCGGCAACAACGGCTAGTTGCCGTACTTGGAGCGCTGTCTCTAACTATTCAACTGCTGGTCACCTATGGGCCGCTCGCCGCGGTTACCGGTGGGCTAATTGGTGCTGTCGTTTTGATCTTGGCTGGCTTGGGCGTTTCAGCCGGAATTCAAAAAGCAAATGCAGAAGTGGATGGCTATCGCTTGCAGGAAAAAACTTCGCGAGCACAGATTGCCGCCACTAACACCACAAGAATTGAACGTGCAACTAGATTGCAACAGGTTTTAGGTGTAGCTATCCCGATGCTTACCGAGATTGCCAACTCTCAAGCGCCTCTGAGTGCTGAAAGGAAGAGGCAAGCGAGACTCTTAGAGCTCAGCCTGCGAGATGAGATTCGTGGAAGAAACCTCCTCTCATCTGAGCTGAGATTCGAAATCAATCGTCTTCGTAATTTAGGAGTTGATGTTGCGGTCTTGGATGAGGGTGGTACCGATCACCTTGATTACGCAACGAAAAGTGAACTGTTAAAAACAGCTATAAGTTCATTACAAGAAATTACCAATGGCAGTGTAACAATCAGAAGCCCTAGGGGGGAGAGTTTTGCCTTGACAGTGGTTGCAACACTTCCCGGTCAAGCGCAACCTCTGGTCTCGCTTCGACTTACCCCTTAAACCCCAACGGGCCTGGGAGTTAGCTTTCGCCAACTCCTGGCCCGTCCCCTGGAATGAATTCCGAATCCCCTTGATAATTAGGAACTCACTTACGGAATAAAACTAAACTCCGCGCTTACTAATCTGCCGAATATAGGGGCTGTGTATTAGTCCCCACTTTGGGGGACGGGCTTAAAAGGGAAATGGCTCCTCCCGTTAGAGAGGAGCCATTGCACGGCCTTCGCTTTATCCCAGCAAAGCTGTTTCTAGTGTATCTAGTCCGATGCTTCCAAGGTTCAAGGCCTTCATGTGGAATTCCTTGATGTTGAAGTTAGCGCCTTGGCGAACCTTGTATTCGTCTCTGATCTGCTCCCAGATTCTCTGACCAATCTTGTATGAAGGAGCCTGTCCTGGCCAACCGAAGTAACGGTGCACTTCGAAGTTGATGAACTGCTCAGACATGTTTACGTTCTTGCTCATGAAGTCAAGCGCGTAGTCGAAGTCCCACTTTCCGGTGCCGTCAAGTCTTGGCTTACCTAGGTGAACACCGATGTCTAGAACTACACGGGCAGCACGCATGCGCTGACCATCTAACATTCCGAGACGGTCACCTGGATCATCTAGGAAACCTAGTTCTTGCATTAGACGCTCAGCGTATAGAGCCCAACCTTCACCGTGACCTGAAGACCAAGAAGCCAGTCTGCGCCATGAGTTTAGATCTGCCTTGTTGTATACCTTCTGTGCAATCTGAAGGTGGTGTCCAGGAACTCCCTCGTGGTATACGGTTGTAGTTTCTCTCCAGGTGTCGAACTCGGTAACACCAACTGGAACTGACCACCACATACGACCTGGTCTTGAGAAGTCATCGGTTGGGCTGGTGTAGTAGATACCACCGTGCTGAGTTGGTGCAATCATGCACTCAAGCTTTCTAAGGGGCTCTGCAATATCGAAGTGAGTTCCACTTAGCTTCTCGATTGCGGCATCTGAAAGCTGCTGCATCCAAGCCTGAAGTTCATCTGTTCCATGCAACTTACGCTTAGGGTCGTTGTCTAGGAATTCGATTGCTTCCTGGACGGTAGCACCCGGCTTGATTTCGTTAGCAACGGCATTCTGTTCTGCGACTACGCGAGCAAGTTCTTCCTTACCCCACTCGTAGGTCTCGTCAAGATCGACTCGCTTACCTAGATACTGTGCACTAAGCAACTTGTAACGCTCTCTACCGATTGCATCTTCAGTGTTACCAGCAGGAAGAAGTTCTTCTTTGAAGAAGTTGGTTAGCTTTGCATAGCTTTCGGTAGCAGCTTCGGCAGATGCTAGTAGCTCGGCTTTTAGTGAATCTGGAATTGAGCCCTCTGTAGCTTCCGCGTTTGCAGCAAACTTTCTGAAGAAACCATCTGGAGTCAACAGCTGCTCAGCCTGAGTGATAGCTAGTTTGATTTGACGAATGGCAGGAGTGTCGTTGTGCTTGATACCTTCGCGAAGAGTTTCGATATATCCATTGACAGCGTTGTCGACGGCTAGCATGCGCTTAGAAATGTTTTCCCAGTTCTCAACTGTTGCTGTTGGAGATAGGTCAAAGATGTCTCTGATGCCCTGAGCAGGAGATGCGATTGGGTTTAGATCTCTTCTCCAAAGTCCTGAGTCATAGATCTCACCACTGAGTTTTAGAGTCGAGGTCATTGCCAGTTTGGTGACTTTGTCGATTTCATCTCTAACCGGAGTTGCTTCAACTTTGGCAAGCATCTCTTTTTGGAGCTTGTTGTATTCGGCTGCTGCCTCAGGGCTTGTGTCTTCTAGCTTGTCTTCGCCGACTTTGAAACCCGCGTAGGTTGCAAAGTCGGGACTTAGTTCAACGAGTTTCTGTACCCAGTCTTCGGCGAGCAGGTCTAGATCTGATGGTTCACGAGTCATTACAGGTCCTTTCAGTCGATTAAAACCTGAGACAAATCTAGTCCTGTTTTAGTCCATTCCGGGACGGTATTGTGCTTGCCATTGGCCAAAACCAGGTAGCAGGTTTCCTCGAAGGTTTCCAGAGTTGCGGTTCCAATAAGAGGAAGGCTGTTTAGCCAGTTTCTTCTCTGCAGCATGCTCAGCCTGAGTAGCCTCCAGGATGGCAATGACAGCAGCTAGCTCTTGGGGAGTTGGGTTCCCAGAGACTACTTTGATGCTCTCAGCGAGGTTTAGTTCTTCACTCATTACAGTGGAATGTTTCCGTGCTTTTTAGGAGGTGTTGCTGCTCGCTTGGTCTTCAGAGCAGCGAGAGCCTTGATGACAGAAACACGGGTAGCAGCAGGCTCGATGATGCCATCTAGCTCACCGCGCTCTGCAGCAAGATATGGGCTAGCAACGTTGTATGTGTATTCAGCGGCTAGTTGAGCTCTGAACTTCTTCATGTCCTCACCAGCTTCTTCAGCAGCCTTGAGCTTGTCCTTGAACAAGATGTTCACAGCACCTTCTCCACCCATAACTGCGATCTCAGCAGTCGGCCAGGCGAGGTTTATATCGGCTCCAAGCTGCTTAGAGCCCATAACGATGTATGCGCCTCCGTAAGCCTTACGAGTGATTATTGTCACCAGTGGAACAGTGGCTTCTGCATATGCGTAGATAAGTTTCGCTCCACGTCGAATAACACCAGCCCATTCCTGATCAGCTCCTGGTAGGTAACCTGGAACGTCAACAAGAGTAAGTACTGGAATTGAGAATGCATCCGCGAAACGAACAAAGCGTGCAGCTTTTTCAGCGGCATCGATGTTTAGTGTTCCAGCAAGTGCCTGTGGTTGGTTAGCAATGATTGCAACTGAAGAACCTGCGATGCGAGCAAAACCGATAACGATGTTTGGAGCAAAGAGTGGTTGCACTTCTAGGAACTGGTTGTCATCAACAATTGATTCGATTACCTTGATCATGCTGTATGGCTGGTTAGGTGAATCGGGAATGATGGTGTTCAGTAGTCGGTCTTCATCAGTAATTTCTAGTGAACTGTTTGACTCGTAGCTAATTGACTCACTTAGGTTGTTCTCAGGTAGGAAGCTGAGTAGGTTTCTTGCATAGTCCAGCGCGTCTTCTTCATCGCTAGCTAGGTAGTGAGCAACACCTGAAGTCTGGTTGTGAGCTAGTGCTCCACCCAAAGCTTCCATCTCAACTATTTCACCGGTAACGGTCTTGATGACATCAGGACCGGTAACAAACATGTTTGAGGTTTTATCAACCATGATTACGAAGTCAGTTAGAGCTGGACCATAAACTGCTCCACCTGCTGCTGGACCAAGGATGATTGAAAGCTGAGGAATAACACCTGAGGCCATGGTGTGACGTTTGAAGATTTCACCATACTTACCCAGAGCGATTACACCCTCTTGAATACGTGCACCACCTGAATCCAGAATTCCAATTAGAGGAACACCGGTTGCAATAGCTAGATCCATGATCTTGATGATCTTGTTTCCAGCAGCCTCACCAAGGGAACCACCAAAGATTGTGAAGTCCTGTGAGAAGAGTGCAACCTGACGACCACCGATAGTTCCGATACCGGTAACTACAGAATCACCGTAAGGACGGTTCTTGTCCATGCCGAATGCTGTTGAACGGTGTCTGACGAACTCGTCCATCTCAACGAATGAACCTGGGT
>Ga0209400_1004141_pt1 | contig 10341 bp, 6 predicted proteins | sample M_130807_EF_Meta_FD_187313 | JGI IMG/M metagenome (GOLD analysis project Ga0209400, IMG submission 187313) | Freshwater microbial communities from Lake Montjoie, Canada to study carbon cycling - M_130807_EF_MetaG (SPAdes) (version 2) | ecosystem: Environmental > Aquatic > Freshwater > Lake... | reverse complement strand
CCTCTGATTGCGGGCGTGCAACTTTGGCACCCAACGCCATCGGAAAGCCCCAGCCCAAGCCAGCCAACCCACGTGGCGTAATAAAGCGCATGCCGCTCTTAACTGCCGTTAAACAATTTGAGATCCAAATCGATGAGTAACTTGCATCTGCCACCATCACCGTGTCGCCAGTAAGCCGTTTTTGCAACTCGTGCATCACGCGCTCTGGGCGAATCGGAGACTGCGCTGACAAACGAACCGGCGCTGATTCTTTTAAATACGTTTCACGCGCGACCTGAATACTGGTCTCAAGTGCGGGCCGCTGAGCGCGACGTTTTGCTAAATCAAGTTTGCCAAGCGCCTCAGCTAAAGCATCGAGTGTTAGCCCCGCATCACCTACCAAACGAGTTGCCTCGTAGTTGCGACCTACTTCAGTGCCATCAATATCCAAGTGAATGTAATGCGCATTTTTTGGATACAACTGCCACGAGTCGGTACCGTTTTGATTGGTACGGTTGCCCACCAACAGAATCACATCGGCGTCGGTGACTAGCTTGCGTTGATAGCGCGTAGCACCGTTTGGCCCCATGAAATAGCCGACCACACCCACGGCAAGCGGGTGTTGCTCATCAACTGTGCCCTTACCCATCACCGTGGTCGCCACGGGCAAGTGTCCTTCATCCATCAATCGCGTGAGTGCTGCGTGGCCGTGCGACAGATGCACACCGCCCCCTGCGATCACGAGCGGACGCTCAGCCTTTGCTAACAATTCAGCGGCATGACGCACTGCATCAGGCGAAGCAACCGTTGGGTCTAGGGGGTACTGCCCCAGACATGCTGTACGCGTTGAGGGTACCAACGGTTCGGTCAGCAGATCACTCGGAAACAACAACACCACAGGCCCAGGGCGCCCTGAACAAGCCATCGTAAAGGCCTGATCAATGTAGTCATCGACGCGGCTGGGTTCGTTGACGCGGCGCACCCATTTTGAGACTGCGCTGAACATGCCAATGTGATCTAAATCTTGAAAGGCATTTTTATCTGTTTGCAGGCGACTGACGTCTTGTACCAAAGCAATCACTGGGATCGACGCCTTAAGCGCCTCAGCAAGCGGTGCCACCAACAACGCTGCGGCCGGGCCGTTTTGAGCCGTAACAATACCGGGCTTGCCGGTCAGCCTTGCATACGCATCAGCCATATAACCGCCGGCGTTTTCGGTGCGATACACAATCTGCTTGATACCACCTGCTTCAGCAGATAACTGAAACATAGTCGGCAGACTTTGGCCAAAGGTGCATTCAACACCATGTCGCTTGAGGGCGCGCACGATCGCGTGCCCCACTGACTCGTGCACATTGAGCCCCGTGACAGTCAAGGGGGTAGGAAGTGGTTTAGGCGTATTCATTGGGTTCCTGACAAAGAGCAAGTCTTTGAGCGTGCGTTGTCTCGTGATTCGTTTTTACGTCTTATATTGACTACCTGCCCTTTATACGACACTTTGCATCGTTTGGCATCTGTTCTGCGCAACCAAACACGAGAGTCTGATGACTTTTTCTTAGGGGCGTTGTGCACACGCGACTACGAGGCTGCATCAGCTCTCGGAGCGGTTATGCATGTCGTTTGAGATGGCAAAATTCAACACCTGCTGACAAGCGTCAAGGACCTGCTCGGGCGTCACGTTTTTAATCTCGTTAGTGCCATCTTGTGGCAGTACATCGGCACTAGTTTTACGTGCCCAAAACCATTCGCGGTTGCTTTCATGAAAAACGCCTACGTACGGCACGCCCGCAAATTGCGCCAAATGCGAGGGGCCACAATCATTTGCCACTACAAGCTTCGCACCGATCACCGCTTTGGCGATTTCAGATAAGGGCCGCGTCATGAGATACACAAAGTCGCTGCGCCCGAGGCTTTGTAACCAGCGATATTGCTCGGCTTCGTCTGGCCCCAGCACAAAGCAAAAACTGGTTTGAGGCATGAACGTCGACTTCAGTAAGTCAGCCAGCGCAACATAATGTTCGATCGGCCAGCGTTTGTAATCACCGGCACCACCCCCTGGCATTAAGACGATCTGTAGGGCATTTGTGTCACCAGCGCTAAGTGGGTGAGCGCTTGATTCGCAGAGTCGTGAACGACTATCAGACGCATTATTCGTGTGTGCGAGTTCAACCGAACTAACGATTGATGTCTGGTCTTCAATAGCTGCCAACGCTTGTACGCACTGTCGCGCCGCTTGCGCAGCATCAAAATCTTTAAAGGCGGCTAGCACACGCAAATTTGCGAGCCCCATGTATTCAGAAAAGTCTTTACGGTGCGAGTGCGTCCAGACAAAATCAGTGACGCGTTTGTTTTTAAAACCAAGCCGAAACTTAGGCCGTTTAAGCAAGGCGGCAATCCCGTATTTTTCACTGGCAAAGTGCAAGGCGATGACCAGATCTGCGCTGCCGTCCATCGCTCGATACACTTCAGGTAACTTGTCCGCCTGCGTAAACGCGTCGACCCACGGCAAGGTCAGATAGTGCTGACCCACGGCGTCTTGTGCGACAACCCGCAGATGGCACGCGGGCCAAAACTGTTTAATTTGATAGAGCAGCGGATAAGACACGATTTGTGTGCCTAAAAACTGCATACTGCGGATAAAAACAATGACGTTTTTCACAATAAGGCTAACGCAACTCGATAGGTGATGACTGCGGCAAGATACGCCCGAACGCTGGCCATTAAATGAGAATTGTTGTTTTTTCAAATGATACCAGTAGTTCTATACTGAAGGCTCTACCGTCAATACCGTTTTCATACATCTCGCCTTTCTCAACCTTGATACAGATCAGGCACCACACACTATGCAGAGCACCGCGAACTCAAACAAGATTGCCGCACACTTGCTCAAGGCGATCTGGCATGCAGCACAGGGCAACGAACACCTGTTGAATCGAGTGACATTCAACGCTGAAGGCGAGCTGCCGTCGGTCTTTGCGGTCACAGATTTGGCAGCGGCTTCCATGGGGGCTGCCGGACTCGCGCTCAGCTCTTTACTTGACGCAATTGATTTGGTGTCGGAGGGTATCGCCACAGCTTCGACAAAAACCGTCACTGTCGACCGTCGCCTCGCCTCTTTTTGGTTTGCGTACTCGATGCGCCCCATTGGCTGGGCACCCACTTCTACCGAAGATTTCGTGGTGGGCGATTATGAAACAAGTGACGGTTGGATCCGGCTACATACCAACGCGCTACATCATCGCGAGGCAGCCCTACGTGCGTTAAAGCTCACTGCACCATCTGGGCGCGCCGACATTGTTCAAGCCGTGGCTACCTGGCCTGCTGATACCCTTGAGACCAAGGTTTTAGCCGAGGGAGGCTGCGCCGCAACGATGCGATCGTGGCAAGACTGGCAAGCACATCCTCACGGTCAAGCCGTACTGAGCGAACCCCTATTGCATTGGCAGTCTGGCGCGGTGAACGCAAAGCCACTGTGGTCATTCAACCGCAGTCGTCCTTTGCAAGGACTCAAGGTGCTTGATATGACGCGCGTCTTGGCAGGTCCTTCTGCCACCCGTATGCTCGCGGGTTTAGGCGCTGAAGTCTTGCGGGTCGATCCGCCTTGGTGGGATGAGCCCACACTCGCACCAGAAATGACACTCGGTAAACGTTGCACGCGTCTTGATTTACGCAACGCCTCTGAGCGCGAACGTTGGATCAGCTTACTGAGCGAGGCCGACGTGCTTGTGCATGGCTATCGCAGCGATGCATTAGCAACTTTAGGCCTCGATGCCAAGCAACGACAAACAATCAGACCAGGCTTAGTGGATGTCTCTCTAGACGCTTACGGCTTTACTGGCCCCTGGAAAAATCGCCGCGGCTTTGACAGCCTGGTGCAAATGAGTATGGGCATTGCGCACGCAGGTCAACAACTCGCAGGCAGCGCTAAACCCAAACCTTTACCAGTACAGGCACTTGATCATGCAACTGGATATATCTTAGCAACCGCCGCCTTGCGCGGCCTCGAGATACGCCTTAGAACAGGTGCGGGCAGCATTGCACGTGCCTCACTTGCGCGAACGGGCGCACTACTCATGACAACCCTGAACCATCCAGAAAAAAACAATCAGGCATTAGCGCCAGAAACAGAGTTAGATCAAGCCCCTGCAATCGAAAACAGCTACTGGGGCGCTGCACGGCGGCTGCACTGGCCCGTTGAGGTCTCGGGGATCAACATGCAATGGGATCAGCCCTCTGGGCCGCTGGGTAGCAGCGAAGCGAATTGGAAGCGTTAACTTGTGCGGCGATTCAGCCGACGTTCAAACACATAAAACCCATATTGCATCAACAACGCTAAACCTGCCGACGGGATCGCACCAGCCAAGAGCATCGACGTGTTGTTTAACGCCAAGCCTTGAGCAATACGTTCGCCAAACCCGCCGGCACCCACAAAGGCAGCAATAGTCGCTGTACCAACACTCAGCACTGCCGAGACCTTGATGCCACTCAAAATCATTGTGCGCGCCAACGGCAACTCAATGAGACAGAGTTGATCACGAGCGCTTAACCCTAACGCTTTTGCCGCCTGACGCATGGAGTGCGAAATCTCGCTAAGCCCAGCATGCGTGCTTTGAATAATGGGCAGTAGCGCGTATAGAAAGAGCGACACGATCGCTGGGATTGTTCCGATCAAGCCAAACAAAGTAATCAAAAAGGCTAACAACGCCAGTGAAGGAATCGTTTGAATCACACTCGTCACCGACAAAACAATTTGTCCTGCCTTTGGCCGATAAAAACTTAACACGCCCAAAGGGATTCCGACCACGATCGCCAACAGCAACGACACGAACACTAAAAACAGATGCTGGGCACTCAAGCGCAAAAAATCATGGCCAAACAACGTCTGCACAAAGGACTGCCGCGTCAAAGCGCGTTCGCTGTCCGGCACATTGCCCTCTACCCCATTTGCGCTTGTTTTACCCTGACCCCGATCTTGCACTTGCCCCGACCCTTGCACCTGTCCCTGACGTTGCCCTTGCAAAAAATTACGTGCGACGACCGCGAAAGGCTGACCGTCGACTTCAGCGCGGGCATTTAACTCACCCATCATCTCTTGAGAAATTGTATTCTGCAACGCAGACAGCACTTTCCATGTACTCGCAAACTTGGTTGGCACATCTGAGCGGTATAACAAAAGTGCGTCATAGGTTGGAAAAAAATTCAAATCATCTTGCAGCACTACGAGTCGATCCCGCAGCAACTTTGAATCCGTGCCGTAGGCATCCATCACATCGATTTGTCGCGCCCTAATCGCCTCGTACGCCAGGCCGTGGTCCAAACCCGTTGGCGCGAGTTTGCCTAGTTGATATCTGTTGGCTAAGCCCTTCCAACCATCACTACGACCGATGAACTCGTGCGACAGACCTAACTTTAAATCGGGGTGTTTGGCTAAATCAGAGATGCTACGCAGTTGTAATTTCTCGGCAATATCGCGTCGAACCGCCAACACATACGAGTTGTCAAAGCCAAGCAAGACACCGGCCTGAAGCCCGAGAGGCAACAGGCGTGCGTTGATCTCTGCAAGAGATAAGACCTGCTCGGTTTTCAAAATCTCGCGGGTGATCGTACCGGTGTATTCGGGGTAGAGGTCTATTTCGCCGCTGCGTAACGCCGATAACAAAATACCGGTATTACCCAAGCCAGACTTCAGCACCACGCGGTCGTGGCCGGCTGCGGTGACGACTTGGCTCACGACTTCGCCAAGAATATACGACTCGGTAAAGCGTTTTGAGCCCACCACCAGGGGCTGCGCAAACGAAATCTGCGTCAGCGTCTGCGCCAGCAGCAGCACACCCAAACAGCCTAGTCGCCCAAGCCAGGTGAACATCTTTAGCATGACTCGCTGTGTCGTAGGAGACTCGATGATCGTCATCTTGGCGGTCTAAGCCAAGCCTCAGGCTTGGGCATGACTCGCCGGGCCACAGGTAACTCGGCGGGCGTCATGTTGGGGATGCAAGCCAAGCGTCAAGCTTGAACATCACTCGATTATCAGACGTGTTGCTTGCGCCTCGCCAATGCTACCGATCACGGCTGCCTCATTAAACCCGTGTCGGCCAAACACCGCCAACACTTCAGGCACGGCCTCAGGCGAACAGCAGACCAACAACCCACCACTCGTTTGGGGGTCAGACAACAAGGTTTGGCAATCAGCAGGCAAACCCGCGGCCAGCTTGATCTCGTTGCCATAACCTTCCCAGTTACGTCCCGAGGCACCCGTTACCATCCCAGCTTTGATCAGAGCCGATACGTTAGGCAGCAGCGGGACATCTGCCCACTTAATATGCGCGCTTAACTTTGCGCCACGCGCAATCTCGAGCGCATGGCCAGCCAAACCAAAGCCCGTGACATCGGTCAACGCATGCACGCCAGCCAATTCAGCGAGTTCAGGTCCGGGGGTATTCAGCTTGGTTGCATTAGCCAGCATCGACTCATAGCCGGTCGCATCTAACGCTTCTTTTTTGAGCGCAGCCGATAAAATCCCAACGCCAATCGGTTTACCCAGTACCATCACATCGCCCTTACGCGCACCATCATTACGCTTGACGCGATCGGGATGAATCAAGCCCAACACCACCAATCCATAAATGGGCTCGACTGAATCAATCGTGTGCCCACCTGCGATCGGAATGCCGGCCGTGTTACACACAGAAGCACCCCCTGCGAGGATTTTTCCGATTGTGTCGGTCGATAAGACATTGATCGGCATCCCAACGAGGGCAAGTGCCAAAATAGGCTTACCACCCATCGCGTAGACATCACTGATTGCATTGGTAGCGGCGATGCGACCAAAGTCATAAGGGTCGTCAACAATCGGCATAAAAAAATCAGTCGTTGCGATCAATGCTTGTTCATCGTTGATTTTGTAAACGGCCGCATCATCTGCCGTGGCGATCCCTACCATCAACTCTTTCGGAATCGGCATTTGCAAGGTGCCTTTTAAAATCTCAGACAACACTGCAGGCGCGATTTTGCAGCCACAGCCGCCGCCATGCGAAAGCGAGGTCAGACGAGGTTCATTGGTAGACATGAAGATTCCTAGGGTAAGAGGTTTTGCACGATTGTAATCAATCCATCGCGTTCATGAGCAGGCTCAAATAATGTGGCACGGGCGGCACACTGCCCTTGCAATTGCGCCACAAACGCTGGTTCATTTTTAAACTTTAATAACAAGCTCGCCAATTCGTGCGCGTCACCCACTTTAAAAAATCCCGCATAATCTTCACCTAGCATCCCGATATTGCCAGCGATCCGTGAGGCAAGAACTGGAACGCCGCTGCAAACGGCCTCCATAATCACATGGGCGCCCCCCTCCATCACACTGGCGTGAACCAGCACGTGCGAGCGTTGAATATATCGGCGGGTTTGTTCATGACTACGCGCACCCAAAAACTGGTAATTTGGATATTGAGACGCCGTTTGGTGCGCCTGTTGCGCTAAAGCCAAGTCGTGCTCGCCACCAATATGATGCAGGTCAACGTCGTTGTGCGTTGCCAATACCGCAGCTGCCTCAAAAAAAGTTTGAGGAGATTTTTCAGAGCGTAAATGACCCACCATCACCGCTCGCAGACGACGGTTGGTTTTTGGCAAAGTCTGTCGAGTGGTTGTCGATTGAAATAACACCTGAGCTTTATCGCGCAACGTGGTCGACAATTCGGCTACGCCCGCCCCTTGCAACACCACAAGCCGTGCAGCCCACTGCAGCGACTGCTGCGCCTGGGGATCTTGCTTGATATCGCGATAGAGATCAGTGCCGGTTAGCACCACGACCAAGCCTTTAGAGCCGTGGGCTGCGTGCCAAGCTGCAATCGATGCGTAGCTTCGACGCGCATGCAACGCAATTAACACGTCGTCGGTCTGAGCACCATCCCACTCTTGCAGGATACGTACCGAAAAGTTCTTTGAGAGCATGTTGGCGTAACGCTTAGCGGTCTGCCAATTACCGTTGTTGGCGCTCGCTAGCGCCGGACTTACAATGACGATATTGAGCTTGCGAGTTTGAGCGGCTATAAACATTGAAGGTCACTAAAATTGATGCGTCAGGCTAAAGCGAAAGAGCTTACCGCGGCACTACAAGATCTGCGCACACATACGCTCAGCGCGTTTCGAGCGTATGAGCGCGCCAATCTACTGCACATTCCCTATCAGCCAGAACTCAATCCACCGCTGTGGGAGCTCGGTCACATCGCTTGGTTTCAAGAATACTGGATCGGCCGCAACAAGCATCGATCTGAGGGCACGGATTGGCAAATCGGGCGTCCTCAACATACGTCTTTGCTCATCACGTCTGACCAATGGTTTGACAGCGCTAAAGTACAACACGTGACGCGCTGGGATCAAGCACTTCTGACACGCGAGACTTGCCTAACGTACGCTGAACAGACCCTGGAGCAAACTCTCGCGCTGTTACAGGCTGACGCCCAGAGCGGCTCGACACTGTATTTTTACTGGCTGGTGTTACAACACGAAGCCATGCATCTTGAGGCAAGTGCCTATATGGCGCAAGCACTTGCAATACCCTTTAACCCCGTATGGGTAAGCGACCACGCAAACAGCACTACTGGCGAAATCGCTAACGCCAACACTAATGATCGGGCGGACACTCGCGCCCCCGCCAATCCTGGCGCTAGTACACATGCTGAAGCTAGCCCCAACCCTAACGCTAGTACTCTTGCGAAAGCCAGCGCCAACGAGCCTCGGTCGCATAAGACAACTACCCGCCTGCCCGCACAGCCTTGGAGACTGGGATCTTCTCCATGTCAGTTTTGTTTTGATAATGAGCTCATCGCTCGCCCAGTCGCGCTCAAAACGTTTGAAATCGACTTAGAACCTGTTTGCTGGGCGCAATATATGTCGTTTATCGCAGCCACCGGGCATCGCTTACCGCTCTACGTTCGTCGAACTGGTTCAAGCTTCGAGATTCAAACCTTTAGCGCCTGGGCGCGTATGAACATGCAAGACCCAGCCGTTCATCTTTCATGGGATGATGCCCAAGCCTATTGCACCTGGGCACAGCGCCGCTTGCCCACTGAGGCCGAATGGGATTGCGCAGCCCGCACGACCCCAAACTTTAACTGGGGCAAAGTTTGGGAGTGGACACAAGATACGTTTGAACCCTTTGACGGCTTTGTGGTGCATCCCTACGTCGAATACTCTGCTCCGTGGTTTGGGACACGCAAAGTTTTACGCGGTGCCGCTGCCGTCACGCACTCGGTGTTACGGCATGTGCAGTACCGCAATTTCTTTACCCCCGATCGTCGCGATATTTATTCGGGCTTTCGAACGTGTGCGCTGCAGTGCAAACAAACCTAAGGTCTAGACTGTTAGAAAACGTTAACCCTTTTGCATGACGCACGCCTCTACCGAATCAATGTCTTGCTGTCGCATCTTTGCTTGTTCATAAAACTCAAGTCGCTGCTCAAAGACACTTTGTACACGCTCGATGATGGCACTTGCAGCGACGGGTTTGATTGCACAACTTTTAGCTCCGGACAATACGTTATCTAACGAGCCAAAGCGGCCTGACTGATACGACCGAGTTTTATTTGCCCCCGGACCTAAATGCAACATGTGTAGCGAACCACCCTCTTGCGTCACGACATCGAATAATGGTGCCAAGCGCAGACCATATGACTGACTGCTCGCATCAAGCAAGAAGCCTGTGTTTTTTAAGTGATCGTCAGTGTTATGAACTAATACATTGAGTACCATACGTGCATACAGTTCGGTCAAATCGCTCGCAGCGTGGGTACTCAAACGTCGCACAACGTCGGCAATGCGTGCATAAGAAAAATAACTGGCGCCAAACGCCGTATCCATTTTGTATTTGTCAAAGTCAGCGGGCGGGCTGATCAACGAAGCCGCACTGATGTAGTGTTGTCGCCCTTGGACTTGATCGTGACCAAATTGAACTGTCCGATCAAAACGTCTCACTAACAGAGCGCAGTCGTCTCCTTCGAGTTCGATCAATTGCGCATCAGGCACCTGCATGCCAATCTCTTTAGCCATCTGAAGATTCGCCCACTCGACGCGTTGACGACTAAAGGTGTCGATACCTCGAGGGAACTTTGCGATCCATTGAGTACCATCTACATCTTGCACGACCGCTTTCGGTCGCGCGCCGCCAATATCCCAAGAACTCTTCAATAACGCTCGACTGTGCACATCAAGTGTCAGACCATTTTCGATTCGTCTAACAATTTCATATAACTCGGGCACCTGATCCAGACGACTTGTTGGGTAAACAGGCAGGGCGAAACCTGATTCAAAGGGCTGTGTCGTGAAAAAAATAGCACCAACACCTGCCCCTTTACCCTTCAGTAATAC
>Ga0209400_1004140_pt1 | contig 10342 bp, 7 predicted proteins | sample M_130807_EF_Meta_FD_187313 | JGI IMG/M metagenome (GOLD analysis project Ga0209400, IMG submission 187313) | Freshwater microbial communities from Lake Montjoie, Canada to study carbon cycling - M_130807_EF_MetaG (SPAdes) (version 2) | ecosystem: Environmental > Aquatic > Freshwater > Lake... | reverse complement strand
CCGGGAACCGCGCGCGTCGACCGGCGCAGAGCCCCTGGAGGAGGTGCGTCTTGCCGACACCGCAGCCGCCGTGCAGCAGGATGCTGCGGATGCCGCCGAGGTTGTCGTCCGCCAGGCGTCGCGCGGCTTCGAAGGCAATGCGGTTCGACTCGCCCACCACGAAGTCATCCAGGCGTCGCCAACGGGGCTGGTTGCGCCGCGCGGCAGGGACCTGTGCGTGGGCTGGCTCGCCTTCGAGCGGAGGAGAGACGATGCCCGGGGCCTCGTGCACCAGGACCCGCACCGACTGCAGGTCCACGTCCGCGGCCACCGCGGCGAGGTCGTCACGGAAATGGCGTTCGATCCAGTCCGCGGCGAAGCGGCTGGGCGCGGAGACGAGGAGTTCCTGTCCGTCGATCGTCAGCTGCGCGGGCTCCGAGAACCACATGCGGTACCGGGCGGCCCCGATGCGCGCCGCGAGGCGGCGCTCGATGGAGGCGGAGGTGGGGAGTTCACGCGTCTGCGCGTGGACGCTGGGCCGGGCTGCGCGTGCTCCTTCGGGGGAGCCAAACGTTTCCATGGCCTGCGTCAAGGTCATCGTGATCCTGCATCTGCTGGCGCCGAAGCGCCGTGAAGCTGCCGAAGCAGCGGGGGAGACACGGCATCCTGCGGAACGAACGGACCGCACGGCACCGTTCCGGAGGACGTTGCACGAATGCCAACTGGTTTGAGGATCTTCCCTGTCCGTACCGCAGGTTCGTCAAGGCTTTCGGCCTTGGCGCGCCCTGCGGCGTTCGACGGTCCGCCCACGCGGCGGCCAACGGGCTTCTTGCCACGCCGGCGCCAGTGGGGCGCCACACGGGCGGCGCCGTCAAATGCCCCACATCCTGCGGAGCAGGGCGAAGAGTAGCGGCGTTCGATCGATGCGCAAGGGGCGAGCGTCCGCACCCGCATGGTGCGCGCGCGTAAGTGCCGATTCGCATGGCAATTCCTGCGCCAAGAATTAATTCATCCACCGTCGCGGCGCCGGAATGGTTGCGCGTTGTGGACAAGTGGCGACACTTGACAGTGGGTCGTCCGCGCCGTTAGGGCGCGCCTGCCCGCGCGTCACGCGTCGAGGTGCGCCACGAACGCCTCGCGCCGGCGCAGCGTGCGGAATCCGGTGCGTGCGTAGAGCGCGGTGGCGGGGGTGTTCCGCGCGTCGACTGCGAGCGCCATCATGCGCTCCGGCCGGTCTGCCACCAGGCGCAGCCCGTGCGCAATCAGCGCGCGCCCCAGCCCGCGCCCGCGTGCTTCGGCCGCGATTCCCAGGTAGATCACCTCCACGGAATCGGTTGCCGGCGACGGCGAGAGCAGCAGTGCGCCGATCGGCCGCCCGTGCAGCCGGGCGATGGTCCAGAGCGACGGATCGTGTTCGCCCGCTGCGAGGTGGCCGTCGACGATGTCCGCCGGCGTGCGCATCTGGGCGAGCCCGGGGCAATCGAGCGTTTCCACGTAGGTCTCGAGGAGAAGCGACTCGAGCATGCCGCGCTCGGAGGGGTCCCATGCGGCGAGTTCGACGCCATCGGACATCGTTGCGTGCGGGACGGGGGCCCCGGCGATCGCTCGCTCCATGTAGTCGAGGGATGCGAGGTGTCGCATCCCGCCCGCGACCCACGCGGTGCTTCGCAGCGTCTCGCCGGGCGAGGAAAGGGCCTGGACAAGCCGGACATCGGGCATGGAGCTGCGCTCGGCGAGGATCGCCGCGATCAGCTGCCCGAGCTCCGCGGCATGCGCGTGGTCGCGGGGGCCGGAGGCCATCAGCAGCGCCGTCCGCCCCGGATGCGGTACCAGGATCGCCGCCCCGATCATGGTGCCGTCGACCGATGCGATCCACAGGTGGGAGAGGTCGACGCCGTTCTCTGCCGCTCGGCGTTCGAAGGTCGGCGCGGAGGCGACATTCGCGCCGAAGACCGACGACAGCGCCGCGGCGCGGTCCGCGGGTGTTGCCCGGACGCACTGGACCTGGCGGGGAGCGCCCTCGGGGCGTCCAAAGAGTCGACGAAAAGACACGGGGTGAGCGTAACCGCAGGAGGGCCGGAGCCGTAGAATCCTGGTCATGTTCGCTGCCCAGAAGATCGTGTCCCGCATCGCCTCCTTCGCTGCCGCCTCGGTGATCCTCGGGGGGGTGCTTGCCGCCGCGCCGGTGGGTGCCGGTGCGCCGCCAGCCGATGGCGCAGGCAAGGATGCGGCCGGGAAGGACCTGATTCCCAAGGTCAAGCCGGCTTCCGCCAACGACCTGGACTTCCGTCCCGGAGCCCTCGCGGTCGTGACCGATGCCGACAGCGGCCAGCGCTTCTGGGTCTTCACCTACACGATCGCGAACAAGACCGGGAAGACGCAGCGTTTCTCCCCGCGATTCGAGCTTCTCATGGGCGACGGCGTCATCCTCACCGCCGGCAAGGACGTGCCGGTAGATGCTGCCCGTCGCGTGCAGCGCGCGGCGGCCTCTGCGCAGGCGGTCGACCAGTTCCAGATCATGGGTGACATCCTCGACGGGGAAGCGAATGCCCGCGAGGGTTTCGTCATCTGGCCTGCCACGGGCGACGCCAAGGACATCACGCTCTTCGTGACCGGCATGAGCTCCTCGTTCGATCGACGCACCGATCCGGCCACCGGCAAGGACGTCATCGTTCGCCGCTCGTGGTCGCGCCACTACACCGCCCCCGGCGTCTCGGATCCGCGGCTCTCGCAGGAGGCGTCCTTTGACCCCCTGAAGGACGCTTGGCTGATGCGTTGATGGGGTGGGAGCTCGGAACGGGCGTCATCCGCCTGAGCGACGTCCCGATAATTGGTATCTGACGCATGATTTCCCATCCGCGTGGGTGCACAACCACCTTGGCCCTTGAGGCCCCCGTCGAGACTCGCTACACTTCGGGACTCGTTTGACTGATTGACCTTAGCAGGAGAATTTGCCGTGGCACACAAGAAGGGACAGGGCTCGACCCAGAACGGACGCGATTCGAATCCGCAGTTCCGTGGCGTCAAGCTCTATGGCGGCGAGTCCGCGAAGAGCGGCTCGATCATCATCCGCCAGTGCGGAACGCGCTGGAAGCCCGGCTATCTCGTGAAGCTGTGCAGCGATCATTCGCTCATGGCCCTCGAGCCTGGCACCGTGCGCTTCCGTGGCCGCTTCGTGGACGTGATCCCGGCAGACCCGGCCACGCCCCGGATGGCCATCGACCGCGCCTGACGCGGACCGAACCGAACACCGAACCGCGCAGGTCGTCCGATCTGCGCGGTTTTCTTTGCCTGAGTCCCCGGCCGCCCGCCCGAGGCCAGCACGGAGCCCACCATGAACGTCTTCGTCGACACCGCCGTCATCACCGTCCGCTCCGGCAAGGGAGGCGACGGATGCTCGCACCTGCGCCAGGAGAAGGATCGCCCCAAGGGTGGCCCCGATGGTGGCGACGGTGGCCACGGCGGCGATGTGACGGTGGTGGCTGATCCGCATCTGGACACGCTGATCGAGTTCTCCTACCGCGCCCACTTCTTTGCGAAGGACGGCGAGCGCGGCATGGGCAAGAGCTGCCACGGGGCGGACGGCGCGGGAGTCGAGATTCGCCTGCCGATCGGCTCGGTGGTGAGCGACGCCGACACCGGCGAGCAGCTCGTGGACCTGATCGAGCCCGGCCAGCGCGCGGTGGTGGCACCGGGCGGGGCAGGTGGCCTCGGAAACGAGCACTTCAAGGGCCCGCTGAAGCAGACGCCGCTGGAATCGACCCCAGGCGTGCCCGCGGTCGAGCGACGCCTGCTGATCGAACTCAAGCTCATCGCCGACGTCGGACTCGTCGGACTGCCGAACGCCGGCAAGAGCACGCTCCTGCGCGCCATCAGCCGCGCCAATGCGAAGGTGGGTGCATACCCGTTCACCACGCTCAGCCCGCAGCTTGGCATCGCCGAGCTCGACATGGAGCGTCGCCTGGTGTTCGCCGACCTTCCTGGGCTGATCGAGGGCGCCGCACAGGGCGCCGGCCTTGGCCACGACTTCCTGAAGCACGTGGAACGCACCCGCGCGATCGTCCACCTCATCGACCTGGCACCGCTCGACAACAGCGACCCGGTGGAGAACTACCGCATGATCCGCCGGGAGCTGCTGGAGTTCTCCGCGGAGCTGGCAGAGAAGCCGGAGCTGGTGGTCCTCAACAAGATCGACCTCATCGATCCCGAGGAGCGCGCGGCGCGCATCGAGCGCTTTGCGGGCGAGATCGGCATGAAGAGGGGCGAGCGCCCCATCGCGATCTCCGGTGCCACGGGCGACGGTGTGCGTGCGATGCTCGAGGCCGCCTGGAAGCTTGCGGAGAAGTGAGCGCAGGGCGCTTGGGGCCGGGGCCAGAATGGACATTGACGCGATTTCCTGGACGCCGGCGACCCTCGTCCGCTGCCGCAGTCGCTTCGCTTGGTGCGGGGCGCAGACTCGGGTCTTGGCTCATGGCGGTTGATGTTCGACCGCGTCCTCGCTGCGCTCGGGGATTCCGCTCGCGGACGTCCTCGCTCCACCAGGTTGCGCTCGGACTCTGCGAAGGCGGGCTCGGCACGTGGGGCGACCCTCGCGCGGGGAATGGTGGTACGTGTGCCTCGCCGCATTCGAAGCCGCTCGCTGGGAATCCCCGTGCTCGCTGCGGGCGCTCGCAACACGCGGATGGCGAGCACGCCTATCTGCACAGCAGCAGGTACCGCTCGAACACCGCCACGATCTGGTCGTGCCAGGTGTCGCTGAGGGCGACACCGGCCAGTTCGGCCACGAGATCGTTGCGGGCGCTCAGGCGGATCACGCGGCCGCCGCCCATGCGGGCGATCTCCGGAAAGTGCTTCACTTCCTCGGTCTTGGTGATGCCGCGGGCGCTCAGGACGTAGGTGGTGATGCCGCGCGCCCGGGCGGCCTTGGACATGTCGACGGTCTTTCCGCCGAAGCCCGGATGGGGCGGTGCATCGCCGATGAGGACCATCACTTCCTGGGCCTCGCTTCGCCACGAGAACTTCCCGTAAGCGAGCTTCATGGCTTCGAAGACCATCTCCGGCTCGTCGCCGCCACCTTCGGCGGAGAGCTTCCAGAGGCGGGCGCGCGCCTCGGCCGGATCGGCGGTGAAGTCCCAGCCGAGGGTCTTGAAGTCGTCCTGCTGGTCGCGGAATCCGACGATGGCGACGCGCATTCCGCCTGCCACGGCGTTCACGAAGCGCATCAGGTCGTCGACGCCCGCCTGTGCCGCGGCGATCTGCGCTGACATGCTGGCCGTGCAGTCGATGGCCACGCCGAGGTCGATCGGCTTGCGGAACAGTTCATCGAGCGCGCCGGTGAACTTGACGAAGGCGGCATCGTCGAGCTTGGCCACCGGGTTCGGTTCGGCATCCTGCCTCGGGCCGATCAGCGATGCACCGTCGATCCGCATGTTTGCGCGGTTGCGGTCGAGCCAGGAGCGCCACTTCCAGTCCTGGCGGCTGTCGCGTGCGCCGGTGATGGCCGCGATGCGGGGGCTCAGTGCACCGCCATCGTCGTTGTCGAGCCGGGCGATGACGGAGGCGAGCGTGTCCTTGGCGAATTCCGTCAGCCGCTTCTCGGAGCGCCCCTGCGCGTCGAGCGCGCCCACGAGTTCGACGCCGAGCAGGCGGTCGGAGTTGTCCTGGCTCTTGGCGAGGGTGCGCGCGCCGCGTTCCACGCGTTCGGCGGGGACTTGCCAGCCGCAGCGCAGCATGGTGCGCACCACGCGGGGGTCTTCCTCGGTGGACGCCAGCTTCTCGAGCGGCGGGGCACCGGTGCGTGCGAGTGCCAGCACCGCGGCGCTTCGGACGCGTGGATCGGGGTCGAAGGCGAAGGCGATCAGGCGCTCGCGTGCGGCGTTGGCATCGGGGCGCTCGAGGCGCATGGCGCACACCATGCGGCGCAGCCAGGTGCCATGCGAGGAAAGCGATTTCAGCGCTTCCTCGCTGGCCGCCCGGCCACGACGGTCGATTTCCTCGGCGTCGGGGGCCTTGGCGTCGCCGGAGCCGGTGGCTGCGGGCGCTTTCGCCGGAGGCTGCGTGCCACTGGAGCCCGCTTGCCCGGCAGGGGGCGTCGCCGCGGCAACCAACGCGACCGCGCAGCACAGGGCGGCGGTGGCGAGGCTGGCGGCGGAAGGTGCCATTGGTCAGTCGCCGTGGATCTGCCGCAGGCGCGGCGAGACGCGGAGCATCAGCTGCACACGCTCGAACTCGTCGATCCAGCCCTGCATGGTGGCGGCGGCCTCGTCGGCCTCCACCTTGGCCCAGGGCAGGGGGCAGGACGCGCCGAGCTGCTTGGCGGCGATCGAGCGGTAGCGAGCCAGCGTGCGATCCCCGAGCATCGAGCAGAACTGGTAGTCCTCGGCGCACCAGATGACCGTGGGCACGCGCGTGCCGCCGTTGATGCGCAGGCGCTCGGCGAGCTGCATGTGGTCGGCCTGCTCCAGGAAGCGGACGTCGGCCACCGGACATGCGGCGGCGATCGCGCCAAGCATCGGGCACTGGACCGCGCAGTCGCCGCACCATGCACCGGTGATGACGATGACGTTCATGCGCCGCACGAACGAGGAGAGGAGCGAGTGCTGCGCGGGGGTGATCTTCGCCGCGGCGATGTGTGCGGTCCAGCTTGCGGTGCGGTCGGCGTGGGCGGAGAGGTACTCGTTCCAATGGACGCCGGCGGAGTGCGCGGATTGCCAGGTGGCGGGGTCAGTCATGGAGCTATTCCTTGGAATCGTGCTTGAGCTTGCGGAGCAGGTCGAAGGCCTGCATCGGGGTGAGGTTGTCGAGGTCGGCGTTGCGCAGCGCTTCGAGCGCCGGGTGCGGCGGTGCGGGCTCTGCCGGCGCGGCGAAGAGCGGCATCGCGTCGACGGGCGCGGTGCGTCCGCGGCCGCCGCGCGGGGACTTCGGCTGGGTCTGCACCTCGAGCGTGCCGAGCACTTCCTTGGCGCGCCCGACCACGGCCTTGGGGATGCCCGCGATCTGCGCCACGTGGATGCCGTAGCTGCGATCGGTGGCGCCCGCCACGATCCGGTGGAGGAACACCACGTCGCCCTTCCACTCGCGGACGCTGACGTGCAGGTTGCGCACGCCGGCGATGCGCGTCGACAGGTCGGTGAGCTCGTGGTAGTGGGTGGCGAACAGGGTCCGCGCGCCCGCGGCGGCCAGGTGCTCGGTGATGGCCCATGCCAGGCTCAGGCCATCCAGCGTGCTGGTGCCGCGGCCGATCTCGTCGAGGACCACCAGCGAGCGGCGCGTGGCGTGGTTGAGGATGCGCGCGGTCTCGGTCATCTCCACCATGAAGGTGGACTGGCCCGAGTGCAGCTCGTCGCTTGCGCCGATGCGCGTGAAGATGCGGTCGGTGACGCCGACGGTGGCGCGCTCTGCGGGGACGAAGCTTCCCATGTGGGCAAGCAGCACGATGAGCGCAGTCTGCCGGATGTACGTGCTCTTGCCGGCCATGTTGGGACCGGTGATCAGGGCAAGGGTTGCCGGCTGCGCGGGCGTGCCGAGCTCGGTGTCGTTGGGCACGAAGCGGTCGCGCAGCAGGTCATCGAGCACGGGGTGGCGGCCGGCGGTGATCTCGAGGACCGACTCCTCCACCACGTCGGGGCGGACCCATCGGTGCCGCGCGGCCACTTCGGCGAGGCTGGCGACGGAATCCAGGCTGGCCACGGCGTCGGCGAAGCGAACGAGGTCCGCCAGGTGTCCGGCGGCCTCGGTGCAGAGTTCGTCGAAGAGCGCGCGCTCGCGGGCGATGGCGCGCGACTCCGCGGAGAGGACCTTGTCCTCGAACGTCTTCAGTTCCGGCGTGATGTACCGCTCGGCGTTTCGCAGGGTCTGGCGTCGCGTGAATTCCGCCGGCGCCTTCGCGGCGTGCGCGTGGGTGATCTCGATGAAGTAGCCGAAGACCCGGTTGTAGCCGATCTTGAGGCTCGGAATGCCGCTCTTCTCCGCAAGCTCCGCCTGGTAGCGCGCCATCCACGCGGTGGCATCGCGCTGCAGGCTGCGGCATTCGTCCACCTCGGCGTCGGCGCCGTCCTTGAAGAGGCCGCCCTCGCGCAGGTGGGCGGGCGGCTGCTCGACGCAGGAAGTGCCGATGCGTGCGGTCAGCGTGCCCACGCGCGCGGCCGCTTCCTCGAGCGCGCTGCGTGCGCCGGCGAAGGCGGGTGCCTCGCCGAGTGCCGCGCCGATGCGCGCGGCGAGCGCCATGGACTTCCCGAGCGCCACCAGGTCGCGCGGCGTGGCGCGGCCCATCGACATTCGGCTCGCGATGCGGGCCACGTCCTGCACGCCGTCGCACGCGCCGCGCAGTTCCTCGCGCATTCGCTCGTCGGCCACGAGCGTGGCCACGGCGTCCTGGCGCGCATGGATGGCGGCGCGGTCGCCGAGCGGTGCGCAGGTCCACTCGCGGAGCAGGCGGCGGCCCATCGGCGTGCGCGCGCGCTGCAGCACCGAGAGCAGGGTGCCTTCGGTGCCGCCCGAGCGGAGCGTTCGCTCCACTTCCAGGCTGCGGAGCGTGGTTCCATCGAGCACCAGGTGCGCGGCGCGGCCGGCGCGGCGCGGCGGGCGCAGGTGGGCGAGCGGTCGAACCGAGCGGCTGGTGGCGGCGGGGTCAGTGCCGAGCCCGCGCTGCGTGTCGAGCAGGTGGCGCAGGAGGGCGCCGGCAGCGGTGGCGGCAGGGGCGTCGTCGGAGAGGTCGAAGCTCTCGAGCGTGCGAACGCCGAAGTGCTCCTTCAGGAGCGCCACCGCGTCGGCGGGACGGAACATCCAGCCAGGGACCTCGAGCGTCGGGCAGTTGAGGGCGCGCGCAGCGCGGGCTGCCGGGCGGCCGGCGTCCTCGTGGTCGCCTTCCGGGAGGAGCAGTTCGCTTGGGCCGATGCGGGAGAGGACGTCCTCCAGGAGGGCGGCATCGCATTCCTCCACCGAGAACTCGCCGGTGGAGAGTTCGACCGCGGCGATGGCGGCGCAGGCGCCGGTGCCGGTCCCGGTGATCCACGCGGCGGCGATCCGGTTGGCGCGGGAGTCGTCGAGCAGGGTCTCGTCGACCAGGGTGCCCGGCGAGAGCACACGTGTCACGCCGCGCTCGACAACACCCTTGGCCTCGGACGGGTCCTGGAGCTGCTCGCAGACGGCCACGCGGAAGCCCTGTTCCACCAGCCGGCGGAGGTAGCCCTCGACCGCGTGGAAGGGCACCCCGGCCATCGGTTGGCCCTTGGTGCGTTCGGTGAGCGTGATGCCGAGCGTCCGGTGGGCCGTGACCGCGTCCTCGTCGAAGAGCTCGTAGAAGTCGCCCATCCGGAAGAGGAGGAGGCAGCCCGGGTACTCCCGCTTGAAACGGTCGTACTGGCGCATCGCCGGGGTATCCCGGTTGTAGGCGCGGGGGGCGGTCTCGGCGGTGTGTTCGCCAGCGGACATCAGGGATGCGATGGTACGGCGGGCGGACGGGGAATCGGGCCAAAAACGACGCAACCCGCGGGTGCGGGTTGCGGTTCGGGCCAGAGCCCTTCAATGGAGTGGAAGAGGATCGAACTCTCAACCTCCTCGATGCGACCGAGGCGCTCTTCCAATTGAGCTACCACCCCAATGGTGAACGGCAAATTCTAGCCGCATCGGGGGGTACCCGCAAGGCCGCAAACCCCTTGCCGGCAGGGGAAAGCAGCTGTGGGACGTGCAGTATCGTGCGCCTTCCACCTGCGGTTGAGCGGGTTTCTCCCCGCCGCGCCGGAAGCTCCCATGGGCCCCGATACCGTCCTCATCGTCTACTGCGCCTGCATCGTGGCGGCGTCGCTCGCCGGCGGACTGGTACCGGTGCTCCTGCGCCTGACGCATCGGCGGCTCCAGTTTGGCCTCAGTTTCGTCTCCGGCGTGATGCTCGGCGTTGCCCTCTTTCACATGGTGCCGCACGCGCTGATGGCACGGATGGAGACCGCAGGCGCCGATGTGGATTCGCACGGACTCTTCGATCCGTTGATGCTGGCGCTTGCGCTCGGCTTCGTGGCCATGTTCTTCCTGGAGCGATTCGCGCACTTCCATCAGCATGAAGCGCCCGAGCCCGCGTGCGACGATCCGATGCACGGCCACGAAGGCCACCAGCACCACCACCACGGTCATGACCACGCGCACGCGCCCGTTGGCCGTCTCACGTGGGCCGGCGCCGCGGTCGGCATGGGCCTCCATTCGCTGCTCGAGGGCGTGGCACTTGCCGCCAGCATCGAGGCGGCGCGCACCGCGGACGCGTCGGTCGCGCCGGCGCTCGCGGGCCTCGGGACGTTCCTGGTGATCCTCCTGCACAAGCCCTTCGATGCCATGACGGTGGCCACGCTCTTCCACGCAGGTGGCGGCAGCC
>Ga0209400_1004136_pt1 | contig 10346 bp, 28 predicted proteins | sample M_130807_EF_Meta_FD_187313 | JGI IMG/M metagenome (GOLD analysis project Ga0209400, IMG submission 187313) | Freshwater microbial communities from Lake Montjoie, Canada to study carbon cycling - M_130807_EF_MetaG (SPAdes) (version 2) | ecosystem: Environmental > Aquatic > Freshwater > Lake... | reverse complement strand
TATACACTAGACACTAAGGAGATGACATGTATACCGTAGAACTTTATAAAGCAGATGCCCGTAAGAAGTCAGGCGAGCGTTTGGTTAAAAAGACAGACCACAGCACTCACAGCCAGTCAGTGCTGACTGAAGTCTATGACTCACAGTATCCAGCCAGCAAGGGCTACCGCTACGAGATTCATATTACTATGGTTGAGCGGACTAATATGATGGGTGGGGGCAAGTTCACCGAGCGTTACGATACGCCCAACTACTGTAGCCCATCCAGCGAATCCTATTGGAGCATGTGATGAAGTGGATGCAAGAGACCACAGAGTGGGAAGATGGTTCAGACTGCAATCATCTTTACCTACTCGATGGAGACAAGTGTGTGGCCTATGTGGCCGCTGGTACCAACCAACACAAGGTTTTCAAGAGCCCGCTCCGTTTCGATCTACGGCGCAGGACATTCAAGTTCGTTCAGGACTACACCCCCGGCGCTCGAGCCAACATCAAGACCTACACGGGTAGCAAGGGTGCCACCTACACCGTAGATCTAGACGAGCAGACCTGTACCTGCCCAGGCTTCACATTCCGTGGAGCCTGCAAGCATGTGGCAGAAATACAACACGCTGGTTGACAACAGGTAAAACCTGTGTTATACTACACACTTAAACACTAAAGGAGCAGATGTGTATAATATCGTAAACAATCCAATTCCCCGTAGCGGGCTGTTCGCAACCAAAAGTCTTGCAGAGATACAAGACTACATTGAGATGATGCCCACAGAGGCCAAGGCCACAGCATACCTGATCATGCAATTTACCCTCAACTCTTGTCATCAGATCGTTGAAGATGAGATCCTGTCTAAAGAGATCTTTGCCCAATAGGGGTTGACAGAACTGGTAAAACCTGCTATACTATACACTTAAACACTTAAGGAGCAGACGTGAATATTAGCACTATTGAACAGTATGTAGAACACAAGAACAAGTGGCGTGGTATCTTTAATCAGAAGCCACTGAGCCTGTTGAACGCACGAGATCGTCAGGACATTGCCAACAGCATTGACAGCGAACTGAGTCCAGAGAACTTGACTTGCGATGGCGAGTTGCGTGGTTCGGCGGTGCGTGACAAAGCCCGCTATCTTAATCGTTGTGCTGAGGAACTGCTCAGCATCGATCCTTCAGTAACCTTTTACGAAATGGGAGTCTAATATGCCTAATTGGTGCAACAACTATCTAGTTTTAGAACACGATGATCCTGAGATGATCAACCGGGCCAAGCGGGCCTATGCTGATGGCAAACTCCTGAATGAGTTCTGCCCAGTGCCAGATGACCTACACATTGTAGCAGGTCGTGTGGGTAGTGACGATGATCAAAAGCAAAAGGATCTTGTAGCACAGGAAGAAGTCAATGTGGCCAAGCATGGCTATGCCAACTGGTATGACTACTGTGTGAACGAATGGGGCACCAAGTGGGATGTGGGCGGCGATGACATGCTCACAGAAGACGGCCCTAATGCCCTGCGTATGAACTTTGATTCAGCCTGGGCTCCGCCTATTGCGGCAATGGAGAAGTTCCAGGACTTGGGCTTCAAGGTCAAGTTGATCTATTGGGAATCGGGCATGTGCTACTGCGGCATGTTTGATGAGAACGGAGACGACTACATGGATTACACAGACATGTCAGCGGCTGAAGTAGCAGAGTCTATCAATCCAGAAGTTGACGAATGCATGTGCATCGTTGAGAACCTGGAAGAGTGGGAAGAAGACAACCGTGAAGAAGAGGACGAAACTCCACATGAGTTTGGCACACCGGGTTCATTCACTGTTGAAGAAGGCTTAAAGAAAGAGGAGGACAAGTAATGGACTTTTGGACATGGCTGGCTTCCTGCCCAGTGAAGTATGAAGTCGATAGCCTACAGGGCTTTGACGGAGTAAGTGTAGCGTTTTATCCTCCTAGCGAGGAAGAGGAAGAGGATGAATAAGGTTCAGAGCATTGTAACCGGAACAGCCCTAGTGGCTGTTCTAGGTTTCATTCAGATGGAAATACAGGTGGTCCACGATGACGTCCAAGATATCAAACAGTTCCTGGTTCGCACACCAGAGCGTCTCAAGTATACTACAGCAGACGCCCAATGTCTGGCCAAGAACATCTATCACGAAGCAGGGGTGGAACCCATTGAAGGCAAGTTCGCTGTCGCCCAGGTCACCCTCAACCGACTCAAGACCGGCCGTTGGGGTCACTCAATCTGCGATGTGGTCTACAGCAAGGCCCAGTTCTCATGGACGCTGAGCAAGCGAAAGGTTCGAGAAGAGCCCAAGGGCGAGCTATGGACGGAGTCAGTAACGGTAGCAAGAACCGTGCTAGATAAGGGAGTCCGTGTTCCCTCATTGTCCCAAAGCACATACTATCATGCGGACTATGTCAAGCCTCTCTGGGCCAAGAGTGTGGCTAAAATACAACAGGTGGGCTCTCACATATTTTACAAAAAGACTTGACAAAGTGGTAAAAGCGTGTTATACTACACACTTAAACACTAAAGGAGCAAGTATGCAAAATTTGTTTAGCGTTGCAGTTAACACCCCTGCTAAAGCTCGCTTAATTTTTAATAAAAAATTAGGTACTGTAAAAGTAGTAGTCGCTTTTAATGTACACAAAAAGTATAATAAAAATAACGAACTGTATTATGCGTTCCCTACACAAGCAAAAAGTGCTTATGTTAGCGGGGACTTACAAGCAGAAGAAGTACTGCAAACACTACACACAGCAAGCAAGGCGTTGCGTACAAACAACATACAATTAGTAGAGTAATTTACTACACTATTACGCACACACTTGCCCAAAATGCAAGTGTGTGTTATAATACACACTTAACAACAAAGGAAGTAAATGTTAGAGATTACACAATTTGACGGCGGCTTTAGTGCCAAAAACAACGACGTTCGCAACTGCGAGGCAATTGTATTTGCAGAAAGTGTACGCACAGGTCGTACAATGTTGCAAGTAATTAATTACGTGCTCGAAGAAGACGACAGCGATACTAATTTGCTTTGCGCTTGTGAGACACTACAAGAAGAGATTGTTAACGCATACACTAAGCAAATTATTTTTAGCTACTTAGACAACGAGGCTGCAAAATTTAACCCTTAAGGCTGTAGGGTCTTTAGCACAGCACTTGACATTTGGTAAAAACTGTGCTATACTACACACTTAAACACTAAAGGAGCATTATGCAAGCAACGACATTTAATGTTAGCGACAAGCTGACACTGGCAACTACAGACACTGACGAAGACAGCATTAGCACAACATACGACTGTAACGTAGAAGTGCAACTTGCAGGCGACAGCATATGGGACTGCGAGCTAGAGGCAGTTACAGTTAAAAGCATACACATACACGAGACGTTTTACGAGGACGACGACAGTAGCATACACATTGCAGTTTGCTATGACGTAGACGGCGTAAGCGGAGAAGAAGTAGAGGGAAGCTGGCGTATATACACAGACAACGGCTTTAGCGATGCGATTAGTGCGTTGCTAGGGACGGCTGTGGACTTTACGGAGCAGGGAATGCAAGACGACGGCTACGCAAGCATGGAGTTATAATATGCAACTAACAGCACAAGAGAAAATTGAACGCCTGTACATGGCCATTGCACTTATACAGGATGCCGATGCAGGCATACAAACAGCACTAGGCGACACAGATGAATGCTTTGACTTGCATTGCGGGTGCGAAGCATTGATAGACGATGTGCGCGATGCTATAGACACGCTAGAAGCTAACTTATAATAACCCTACAGGCCTTAGGGGCTTTGTCCCCTGGGGTTGACAAATGGTAAAACCTGTGCTACAATGTTTACATAGACACTAAGGAGCAGACATGATAGACATCACTAAAATTGTAAAAACATACAACGGCAAGATCGGTTGTATGTGCGGGTGCCTCGGCAAGTACAGTTACACACAAGACGGCGCTACGAATCACGGCCCGGGCTATGACGTACAAGACAGCGTCAACGAACGGTCAGTACGCATCATGGCAAAGAAGATCCTTGCCAACCCCAACGTTGAATGGCAAGACAATATTGCATACGTAGAGGATCGCTTGGCCAATCGTATGCAGGCAATTTACTTTAAGGAGCAGGCATGAAAGTATCTGAATTGATTGAGCAGTTGCAGTGCATGAACCCCGATGCGGAGGTCCACTATGCCTACAACTATGGCGACCACTGGCGTACTGAAGTGGCCCCTAGGGTTGACAGGGTGCATCAGGGTGTGGTAGAGTTCAGCGACTACCATCGCATGGACAAGTTGGTAGAGGATGATGACTGCTACGACGAGGAAACGGGCGACTACAGAGAAGACGTCCGCAAGGTCGTGGTGCTTGATTAACCCTAGACCCTGTAGGGTCTTTGGTTGACAGACTGGTAAATTGGTGCTATACTATACACTTAAACACTTAAGGAGCTGAAATGGGTACACGTTCAATGATTGCTATCGAGAATCCAAACACCAAAGCAGTTAAGGCAGTCTACTGCCACTGGGACGGTTACTTGGAACACAACGGCGCTATTCTCAACGAGCACTATGCCGCAAGCCCTAAGGTCAACAACTTGATCGCGCTGGGTGACGTGAGTAGCTTGAGAGCAGAGATTGGTGAGAAGCACGCCTTTAGCCAATTTGAATTGCGGGCTGAAGAAGTCGCAGGCTATAAACTGTTGACTGAGAACTGGTGTACATTCTACGGACGCGATCGCGAAGAGACTGGTACACAGTACAAACGATTTGACACAGCCAAAGAGGCAGTGACGCATTACGATCATTGCGGTGCTGAGTACTTCTACTTGTTCCGCTATGATGCAGATCAGCAAGCAGGCAAGTGGTTTTACAAGAAGGGTAGTGCTGGCGCTTGGAAGCGTTTGGCTACTGCGCTAAAGGCCAAGGCTAAAGAAGAGGAGTTCGCATGAAGAAGGTCATTGTACGCACACAGCTCTATCAAGAACTTGAAGTGCCTGAGTCGTGGGATCGATACGATGTATACGACTTCCTAGCAGAGCATCAGTCGTTCCGTACAGCCTTTCAAGGTGCAGGTAACGAAGTAGCCCGTATCGTCGATCTTGGCGTTACGGAAGAAACAGTAACAGAAATGGGCGAGGAGGCCTTTGATGAGTAATGTAATCGAATGGATGGTTCAACAACTGCTAAAGGAACAAAATGAGCGCGATGAGTGATCTTGCATACGATATTGAACAGCTATACATCGAAGGTTATAGTCCTAAGACTATCGCTATGATGTTGGAATGTCCAATTGATCAAGTCTATAGTTGGCTTGAGTCGAATAATGTGGCAGAAACGCCACAGGATGAGTTTAATCCCTACCAAACAATGAACAGTTAGGGGTTGACATTTGGATAGCATGGTGCTATACTATTAACAGTTAGAGATAGTTCTAACATTTTTACACACAGAAGGAGTTAGTTATGAGTTTGTTTACACATGCAGGCGTTTCTAAGTTGGACGGTCAGTTCAAGGTTCGTTTCGCCAATGACGTGATGCGTCAAAAGGTCTTGATCAAGAATGGTCACACTGACATCGATATCGTTGAGTTGAAGAACCCAATGACCAAAGAAGATGCAGTTGCCTTCCTGTTGTCGATTGATTTCGATAACGGCAACAAGGCAGTTCGTGCCGCTCTTGAGGAAGCCGCTGGTAAACGCGGTGTTATCAAGGCCGCTCCTAAGGCTAAGGTCTCTAAGCCTGTTGCTAAGAAAGCAACGAAGACTCCGGTAGCAAAGACTACCAAGGCGCCTGTCCAAACGCAATCAGCGGCTATCAAGGCTGTGATCGCAGAGTTGGAAGACGCTCCGTACTAAACGCCAGTGCCGTGGCGAGGGCCAACGAGAGAGCCCTCACTAATTTTATCAAGGATCTATATGTTTAAATTGTTTGGTTTCATTGCTTTGATTGTAGTGATTGTGGCCATTGGCCCCTTGCTGACTATCTGGGCTTTCAACACCCTGTTCCCCAGTGCCGCTGTTCCGTTCGCCCTGGAGACTTGGTTTGCTGTGATCGTTCTAGGTGCATTCTTCAAAGCCAATGTTTCAGTCAAGAAGTAAGCCCAAGACGGAATACGTTGCTCTAGTCGCAAAGGACTGGCGTGATGCTGGTCCAGAGATCCAGCGACTAGGAGAGCGTATTGATGCAGTCCGTAAGACTCTTGCTCACTTGAACAAGCGCAAGCAGAAGTGGGCTGTCCGTCAATGGAAGGAAACAGAAGCACTCCTAGTTCGACGTTGGAAGATCGCAGTTGATCTTCAGCATTGTGGTGCCAAGGAGTTCAGTCCTGTGGCCAATGCAGTGACCTACAACATCGACTATGATTGGTTCGAACCAGCTGAAGAGGTTAGCCTAGGACTACCGTTCTTCGACAACCTGAACTATTGGTGCATTGAGAAGTTTGGTATTACCGGTCGTCCTAGTCTAGACTGGAGTTGGGAAAGAGCAATGGAATTAAAACTCCAAAAGGCTAGACAAGGGCAGGCATAGGTAGTATAATATATAAATGCTGGAGAACGGCACATTACAGAGGAAACATAAAATGAAAAGAGTTAATCTAGAAACCAAAACTGGTAAGGTATTTACAGCGTTGCAAGCAGGTCAGAAATTGACAGCTTCACAAGCCAAGAAGATGGGCATCGGCAATATCGCCGCAGAAGCAAGTCGTCTTCGCCAAGCTGGCTACGCAATTTATGCCAACACACGTACCGCTGGTAACGGTGTTGATGTAACAGAGTACGAGTTGGGTAAGCCATCTCGTCAAATCGTTGCTTTAGGTTACAAAGCCAAAGCAATGGGTATCACGCTCTAAAGAGTCGCTCCAAGTCCCGGGGGTAGTGTCCCGGGCAAACCCCCGAGTCCCGACCCGCTGTGAAGCGCCGTTGGGACTCACCTTTTGTGGCAAAAATACAACAAAATAATGGTTGACAAAAGGTAAAACCGGCCGTATAATATACACATACACTAAGCAAACAGGAGCAGATATGAACCACGATAAATTAGCAACATTAGTAGGTGCAGGCACTATTGGATTGATTGGCATCTGCGCTATATCGTTAGTTGTCGGTATTAGCTCGATGGGTTCATCAAGCTCTGTGACTCCTGTAAAGACAGAATCCATCCAAAAAGAAACTAAGAAAGAAGAAGATAAGTCCGACGGCTTTCATTGTTTAAGCGCATGGGATGGATCACATCGCGGAGTAGAAAATTGGGTAAAGAACAACCTGCGTGACCCAGATTCATACCAACACAAAGAAACAAGGATTTCACCAGTAAAAGACGGTAAACATGTTCTAACAATGTCTTACCGTGCTAAAAACGGGTTTGGCGGATATGTACCGGGATTAGTTATTGCAGATGTAGATAACGCTACTTGCAAGGCAACAATTATATCTAATTAGGGGTTGACAATCTGGTAAAACGGCCGTATAATATACACATACACTAAGCAAACAGGAGCAGATATGCAATTACTAATCACTACTCAAACACAAGAGAACTACGGTGCCCATGATTGGGACGGCGAAGGTGCTTGCCCACAGTACTGGAAGTTCAAAGGCGGTCAGGATTACAAGTATGACTTGGCGGGCTTCAACGCCGATCACGAGTTTGCAGACAAGCGTCTGGAGATGATCGTAGACAGCCTGCGCCCGCAGATTGAAGAAGACAACCAGTTCTATCGCAACCACATCATTGGCTACGAAATAGTAGCAGACGACTACTTGACTGAGTTCGAGCAGAGCCAGTTGGAGTATGAAGGCCGCATTGTCTATCCAGCGACACGCTTGGAATTGGCATGATCCGCATTGACCCTACACTCAACGAGCTCGAAGTCATGATCGTAGCAGAACGCCTTGAGAAGAACAAGATCACCAGTTATACCCTAGCCAGGGGTAACGACTGCATCTGGGCCTACTATGGCTCCATCAACGAATACTACATCTTTAAGAATGGGTATTTGGTTGACATCCAGATAGATTGACCCTATAATACACACATACACACTAAGGAGCACAGATGAAACAAGGCGAAATTCAATCCTACAAGCATTTCGGTACCATTGAGATGTCTAAGGATGAGGACGGCAAGACCATCTACATCTATACACACTCGTTCTTCAATCAACCCAGCGATGAGAACACCATAAAGGGTGCCAAAGAGATGTTGGACTGGTATGAAGAGAAAGCCCGCAAGATCAAGGATGCCATCTACACCCTGCGTGGATCGGGCTACAAAGTATTCAAAGAAATCGCTTGACAGGTCCGGTAAAACCTGCTATACTACACACTTAAACACTTAGGAGCTGATATGAATAAAGACGGTGCAATGTTTCTTATGATCGTGGGCTTGATCATCACTTTTGGTGGTGTGGGCGGCATCGAAGTCAGCGGCAACGATCGTGAGCTGATGGGTAGCATGATCGTCAGCATCTTGGGCCTGGCTACCATGTACTGTGGCTTATTGGCACTGAAAGTACTTGACAGCCGCGGTTAAACCTGTTATACTACACACTTAAACACTAAAGGAGCTGATATGGAATTCTTCGAAAAATATGGTATGCCTGTAGCTAAGAACATGATCGGTGTGGTCACAGCAGAACAGATCCGAGCAGGTAAGGTTTTGGCAGAGCAAGCAGGTCGCGCAGAGTACGCCAAATGGGGCGGTGACCGTGGTGCTTGTGGCTTTGCTTGGGTAGAGGTCTACGTGGATCGTACCAATTCAAAGCAGGCCAAAGAGTTGCTGGCCGCAGGCTTCCGCAAGGACTACAAACCCAAGTGCCTGAGCATGTGGGATCCAGCAGGCTTGCCCGTGCAGAATGTGGACATCAAAGAAGCAGGTGCCTACGCCTACGCCAACTACCTACAGGCCCTGGGCTTGAAGGCCTACGCAGGAAGCAGGTTAGACTGATGAGCAAGGTCCAGATTGAGGGCCTTAACAGCCGTCAGCGAGCCATCGCTGATGTGCTGTGGATGATGCAGGACAGAGATCAGGTTGAAGCATTCGTCCGCGCACTGCACCCCTCTATGCGCCGGGAAGCAGAAACGGTAGTGGAATTGATGATGTTGGCGATTTGGGATGAGATTGAAAGCATTGATGATTCGGTAAAAGTCTTGATTGACAATTTGAAGTAAAGACAGTACAATACACACTTAACACACAGAAAGGTATTTTATGGCTAAGACAAGTACAGTTACACAGGCGAGCAAGGGCGTTACCGTGTTGGAGTTTGATACGGATGCCATTGAGCGCCGCAAGAAAGAAGTGGCTCGTGAGACTGATGAAGAGATCATCACACGTCTTGCAGAGCGTTTTGATATCCTCACAGAGATGACCAAAGCTGTCAAGAGCGGCGATGTACGTGCTATGATCGTGAGTGGTCCTCCGGGCGTGGGCAAGAGCTTTGGTGTTGAAGAAGTACTGTCAAAGGACGACTTGTTCAATGTCTTAGGCGAGCGCAAGCCACGTTATGAGATCGTCAAGGGTGCCATGTCAGCACTGGGTCTCTACGCTAAACTCTACGAGTTCTCAGATGCCAAGAACGTCTTGGTGTTCGATGACTGTGACAGCGTCTTGATGGACGAGCTGAGCTTGAACATCCTCAAGGGTGCCTTAGACAGTTCTAAGAAGCGTGTGATCGCTTGGAACACAGACAGCCGACTACTCCGTAGTGAAGGCATTCCAGATCGCTTTGAGTTCAAGGGCGCGGCTATCTTTATCACTAACATCAAGTTTGAGCACGTTCGCTCTAAGAAGTTGCGTGATCACTTGGATGCGCTAGAGTCACGTTGCCACTACATCGATCTGCAGATGGATACAGATCGTGAGAAGCTGTTACGTATCAAGGACATCGTAAGCAAGGGCATGCTGGACAGCTATGAGTTCGAAGAGTGCCAGAAGGACGATGTTACCAACTTCATCGCAGAGAACAGCGACAAGTTGCGTGAGCTGAGCCTGCGTATGGTGTTGAAGATAGCAGACCTGCGCAAGAGCTTCCCCCTTACGTGGGTAGCTATGGCTAAGACTACATGTATGCGGAGGGGCTAATGTATACGGCAGAGGGCACAGCCCTTGCCACACTACGCCAGTATGGATGCACATACTTGGGTCCCACATACGATGCACGCTCACACAAGGGTGCCACACCCTACTGTGGCGCACATGATCTAGTGCAGGGTACGCTGTACTGTACAGAGCACTACGAGCGCATGTACGTAAAGGGTAGCGCACTACGCAAGCGGCACAAGGATACACGCCGGGCTGATGCAGTCCGTCAGCTGGTCAGTGACTTCAATGCCGTG
>Ga0209400_1004135_pt1 | contig 10347 bp, 25 predicted proteins | sample M_130807_EF_Meta_FD_187313 | JGI IMG/M metagenome (GOLD analysis project Ga0209400, IMG submission 187313) | Freshwater microbial communities from Lake Montjoie, Canada to study carbon cycling - M_130807_EF_MetaG (SPAdes) (version 2) | ecosystem: Environmental > Aquatic > Freshwater > Lake... | reverse complement strand
GAGTGGCGGAAGCGGAAGAGTACCCTAAGAGCTGGAACATGCCGGAAGGCTTCAAGTTCGTCAGCCTGTGCGATTAAGGAGAACAGCATGGAACGTAGTAAAAGCAAGATGACTCAGCTTCTTATCAAAGCCATCGAACTGGCTCATAAGCACGATGACAACGAACTCATTCAGGTGCTTGACACCGCTTTCGACCAGTTCAGTGCACTTGACTCCCTGGTCTACGCCATCGAACTCGAACTCGAGAAGTACAGTGAAACCGAAGGACTGATTTAACATGAAAAGCATACCCCGCACTCAACTCCGAAAGGGCATGACCATTCAAAACGGTCCCTGGGTCTTGTACCTCACTGACGTCGATCAGTACGAAGACTATACAGTTGTTCAGGGTAACTACACCGGGTTCAATTCCTATTCGGGTACGACTTTGTTCTTTTATGAAGACCAGCGTATTCGTCTTGCAGAGTAAGGAGAACAAAATGATTATCAAAGCCAAGATTGCCGGTTTCGCGTTCGAGACCACTCTCGACCTCTTCTTCCTGGATAACCCGGAATTCGAAGTGGATAAGGAATGGCTGAAAGCAGAGCTGCTCCGAATGGGTGACGCCTATATTCGTTATAGCGATTCCTACACCGTCGGTGCCACCCTCGTCCTCATCAAGGAGTAACATCATATGAAAGATGTTGAATATGGCTCAATGGTCCATCACATTAGCACACTGATTGGTATGAAGCAATACCTCTCATATGTGTTTGATGCGGTTAAGACCAATCGATTAACAAAAGAAGAATTCGTGAATATCGTAATCGCGGTCGAGAGCAATTCATTCACTTATGGAATCGAATATGCTCAGGACCGAACAGCTGATAAATGGCTCAATGGTTAATCACAATGAACCTTGACCAAGTGACAGCAGAACTAGCATATGATTTACTTCAAAGAGGAGTATGGACATCAGACGAGTACTCGGTATGGAATATCTTCAAACTAAAAGAACAAATGAACAAAATAGGTTCAACCGTCCGTCACTTTATGTATGGAATAAGATACCAAGAAGGTGACTACTCACGTCTTACACGCCTGGTGTTCTTCGACATGCGTGAGGCTCAAGAACGTATCGATTCCAAGAATCGTCTCTTAGTTAAACACAACATGCCTGGCCGACATGTATTAGAGACTCTGATTGTCATAGATCCAGAGAATGAATAGACAACCATTCGTCAATACTGTCCAATATAAGGAGAACGATAATGAACCTTGAACGAGTGACAGCAGAACTAGCATATGATTTAGTCCAAAGAGAAGTATGGACAGTGGCAGAGTTCCAAGCATGGCATATCTTTAAACTAAAAGAAGCAGATTTACTCCAATCTACTTCTGAATATGTGCCTGACTTCAGTCAGCTTCGAGAGGGTAATCAATTAAAGGTATATCTAGACGATGTGGTACCTGGTTCGAGTATGGTAGTATATTTTAATCATAGACTATACGATTCATTTGATGTCCGTTTTGAAGTATACCATTTTGAGGAGGTAAATGATTATTGTACACCTCATAAACATTTACCTGGATTCAATGTACAATATAAGACAAAAGAAAACCTAGATAAAGCATGGACTAGAATAGTTAAGATGGCCAAGACAGCAATAGCTTATGATTTAGATGAGAAGAACTCAAAAGATCTGCAATATCTGGCTCGTATATTATGTCCTGCCGTACATGTTTAATGCACGTCCTGCCTATAGCGTGCATGTAGATAAGGTGTGGGTCCTGCCTATAGCACGTCCTGCCTATGGTATGTCCTGCCAGCATGTGTCCTGCCTATAGCACGTCCTGCCTATACGTGCATGCGAGAGAGGAACAAGTGGATAGAAGAACTCGGAAAAAGAGCCAGCTAGGATTGGTATAGACGTGCGGATGCGGTGCTATATATGGTATGGCGTGCTTGCTGGTGCTGGAGCCCGCGCCCGTGAGCCCGCCCCCCGCCGGCCCCTGGAGCACCCCCGCACCCCCCTGCAGGGCCGCAGGGACCCAGGGACAGGCTCGCCGTGAGGACCCGTGACTCGCCCCAGGACCCCCTCTCAGGTCTCCAGAGCTTTTCCCTTTCAAATCAAAGGGTTAGATTATCCCTATAGAATCAACAACTTAGGACCAGGGCAAAATACCCTTTAGAATCAACAACTTAGGCCCCAGGCAGAATTCCCTTCAGAATCAAAGGGTTAGACCCAGGGCCACCAGTGGTATGGCACCCTCAGACCATACTGGGTATGGTATGGCCACTGGTAGCCCCTTCCCTGGGGAACCATACCATACCTAGTATGGCCACCAGTGGTATGGCCTGGGGTCAGCCATACCATACACAGTGGGACTCATTCACACCAACTCCCATGGTACCACCTGCACAAAATTGTGTACATATATTCATAAATGATATATGATGGTATGGCCTGGGACTCGATCCGCGCCCTGTGCGTACTATACGTTTCTGTCACGCAGGCGCCCCGTCCACCCCGGGAACTCCCCATCGACTGAGCCACTAAGCGTCAGACTATGAGCAGATTCTACCTTTTATGAATAAATATGTACACCCTTCCTTCACCAGGATTCACCAGGATTCCCTGGGTCTAGACCTGTGTACATAATTAATGCATAAATGTAGAATGGCCTCCTAAACTGAATAAAGGAATGAACATGACTGAAGACCAACTGATGGCGGCGATGTCAATGAAGAACCGGCACTCCAGGAACTTCCTCATGTGCCTGGACCCGCAGGCCAGCGACTTCGACCAGCAAGTGGCAAGCCTCCGGCGAGTGGCTCGCGTCAGTGGGCGTGGCATCAGGATTCGTGGTCGCCTGGGGAAGAACAACCCGCACCGTCACCTGTATGCGGTAGGCGGCTCGCTGTACCGGCCTAGCAGCCAGGACATTCGCATTGAGCACTCCGTGCGGGTTGACATCTACCTGAAGTAGCGCCGACCCAGGGACACCTGGGGCCTGTACATTAATAAATCATAAATGTAGAATGGCCTCCTAAACTGAATAAAGGAATCGACATGAACAACATCGACATCGAAGACATGGGCGCGGACGACCTGATGAACATCCTGTTGACCCAGGGTCAGGACGCCTTCGAGGACGCCTTCAGTCAGTGGTACACCGACGAGAACCAGACCATGTACGACCTGGTGATCCAACTGGTCGACCTGGTGAACGTCCCGCGCTCCATGTAAAGAGTCCCTGGGTTCCCTGGTGAATCATTTCACCAGGGGCCTGTACATAATTAATGCATAAATGTAGAATGGCCTCCTAAACTGAATAAAGGAATCACCATGATTAACGAAAAAGACGTCGAGATCCTTTTGGCCAATCTGTCCACCGGCACCGAGACGGAATTCGCCAACCTGCTGTTCAACTTCATGCAGGCCGGTCTCGTCGACAAGGACCGGTTCCGGGACATCATCATCGGTGCCCGGGCGAAGGCCTACGACGACGGAATGGACGCGAATTCTGACCGAGGCATTTGGACCTAACACGGCCTGTACATAATTAATGCATAAAGGTAGAATGGCTACCTCAGTTAAATAAAGGAATCATCATGAACGACATCACTTCCGCCCTTGCTTCCCTCAACGTCCCGGTTGGCACCAGCATCACCGAGGCTGTCAAGAACGTCCGCACCTACATCCAGGGCGACCTGGACCCCATCGGCGAACTGGCTCGTGCCTACTCGGTGGCTGAGGCCCTGGGCGTCGTCGACCCGGCCTCCATCCTGGGCGACAAGCCCCAGCGAGCTCGCCTGTTCGCCACCAGCCTGGTGGCCAGTGCCCTGGCGGTACCCACTCGGTTCGATGTCAAGGAAGCCATTGACACCGCCATCGAGAAGGTGGCCAACCTGGAGAAGATGGGTGTGGTGGCCAAGGGTACCAAGGAACCCAAGGCCAAGGTCGAGAAGCCGGTCAAGGCTCCCAAGGTGACCCAGGGTACCAAGGCTCCTCGTGCCCCTTCGACTCACGTCAACCTGGCCGAGGCCATCGCCATCTACCGGGCTGACCCTGGGACTCGTGTGTACGACCTGGTGACCCGTGTGGCCGAGGCCTACAACGTTGACCGCAACAAGGCCTACTCCATCCTTCACCGGGCTCGGAAGGCGGCCTGACCCAGGGCCATCACCAGGGTACTCGCCCAACGGGGTACCCTGGTGATTCACCAGGCCTGTGTACATTAATTTGTCATAATTGTAGAATGGCTTCACAATATGGAAAAAGGAATGAACATGGCCACTCGACTTGACTACCTCCGCGATTGTGTTGCAGCCCTCCAGGAAGAACTGGCGGGCTACCTGGTGAACGGCGCCACGCCGGAAACCATCGAGGCCGTGACTTACGACCTGAACTGGCACCTGGATGCCTTCGAGGTCGAATACAACCTTGACTGACAATAGGAGGAACACCATGAGCAAGGGTATCACGCAGAAGATGGCTGACAAGATGGTTGAGTACCGCATCATTGGTATGAATTCATCCGGACCGTTCACTCACGGACCGGACATCAAGTCATACGCCAAGGCGGTCAAGGAACTTGAGGGATATCGGAAGCGTCCGCATTCACCGTCGACCACCTACACCCTGGTGAAAGTCGACTGCACCGTCCTTCCGGACTAGGAGGCCTGTGTACATTAATTCGCATAAAGTGTAAGATCTATCCATATTCAAAAAGGAACTGATCATGAAACTTACCTTTACCGAAGTGCTTTTCGTTGGGTTCCTGGTGTTTGGTTGCCTGTGGCTCCATGACTCCAATGAGTGCAAGTCCCAGGGCGGCATCCTGGTGAACTGGAATTGTGTCGCGGTCGTCAAGTAAGGAGAACATCATGAAGCTGCAGGTCACCATTGGTAACGACTTCACCATGAACACCACGCCCCAGGCCCTGGGTCGCTGCTTCAACCAGGAGGACGCCAGCATCCTGAAAGACATGCTGAACCTGTCGGCGGTCCTTCACCTGGAAGGCGAGAGCATCAATCAGTACATCGACGGTGTCCGTTACGCCATCACCGTCATCAAGTGACCTGTGTACATTATTTGGTCATAAATGTAGAATGGCCTCCTCAATGCAAAAAGGAATGAACATGAACTACCGCAACGAAGTCCTGGACATGACCCGTCTCTTTACCGCCCAGGAGTACAACCTCCCGGTGGCCAGTTACTTCCTGGCCCAGGCCGTGGAGCAGGTGGCTGAATCCTGGTTCACCGTCGGTCGCCCCGATGGCTTCGAGTTCGCCTGCGGCATGGATGCCCAGGAGGCTGTGTTTGATTCTTTGTTGGCTCACCTGGTGATGGTGAAGTACTTCGAGCTGGAACAAGAAGCCAACGTTCGTGGCGCAATGTTTTAAGGCCTGTGTACATTAATTAGTCATAAAGGTAGAATGGTATCACCAAATGAATAAAGGAATGAACATGAAACTCTTCATCATCACCGACGTCCTTTCCGACTACACCAGCGGCATGGTGGCCATCAAGGCCGAGTCCCTGGAACAGGCTCGTGAGTTCTTTGTGGACGGTAAGTCCGAGTGGTTCAAGCAGAGCGTCCTCGTCGAGGAATTTGATGACGCCATCAAGAATGGCTGCTACACCGAATTCGACCTGGCGGACACCGACACCAAGGAACTGGGCGTCCTCGTTGAGGTTTATGGTGGCGGTTAGTCACCAGGAACCTGTGTACATTAATTGCGCATAAAGGTAGAATAGCTCCATCAAATGGAAAAAGGAATCGACATGAACTACGCCTACAACATCCTCGTCACCCTCCTTGCCACTCGCGCTGCCAACTCCCTGGGTCTGACCCTGGGCATGAAGAAGGTCGACCGCCTGGTCCGCGAAGCCACCGAGATTGTGGTGATGGACTGGTGCGAATTCGACTACGACAAGGACGCCCAGTGGCTGGAACTGATCGCCAGCGTGGAAGCCGGTTCGGACGATGGCAAGGACCTGGTGAGTGCCATCATCAGTCAGATGAACTTCATGGGCACCCTCGTCCAGGTGGAACGCCTGGCGGCCTAAGGCCTGTGTACATTATTTGGTCATAAATGTAGAATGGTATCACCAAATGAATAAAGGAATCGACATGAAAAACGCATACCCCCGGTTGTCCCAAGAAGCAAAGACCAGCTGGAGATCCACTTACATGGATTTCTCCAAGAAGTCCCTTAAGAACGCTCTGGCTACCATGAAAGACTACATTGAAATGGAAGGCGATGCTGAAGCTGTTCGCGAAGTCCAGGAGGCCTTGAAGAAGTGCCTGGACATTGTCACTGACCTGGGCAAGAAAGAAGACGAGGCGATACGTGAATCGTACAAGAAGCGTGTGTGCGAGGAGTCTGAACAGGAAGCCATGGGTTAATGACAACCCTGGTGAATCACCAGGAACCTGTGTACATTATTTGGTCATAAATGTAGAATGGTATCACCAAATGAATAAAGGAATCACCATGACTCACACCGAACAGCTCGACCTCCTGACCTCGCGCTTCCCGGACGCCAACTCCATCCTCAAGGTGGACGGCCTCTGGGAAGTGACCGAGATTATCGGCGACATCAGCGAGGAGCGTGACCTCTACGTCTACGTCCCTGGGACCAACAAGTTCAACTTCATCGGTCACATTTCAGTCGAAATCTAAGGAGACACACCATGCCCTCAATGTCATACTGCATGTTCGAGAACACCTCCATCGAGATGGACCAGATCCTCAACACCCTTGACGAGGCCTTCGAGGAAGGCGCCCCCCTCAAGCTCCGGGGCGAGGAGAAGTCTGCTTACGAGCGCCTGATTCACCAGTGCCAACGGTTCCTCAAGCTCGACGAAATGATGACCGGTGACGACGACATCGACGCTGACGACCAGGTCTAAGGAGGACCACATGGAATACATTTCAGAACTGATGATTGGCCTGGCCTTTGCCGCCTACTGCGCAGTCCAAATCTGGGGGGACAAGTAAATGACCGCCACCGACCTGGTCGAGGTAACCACCATCATCACCGTTGGCTGCTTGATCTACCTGCTGCTGTGGTGGCTCCAGGGCGGGGACCTTAAGGACGATTAGTCCCGCCTAGCCTAATCCTGCCTGGCCTGCCTAGCCTAATCCTGCCCTACCTGCCCAGCAGCCAACCCTACCCCAGGTCCACGGCTGCGAGGGCTACAACACCCGCCACCACGGTCCACTAGTACTCCCCGCTGAAGGTACTAGCCGGACCGTTGCCTTATGCGTGACCCATGCAGACCCCTAGCCAGACCCAGGGACTAACCTGGGGGTAACCGGCAGAGTGACCTATGCAGTCCTTTAACCAGACCCAGGGACTAACCTGGGGTAACCGGCAGGGGAGGGGTGGGAAGACCGTGGGGTGGGAAGACCGGTTCCCTGGTGATCGGGGTCCGAATAATGGCGGCAAATCCAGAACAATGGCCATAATAAAAATCTGGGTCCCATATTCTTCGCTGGGGACCCCATATATATGGATTCCTTAATTTTCTATGGGACTTCTGTGACTTTCCTATAACCTTCTACACACTTCTAAAAAACTTCCGTTTTCCAATCTAAGAACTACTTCTAAGATCTGCATAAGAAAAAAATTCCGGGCCAGAAAAATTCAAAAAACCCTCATTCAAATAAGAAGGCTATATACAATATACTCTATTCTGTATATAATCTCTTTATACTCTATAACAAAAGGAATATTTAAGTCTATGAAAGATTATCTAACTGTTGGTATTACTGCAAGCTGTTTTGATCTGTTCCATGCTGGTCATGTACTGATGTTGGAAGAAGCTAAGGAGCACTGTCAGTACCTGATTGCTGCTTTGCAGACCGACCCCACGCTGGACAGGCCTGAGAAGATGAAACCGATCCAGTCTGTATACGAGAGGTTTGTTCAGTTGTCTGCTTGTAAGTATGTGGACGAGGTTGTAGTCTATGACACTGAAGCTGACCTATTGAATGTGCTGTCGTCTAGGCCGATCGATGTTCGGATCCTTGGTGAGGAGTACATGAATAAAGAGTTTACCGGTAAGCACCTGGATCTTTTTGAGTGTGTGTTTAATAAGCGGCATCATTCCTATAGTAGTACTGAATTGAAGCAGCGGATCGTTAAGCGTATGAGTAGTGGGGTCTGATATGAATAAAGTAAGTGAACGAGTCTATATGAAAGTAAAGTTTGATCCTATGTCTGTGAATCATATTCGTGAGTATCAGTCTTTTCTTAAGACTCGGTCTTGGAAGAAGGGGTGTCGATTCTTGCTTGAGTGGCCTTATGTGTCAGTACCTGATATGATCAGTTCGAAGTTGATTGACAAGCACCTTAAGACCATCTTGGAGAAAGTATCTTGAACTATAAGCACAAGTACAATGGTTTCTCTTACGAGCCTGTTCAGTCCGGTAAGGGTGATAAGTACAACTTGGTTCATAACGTGACTAACACACAAACAAATGAAACTTTTCAAGCTGAGTTTACTCCTTATTGTCATATGAGTAAGATTGACTTTGAGAACTACATCGACCTTGGATGTCCGCCTAAGCGTGAAGTACGAATGCTGTCAAGTGATACTCTTCGACGTATGAAAAATAAACAGCTATAAATAACTTTACTTTTATTGGAGATCTGAAGATGGCTTTAGGATACCATACGATTCTTGAGTGCTACGAGTGTGATGAGGATTTACTCAAGGACCAGGCTATGCTTGAAGAATACCTAGCCGCTTCAGCTCAAGAGGCGAGTGCTACTGTTCTTCATACTTATTTTCATAAGTTTGATCGGGGTGAAGGAGTGACCGGCGTGATTGCTTTGTCTGAATCTCACATCTCCGTTCACACCTGGCCTGAATATGGTTATATGGCCATTGACATCTTTATGTGCGGTGACAGCAATCCAATCGATGCTGCTGACTTCTTAATAAATAATTTAAGGATCGGGAAGTTTTCGATCAATACGATCAATCGTGGGGATGACTTTACTTAAGGAGAACTCTTATGTGGACAACACCAACATTCAATGATGTACGGTTTGGCTTTGAAGTCACCATGTACATTCATACTCGATAAGTATATAATATATCTGAAACAACACCCGTGACGCCTCTCTATGAAGCGCACCAGCACGGGTTTTTTAATCTTGAGGAAAGTAAATAATGGCATTAATTCAAGCAGCACTCGATACTCTAGACTATGAACAAACGATTCGTCTAGCACAGCGCATCTCACCCTATGTAGACATCATTGAACTCGGCACTCCGTGTGTTAAGTATAATGGTATTCGTATCGTAGAAGCAATTCATACACTTGCAGGCCCAAAGTGTCTAACTCTAGCAGATCTTAAGACAATGGATGCTGGGTATTATGAAGCATTACCATTCTACGAAGCTGGTGCTGATATCGTTACCGTTCTTGGTGCAGCTGATGCTGGTACAATCAAAGGTGTAGTTGAAGCATCTAAGTCAACTAAAGCGCAAGCACAAGTTGATCTTATTAATGTAAAGAATAAACTAGAAACTGTTGCTCTTGCATATGAACTTGGCGCTCATATCATTGGTGTACATACTGGGCTAGATCAGCAAGCAAAAGGTCAGACTCCTTTTGAAGACCTAAAGAAAGTTCAGCAAATGAAAGTCGGTCTAAAGATCTCTGTTGCTGGTGGTATTAACAAAGATACCATTCGCCAAGCAATCGATGCTGGTGCCGATATTGTTGTAGTAGGTGCAGCGATCTACGGCGCCGCTGATCCTGTTCGTGCTGCCGCTGAGATTCGGGAAGCTGTTGAACATGGCTAATTACTCTGATGTTCTTGATATTCTAAGAGACGAACTGCTCTATACCGAAAAAGAAACCTGTCAGCAACTTATTGATGTACTTATTCATACGATAAGTCGGAAAGAACATTATCTTGCCGGAAGAGTGTTTATTGCTGCTGCTGGTAGATCTAAGATGGTTGCTAATATGTTCGCGATGCGAATGATGCATTGTGGATTAAATGTTCAAGTAGTTGGAGAAACCACTACAACTCAGATAACGAGATTTGATTCGCTTCTTCTCGTTTCTGGTTCAGGCGAGACTAAGCAGTTGATCAATTTTGCTGAGAAGGCAAAGTCAGTTCGTGCTGAAGTATTGTTAGTTACAGCAAGTTCAACGTCTACTCTTAGGAATATGGCTGATGAGACTTTTCAGATTGGTCCATCAAGTAGAGTTCTATCTCCTGATAAAAATCTTCCTCTTGGTAGCAGGTTTGAACTCTCTACTATGATATTTTTTGAGACTGTGATTCTTAATTTCATGGAACAACTTCAATTAAATGAAGATAATCTA
>Ga0209400_1004134_pt1 | contig 10350 bp, 9 predicted proteins | sample M_130807_EF_Meta_FD_187313 | JGI IMG/M metagenome (GOLD analysis project Ga0209400, IMG submission 187313) | Freshwater microbial communities from Lake Montjoie, Canada to study carbon cycling - M_130807_EF_MetaG (SPAdes) (version 2) | ecosystem: Environmental > Aquatic > Freshwater > Lake... | reverse complement strand
ATACTCTGGAGCCCATTTACGAATTCCTGGAATTTGTGAGCCCTCTTCAGGCTGTGCACCAACAATCTGAATCTCAGGATTCATGGACTTGAGATAAGTCGAGACACCAGTAATCGTTCCAGTAGTGCCCATCGCAGAAACAAAATGAGTAACTTGCCCATCAGTATCGCGCCAAATCTCTGGCCCAGTGGTTTCAATATGTGCTCGTGGATTATCAGGATTTGCAAATTGATCTAGCAATCTACCGCGCCCTTCTCGTTGTAGCTGAAGCGCATAGTCCCTCGCAAACTCCATGCCACCAGAAGCTGCTGTCAAAATGAGTTCAGCTCCATAAGCAGCCATACTTTGACGGCGCTCAATACTTTGATTCTCTGGCATTACCAATACCATCTTATAGCCCAACATAGCAGCTGTCATAGCCAAAGCAATGCCAGTATTACCGCTCGTTGCTTCAATAAGAGTATCGCCAGGTTTAATTTCGCCGCGCTCTTGTGCACGCATGATCATCGACAGCGCAGGTCGGTCTTTCACCGACCCGGCTGGATTATTTCCTTCCAACTTACCCAAAATCACGTTATTGCGAGTTGAGCTCACGGAACCCGGAATCCGCTGCAATTGAACTATAGGTGTATTGCCTACAGTTTGTGAAATCGTCAGGTAAGAAGGTCTGCTCATAAGGCCATTTTAGCCATAAGCAAACCTACACGCGAAAGGGCTTAATTTCTGCGACTTGCTCCCGAACGCTCCGGCTGATGGCGATTACCAGTTTGAGCACGATAATTGCGCCTGCTAGAGGCACTGCCCTCTTTTTTAGTCCTGCCATTAGGCTCCCGAAAGGAACTGGGCGCCTCAATGCTTAGACCGTTATCCACCATCTTTTCCACGGATTTCATGCCAATGCCTCGGACGCGTTTCTGTAAATCATTGGCATCTTGAAAATGACCGCCATCCAAGCGCTCAGCAATCATGGTTTTGGCCTTAGAAGGTCCAATCCCCTTAATGCTCTCTAACTCAGATTGAGTAGCAGTATTAACATTAATTGGAGAGGCAGTAGCAAGTCCAAGAGAAGAAACTACTAATGCCACTACAAAGGCAGCAGATCTCATTAAACCCTTTGCAATACCAATATTTAAATATCTATTCATCAATTCTCCAGTAGTAAATAAAAAATCCACGGACACAAAGTGCGCGTGGATTTTTTACAACGAGAAGATGGTTCTTGAGTTGACTGACTTACAGCGGATTAGCCAAAAAATCGGCGTTAGCTGATAGCCACTCAATATAACGACCTACACCCTGCTCAACATCCAGGAAGGGTTCTGTATAGCCAGCAGCTCGCAGCTTTGTGAGGTCAGCCTGAGTAAAGCACTGATACTTCCCTCTGAGCGCATCTGGGAACGGAATGTACTCGATAGCTTTTTCTTTTACTAATTCTTGTAGGGTTGCCGGTTTTGCTTTATCGAGCTTACGCATAGCATTTGCTACTGCGTGCGCAACATCATTAAATGGTTGTGCGCGGCCACTACCTAAGTTGAAGATGCCACTCAGTTCTGGATGATCTAAAAAAAATAGATTTACTTTCACAACATCTTCTACAGAAACAAAGTCACGACTTTGTTCGCCTGGGCCATAGCCACCATACTCACCAAATAGTTTGACATAGCCATTATCTTTGTACTGGTGATATTGATGAAAGGCTACGGATGCCATACGACCTTTGTGTGATTCACGTGGCCCATAGACGTTGAAGTAACGAAAACCAACTACCTGTGTCGTATTTGCTTTTTCTGCAAAACGCTTGCGCATCACTTGATCAAACAGGAACTTAGAGTAGCCGTAAATATTGAGAGGCTTCTCATGCTCACGACTCTCGACGAATATATCTGAGCCACCGTACGTTGCTGCAGAAGATGCGTAGAGCAGTTGCACTTTTTGAGCTGTGCAGATATCAAGCAAGTCCATGGTGTAGCGATAGTTATTCGCCATCATGAAAATACCATCCGTTTCCATCGTGTCAGAGCATGCGCCCTCATGGAATACTGCCTTTACTTTGCCAAACTTACCACCTCTAAAAGCTTCCAGAAATTCATCTTTATCAAGATAATCAACGATGTCTAGATCAGCAAGGTTGCGATATTTATCTGCAGGACGAAGATCATCTACAGCGATGATATTTTTCTCGCCACGCGCATTGAGCGCTTGCACAATATTTGCGCCGATAAAACCAGCAGCGCCAGTTACGATAATAGTCACTGTAATTCCTCTGAAGTAACCGTTGCAGTACCAAGCTTACCAACCACAATACCACCAGCACGATTTGCTAAGGCCATCGCTTTTTCTAAGGGCCACTTGGCAGCTAAAGCAACCGCTAAAGTTGCAATCACGGTATCGCCAGCACCAGAAACATCAAACACTTCACGTGCCTGCGCCTTGACGTGGCTGACACCCACTTCGGTATACAAACTCATACCTTCTTCTGAACGGGTTAGAAGTAGTGCCTGTAAATCTAATGACTTTCTGAGGGCTTGTGCTTTATTAGTGAGATCCTCTTCACTAGTCCACTTGCCAACTACCTGACGCAATTCACTCCGGTTCGGGGTTAAGACAGTAGCACCGCGGTACTTTTCATAATCTTCACCCTTAGGATCAACCAAGATGACTTTGTTCTGCGCTCTGGCCTGCTCAATCATATGAGCTACTTGACCCAAGGCGCCCTTGCCGTAATCAGACAAAATCACGACATCAGCACTTCCAACTAACTTTTCAAAACGCTCCAACTTATGAGCTAAGGCTTTTTCACTTGGAGTCTCTTCAAAGTCAAGGCGAATTAATTGTTGCTGACGGGCAATGACGCGCAACTTCACAATCGTTGGCACATTTGCGTCAATCTCGAGCTGACTATCAACCCCACCTGACTTAAGTAACTCCACTACACGCTTGCCAGGCTCGTCATTACCAACAATACCCAGAATGGCTGTTTGGGCACCTAGTGCCGCTACGTTACGAGCTACGTTGGCTGCGCCACCTAAGCGCTCTTCAATCTTACCAACCTGCACCACTGGCACAGGAGCTTCAGGAGAAATCCGATTGGTATCACCAAACCAGTAGCGATCGAGCATGACGTCGCCAACCACTAGTAGGTGGGCTTTAGAAAACTGATCTCGGTTCGCTTTTTCCATAGGATTAATTTGTAATGACTTAATTATGTCGCCCAATACCATAGTACTCAATACCTAATTCCTGCATAGCGCTTGGTTCATAGAGATTGCGGCCATCAAAAATGATGGGGCGGGTTAGTTTTTGCATCACTTGATCAAAATCTGGACTGCGGAAGGCTTTCCACTCGGTCACAATCACTAGGGCATCGCAAGCATCCAAAGCTGCCATTGGGCTGTCGACCATAGACACTCTCTTCAGGCCTTCACAATTATCCTTGAAGTCCAACTGTAGGCAATGCTTTGCTTCTGGCATAGCTACTGGATCATGGGCAACAACCGAAGCACCACGTTTTACTAATTCTTGAATAATCACACGGCTAGGGGCCTCACGCATATCGTCAGTATTGGGCTTAAATGCTAAACCCCACAGAGCAAACTTCATACCTTTAAGGTCTTTACCGAAGCGTTTTTCGATCTTTTCAACTAGGATATATTTCTGCAGCTCGTTAACTGCCTCTACAGCATCCAAAATCTTTAAATCTCTACCATGCTCTTTCGCAGTCTTAGAAAGCGCGGAGACATCCTTAGGAAAACAAGAGCCACCGTAACCAGTTCCTGAATATAAGAAACCATAACCAATACGGGAGTCGGAGCCAATACCTTGTCGCACCGCTTCGATATCCGCACCAACTAGATCTGCCAAGTTTGCCAACTCATTCATAAAAGAGATGCGGGTGGCCAACATGGCATTTGCTGCGTACTTTGTTAACTCAGCACTCTTCACATCCATGTAATAGGTACGTTCATGGTGACGGTTAAACGGCGCATAGAGCTTGCGCATTTGCTCCTTAGCTCTCAATCCTGCTGGAGTATTTTCAGTGCCAATCACAATCCGGTCCGGGCGCATAAAGTCTTCCACTGCCGCGCCTTCTTTTAAAAACTCTGGATTAGAAACCACTGAACATAAGTCAGATGGCTGACCTCTTCTTTCTAACTCTTCTTTGATGGCAGCAGATACTTTATCTGCCGTACCTACTGGCACAGTAGATTTATCAACAATCACCTTAGATGTAGTTGCATGACGGCCAATATTACGTGCTGCAGCAACTACATATTGCAGATCAGCAGAGCCATCTTCATCCGGAGGTGTGCCTACTGCAATAAATTGAATATCGCCATGAGCAATAGATGCAGCAATGTCAGTGGAGAACTGCAATCTTCCAGCTGCACGATTACGCTCAATCATCTCTTTTAAGCCGGGCTCATAAATCGGAACGCCGCCAGAATTAAGAATCTCAATTTTTTTAGGGTCTAAATCTAGGCAAAACACATTATTACCTTGCTCAGCAAGGCAGGCACCAGTAACCAAACCTACATAACCGCTGCCGATGATAGTGACTTTCAACTGATCTCCGTTCTTATTTACATTGAGGGGCCGCTAGGTGCAGTACCCTCAGCTCGTCTTGGGGAGTATGCCTCCCAATGATTACAACCAGGACACTGCCAATAAAATCGACGCGCCCTAAAGCCGCAATTGCCACAAGTATATCTAGCCAAACTGGTAGTACGCTGACGCAAAATATTTAAAATTGACTGTAGCTCAATCACCCTGTCCGGATGTGCGCCATTCGCTTCAATCGCTAAACGCGTTTCAGCCAGCTTTGATAAAGCACTTAAGCTTGGAGAGTGCTGGATAACATCAGACAACATCGCATTCGCCGCTTGAGGGCCCCGAATGTTCATAAGGTGCTTATGAGTGATATCTAAAAGTTCACCTGATGCTTGCGTTTTTAATAGCCCGCACAAACGATCTAGACCCTCGTCAGTTTTTCCTAGTTCAGCATGCGCTAACATCCAGCGATCAGCCAATAAATGCATATAAGCTGGATGCGATTTGACAATAATGCTCCATGCCTCAATAGCTTGAGCTGGACGCTCTGTCGCCATAAAATAATCACCTTGCAAAATCACAGCACGCGCATGATTTGGAACAGCGTTTAAGGCCCGTTGAATCGACTCTTCAGCCTCAATCAGATCTTTGCGACGCAAAGCTTCTTGACCTAACTCACAATGAAATTGGGCAATTTCAGTTTGATGAGATTTACCTTGCAATGTAGCGAGCTCATTCGCAGCGATGATAGCTTTTTTCCAATCTCGCTCAACCTGATACATCTCTAGCAAACTCTCTTTTGCTGGAACTGCAAACTTACTCTCACCTACACGATTTAGTGAGGCTTCAGCACGGTCCAATAGACCTGCACGTAAGAAATCACGGCCTAATTCATAAGCAGCACGATCTCGGTCACGTGGCTTTAAGTCATCACGATTGGCTAAGTGCTGGTGAACCTTGATGGCACGCTCAGTTTCACCACGACGACGGAACAAATTACCCAATGAAAAATGTAACTCAATCGTCTCTGGATCTAATTGCGCAATTTTGACGAGCGTCTCAATTGCCTGATCAGGCTGCTCATTTAATAAAAGACTTAAGCCTTTAAAGGTTGAGCGCTGCTGACGTATGAGATCAAGCTCATCCATCCGATTTTCAAGACGCAGGTCCCAGCGCGATGCCAACCAGCCAATCCCAAACATGACTGGAAGAAGTAAAAGCCAAGATGTCGCAATCTGAATCATGGCGTACAGAAATTAAATAAAAAAATGGTCCTGATGGACCACTGAGGATGAGCCTGAATGTTAGGCACCGGAACCCTCTTTGGGGCCCGCCTGTTTCAGTGGCTTGTAATCCACTCTCTCACGCAACTCTTTACCGGGTTTGAAATGCGGAACGCGTTTTTCTGGAATCAAGACTTTATCGCCAGACTTGGGATTGCGACCAGTGCGCGCAGGACGGTGATGCAATACAAAACTGCCAACGCCGCGCAACTCAATACGCTTACCCTCAGCCAAAGCATGAGTCATGGTATCTAACAAAGTTTTTACTGCAAGCTCCACATCCCTAGGCAAGAGCTGCGGAAATTGTTCCGCGAGACTCTCCACAAGTTCGGAGCGAGTAATGGCTTGTTGCTCTTGATCTGTCATGATCTATCAAAAAAAATCGCCGCTCCCCTACTGGAAAGCGGCGATATTGATTTAACCCTGATTGTCCATTTTTGCTTTCAACAAGGCACCTAGATTGGTTGTGCCAGACTGCGCATCACCTTGGAGCTTGCTCATTGCATCTTGTTGATCAGAACTATCTTTTGCCTTAATTGAAAGGTTGATGACGCGTGACTTACGATCAATATTAATGATCATGGCAGTAACGCTATCGCCTTCTTTCAATACATTGCGTGCATCTTCAACACGATCAGTTGAGATCTCAGAAGCACGCAAGTAAGCTTCAACTTCATCAGCTAAGTGAATGGTTGCACCCTTAGCGTCAACCGCTTTCACAGTTCCAGTAACAAGGCTACCCTTGTCGCTTACGGATGTGTAGTTGTTGAATGGGTCGCCAGACAATTGCTTGATACCGAGAGAGATACGCTCTTTCTCAACATCAATTGCCAAAACCGTGGCTTCAACTTCATCACCTTTTTTGTATTTCTTAACAGCTTCTTCGCCTGGTTCATTCCAAGAGATATCAGAGAGATGAACTAAGCCATCGATGCCGCCAGGCAAACCAATGAAAACACCAAAGTCAGTGATCGACTTGATTGCGCCAGTCAGTTTGTCGCCTTTTTGCTGAGCACGTGAGAACTCTTCCCATGGATTTGCTTTGCACTGCTTGATGCCCAAGCTAATACGACGCTTGTCTTCATCAATATCCAGAACCATTACTTCAACTTCGGTTCCCAATGCAGTTGCTTTACTTGGAGCAACGTTCTTGTTAGTCCAATCCATTTCAGAAACGTGTACCAAGCCTTCGATACCAGATTCGATTTCTACAAACGCGCCGTAGTCAGTCAAATTAGTGACTTTGCCGAATAAACGGGTGTTTGGTGGGTAACGACGAGCGATACCAACCCATGGATCATCACCAAGCTGCTTCACACCGAGTGAAACACGGTTCTTCTCTTGATCGAACTTCAAAATCTTCGCGGTAACTTCTTGACCAACAGTCAACATCTCGCTTGGGTGACGCACACGACGCCATGCCAAATCGGTGATGTGCAAGAGGCCGTCGATACCACCGAGGTCAACGAATGCGCCGTAATCAGTAATGTTCTTAACCAGGCCAGTAACTACTGCACCTTCTTTAAGGTTAGACATCAACTCAGCACGCTCTTTACCTTGACTAGCTTCAACCACCGCACGACGTGACAACACGACGTTGTTACGCTTACGGTCAAGCTTAATCACCTTAAACTCCATCGTCTTACCTTCGTAAGGGCTGGTGTCTTTGATTGGACGTGTATCAACGAGTGATCCAGGTAAGAATGCGCGGATACCGTTCACCATGACAGTCAAGCCACCCTTAACCTTGCCAGTAACAGTACCGGTAACGATCTCAGCTTGCTCGAGTGCTTTTTCCAAATTCATCCATGATGCCAAGCGCTTCGCTTTATCACGGGAGAGGATGGTATCGCCATAGCCGTTTTCAAGGGCATCGATAGCAACAGAAACGAAATCGCCAGGAGCTACTTCAATCTCGCCAGCGTCGTTATGGAATTCTTCAACAGGAATAAACGCTTCAGACTTTAAGCCAGCGTTAACAACGACGAAATTATGGTCGATGCGAAGAACTTCAGCCGAAATAACTTGGCCAGTCTTCATATTCGAGCGGGTTAATGATTCTTCAAATAATTCTGCAAATGATTCAGACATATATATTCACTTTGTGCCGTCAGAAGGTCCAACGGGTTAGGTTAAAAAAGCCTTAAAGAAACACGCTAATGAAATGATCGCGTTGTGGAGTTTCTTAAGACGCCAAAACTGCTTCTACAACTCACTACCAAACATCATACAAACTAAACAATCGCAGATTGATACCAATCCAAAACCGTCTTAACTGCTTGATCTATCGATAAATCTGATGTTTCAAGCACTTTTGCACCATCTACAACTAACAAGGGTGCGGTACCTCGACTACTATCTCTGGCATCGCGCTCCTGCAAATCTTGCAGTAAGTCAGAAAGTTTAGCAGAAATTCCCTTAGCTATCAATTGCTTATAGCGACGCTCTGCCCTGGCAGCAGCTGTTGCAGTCAAGAAAACCTTCAAAACTGCGTCTGGGAATATCACACTAGCCATATCCCGACCATCCGCCACCAAGCCCGGAGACTGCCGAAAACTGCGTTGTAGACCCACTAAAGCGGATCGAACTTCGGGATGAACCGCCACAGTAGAGGCCCTCAGGCCAATATTTTCAGTACGAATAGCATCGGTAACATCCTCGCCATCCAGGGAAATTTGACTATTTTTGAATGAAATCAATAGCTTAGGAACCAAAAGACCCAATGCTGGACCATTTTTAGCGTCAATACTGCGTTTTTCACTGGCAAGGGCAACCAAGCGGTAGAGGGCTCCACTATCCAAATAATGAAAACCTAGCTTTTCTGCCACCAAAGAGGCAACAGTACCTTTGCCAGATGCAGTAGGTCCATCAATTGCAATTACTGGGTAAGCACTCATGAGATCAGCTCACTACCTTTGCAAATTCGGAAAAGTAAGTCGGGAAGGTTTTGGCCACACAATTGGGATCGTTAATCATTAAAGCATGAGGACCAAAAGCGGCAAGCGAAAAACACATCGCCATCCGATGATCATCGTATGTATCAACTCCCTGGCTTGGTGACCTCCAATCACTTTGTGTTGGTGCACTCACCACAAGATAGTCGGCACCTTCCTCAACAGTCGCACCAACTTTTCTTAATTCGGTTGCCATGGCAGCGATGCGATCTGTTTCTTTGACACGCCAACTCGCAATATTATTTAAGCGTGTTGGACCTTCGGCAAATAATGCAGCAACAGCTAGAGTCATTGCTGCATCTGGAATCTCAGTGCAATCCATTGTGATGCTATTGAGTTTGCCGCTTGCATTCTTCACGCCAGTCACTTCAATCCAATCTTCACCAGCGCTAATATTGGCACCCATTAAAGCTAATGCATCCGCAAAGGCTAGATCACCCTGAATGCTATCCTTACCAACACCGAGAACTCTTACAGGGCCGCCGCCAATAGCACCTAGTGCTAAGAAATAAGAAGCAGAAGAAGCATCGCCCTCAACAGATAACTGACCTGGGCTCTTATAAACAGCATCAGATATTTTAGCTGGAATCACAAAGGACTGTGCATCAGGGCAAGCAACATGCACACCAAAACGTGCCATCAGCTTTAGAGTGATATCGATATAGGGTCGAGAAATCAATTCGCCAATAACTTCAATACGAACCGGCTTTACCGCAACAAGTGGCAAAGCCATCAACAATGCCGTCAAGAACTGACTTGATACATCGCCACGCACTTTAACCACATCCTGGATCTTGATATCAGCAGCAGCAATCTGAATCGGGGGGTAACCTTCTTGTAGTTCGTATTCAATTTTGGCGCCCGCTTGGCGCAGACCATCAACCAAGTCCTGAATCGGCCTCTCATGCATGCGAGCAACACCAGATAAGCGATAGTCACCACCCTGCATTGCAAGTGCTGCTGTCAAGGGACGAATTGCTGTACCAGCATTTCCCATGAACAAATCTGCTTTGCGCACTGGAAAGTGGCCACCACAACCCTCGACCATACAAACATTGTTGGCTTGGTCGGTGATAGATAAGCCAAGCTGACGCAGTGCATTGCGCATCACCTGTGTGTCATCAGCATCGAGTAAGTTCTTTAAGGTAGTGGTGCCTGTAGAAAGTGCCGCCAGCAATAAAACACGATTCGAAATACTTTTAGAGCCAGGCAAAACAATCGAGCCTTTAGCTCGTTTGAATGGTCCAATCTGAATACTAGGCGAATGAGCCATTAAGTCTCATCCAAATCTTGACGCGCTTTACTCGCCTTATTAAATAATTTCTCTAGACCCTCACCATCACCTTCTGCAATCAATTTACGCATGTGATTGACGATCAATAAATATCGATCCAACTCTTGCAGAATCGCGCTACCGTTACCCAAACAGATATCGCGCCACATCTCTGGGCTAGACGCTGCAATACGCGTGAAGTCCTTAAAACCTGCGCCTACATGGTCCAACTTTTGATCGGCGTCTTCTGAGTTCACGACACTGGCCATCAATGCATAAGAAAGCAGATGCG
>Ga0209400_1004130_pt1 | contig 10360 bp, 6 predicted proteins | sample M_130807_EF_Meta_FD_187313 | JGI IMG/M metagenome (GOLD analysis project Ga0209400, IMG submission 187313) | Freshwater microbial communities from Lake Montjoie, Canada to study carbon cycling - M_130807_EF_MetaG (SPAdes) (version 2) | ecosystem: Environmental > Aquatic > Freshwater > Lake... | reverse complement strand
AGGGCAACTGATTTTTTCATGATTTCAAACCTACTAAAAATTAGTGAACCAAAATCGATCAATCTAATGAACGAAACTGAACAATTGATTCGGCTGTGTTAGGAAATTAAAGAAGTGGACAATATGAATTATTGCCTATTCGGAGCTGTTTAGAGGGGTGTCTTCTGGAAATTGAGTGCGCGTAGGTTTTTGGTCGCGTTTTCGCATCATTCAAAAAAGATCCATAAAACTATCCAATACATGCAGGTACTTACCCGATTTTTCTGGTTTTGCAGCGGTGCAAATTTTCCCATACTTCAAAAAGTGCCCACTGAGTCGACCAAATATGTAGGGATCGGCGCAACCGTCTTTTTTACAGGGGTATTTGCGTCCTTAGCTGGATTTTATGCACTCTACACTGTTTTTCAAACCTGGGGAATCGCCTTATTTTTTGGGCTGCTCTGGGGAGCAATGATTTTTAATTTAGATCGATTCATTGTTTCCAGCATGCGCAAGAAAGCTCAAGGCTGGTCTGAGTGGAAACTAGCCCTTCCTCGACTGGTATTGGCCCTGCTTCTGGCTGTAGTGATTTCCAAACCCTTGGAGCTGAAGCTATTTGAGCGGGAGATCAACCGAAAATTGGATGAGCAAAAAATCGAATTCATCAAACAATCCAAGGATAGCTTAGCCAAAGGATTTCCTGAAATCCAAGCTTTGGAAGGTGAAAAAGCAGGACTGAAGGAAGAAGAAAGGCAGGCACGAGACTATCGAGATAAGTTGCAGCAAGAGTACGATGCCGAGCGTTTTGGAGAGAAAACAGCAAGCACCAGCGGAAAGGTGGGTCTGGGAACGAATGCCAAGAAAAAAGAGCAACAGTTGGATGCGGCTCAGAAAGCTTTGGATGAGTTGATGAAAAGCAATCAATCGCGTTTTCTGGACTTGGATACCCAAATTGAATTACTGCGTGCACAGCGGCAAGCAGAGTTTGAGAAGCAGGCTCCAAGCATTGCAGGCTTTGATGGATTTGCTGCGCGAATGGATGGATTGGCTAAATTAACGCAGGAGAGTGAGGCCATGGCTACTGCGCAGCTATTTTTGGTTTTGCTTTTCATTGCCATTGAAACAGCTCCGATTTTTGTCAAGTTAATTTCCGCTCGAGGACATTACGATGAGCTCCTAGAGTTGCATGAGGACCAGGTCAAACTGTACAAGCAGGAAAAATGGCAGCGTGCGAGTGGGGAGTCAGAAGCTCGCCTCAGATACTTCAAGTCTACCCATTTTTATGCATCGGAATTGGCTGCTGCTTCCACCAATGCTGAAAACGAGCAGAAATCCGAATTGGGTAAAAAAAGGTCTAGTGGAAAATAAATGAATCGCTATTGCTTCAATTATCCAAAAAATTGTTCCAATACATCTCCCACAAAGTAAGCGACTACAGCTGCTAAAAGGCCCAAAAGGACAGTTTCAGAAATCCCTCGTAGGGCGGAGGTTTGGTTGACGGAGCTTTTCAGCCAGCCGACAAGGAAGAAGGCTAGGCCTGTGAGGAGACTAGTCCAAAAAAAGAGGTTGATCGGTGTGGGAAAGAAAAAATTCCAGAGGTAAACCGTGAGCGGAATTAGTCCTACACTAATAAAAGAAGCAAAGGTCGCAGCTCCAATTTTTAAGGGGCTTTTGGAGTCTCGAATCATGCCTAGCTCATCCTTCATCATTTCGTCTACCCATAGCTTTTTGTCCGCACAGATGTGATCCACCACTTGGTGCAATAATTCACCTTTAAATCCCTTGGCGGCATAGATCTCTTCAATTTCAGCCCGCTCGATCTCAGGGAGGTTTTCAATTTCCCAGTATTCAATCTTTTCGTGCTTGTCATAGGTGTCGCGCTCACTTTTAGCAGCGAGATAGGCTCCGACTGACATGGAAAATCCATCTGCGAGCAGATTGGCAAAGCCTAGAATAAGGAGAATGCCTGTGTCTAAATTGGCTCCAAATCCTCCAGCCACCACTGCGAAGGTGGTCACCGCGCCATCAATTCCTCCGTAAACGAATTCTTTGAGGTACTCTTGCAGCTTGCCAAATCGGTTATTTTCTAGGTGGATTTCTGATTCCATGGAACAGCTCTTTAGGGTTTCAAATTAAAAATAGAGATAAAATTCAATAGGTAATCGTATCGCTAAATTCTTTTCAGGATTGTGCCAATTTCCATTTTTAAATGGTGGGAGAACCAATTTTATTTTATTCATGAATCAGCATGCGCTTTGAAACTTTATTTAGAAATCTTTTTCTGAAATTTTGATAAATACAATCGATTGCATAGGTTTAAGAAACTTTATCGCAAGGAACTAGTGCTCAACCCAGCATTTTGCAGAAGTTTATATGGTTTTAATCCATTAACAATAACCCCAAATCGGGAGTCGATTTTCTGAAATCGGCTCCTTTTTTTATTATAATTATCTTTAGAAATCATAAAAATCATAAAAGGTGGTTTAAAATCGATTTAGTTTTTTAGAAATCCCTGTAAAAAATCACAAATGTGGTTTTTTGAAAATTTTAGAACTTAGTTTCAGAAGATTTGGATTTAGGAATGAAAAACAAAAAAACCTTCACGAAAATTTCGTGAAGGCTTTCATGTTAAATCAACCTAAAAAGCCAATTAATTGGTAGAAAAATTCTTTTAACTCAGTACTCATGGAAAATGAGGTCCTTAGGTTGAGGTATCTGGCGGGTCTCCTTTCACAACTCTTTTCTTCAAAACAGATTTGAGAAGGAATCTGAAAAGGGCCTTCAAGGATTGCTCTTGCCTAATTCAGAAATAGAATTAGCTTATTTTATAGAATTTAAAAGACAACTAGTGATTAAAAAAATTAAAATAATTAAAAAAAATATTTTTTAAATTAAATTATTTTCATTAAGTTTCTTTTGAATTTACTAGCAGACCAGGCAATCTTCAGAGGCTAGCCCCCTCCAATTCGTACCAATTTTTAGTATTCATTCACTTTTTAACTAACCAATCATGAAACAAAATTCAGTACACTTTTCAGGATACCTCTTGGCAGGAACCTTGCTTTTTAGCAGTTGTCTCCCCAAAGAAGAAATTTCAATCCAATCCGTAGATCCCCTGTGGACCCAAAATCTTCAACTCGAAGAATGGCAGCAGGTAGAGACAGCCAAAGAATTCTCCCAATTGCTGGGAGAAGTGATGCAAGAGAAGGAAGCGAGGATAGCGCTAAGCCAACTTATTCAGCAGTACGATGATTTCGGGGATGCGGTATCCCTCTCGACTCTCCTTGGCGATCAAACTTCGATGCCTCCATCTGAGTTGGCTCGTTTGGCTACTTTCGAAAATGGCTATGCATTGAAAAAGGAATCAAGTTCGGTGCGGGAGGCTATTCTTGACCATTCCCTTGCAAATCTTTCCCACTATCCCTTCCTAGAAAGGTCCTTCGAAACCTTTCGTTCCCAAAAGGGGGATTCCCAAGCTCGGGTATCTCTTCGTGAGGAGTTGGTGGCCTTTTATGCAAGTCAAGGTCTTGTGATCCACTTCCCGTACGAAGAGCGGTTTGATTGGGAGACCTACCAGGAAGCTGTTACCACGACCTATGATCCTCTTATTCGGGAAGATTGGAATGAAGGATTTTTGTTTTCACTCACAGGGGATGGTACCCAGGGCAATAGGATTCCTTATGTGGACGATGCCTATTCAGTGGATCATGCCACGTTGGTGGTGACCTATCTCGATGAAGATTTTTACGAGATGAATAATACGCCTCCTGTACCTGTCCTTCCCACTCCTGCTGCCGATGCGGTGATCCTAGATTACAATGTTAACCATACCTCTATCTCTCAGGCGGATATTTTATTTACGACTATTCCGGAGGTGAAACTTACAAAAAGAGATTACATAGGCCTATTTGGTCTGATCGTCAAGGTGCGGCTCTATAGAGGATCTAGTAAGGTAAAGGTTAATTTTGATGGTACAGTAGGCGCTGGAGTTGATGGGGATACCTTCCGCTATGATGTAATCAGATTTTCTAAGGACGATATCAAATTTGAAAGATGGAAGACTGTCAATATCCAATTTGACCCAGACTGGGACATGACTGAAAACAGCCAGCAATTTTTCCTTTTTACGGAGCACAACTTGGCTGGAAAGGCAAAAGCAAATGCTGGAGTCAAAGTGGGGTATGATTTTATAAAAAAGGAAACCACCGCTGAAGCGACGGCCTCTGTCAACTTAGAAGTTGAATCTGAAAGTTCTCGCTTTCGAGTCAATACGGAGTTGTCTCGAAGATCAGTTTTGGCTTATGTGGTGGGGGCTACAGACCATGGAGTTCGTACTCGCAATGGCATCGATTACAATGTTAAAAATGTGGGTCTTTTGCATTTTTATTTCGAACACCGCTTCACGGACATTCCCGGCTAAATACCACTAACTTTTTTTTAAAACCTAAACCCTAACTCTATGAAAAATGCAACCTGGTTGGCCTTAATTCTATTTCTTTCCTTTCCTTCTGCGATGGCCCAAAAGCTAGATTCCATTCTGTCTAAATCTAGCCTTAGCTTTAATTACGGACCATCGCATGATTTTTTTGCATGTTGTGTGGATACTAACGATAAGTTACCAATCGTAAGTTTTAACAATCGAAGCGAGGTGGGAGAGGCCTTTGGTTTTGAATACACCTACCGCCCTGAAGGAAAAAATGAGTACGGATTTGGATTTTCTAAGGATGTCAATTACCGGGACTTTACTGTTGTTAAACAAACTTCTTTCGCTTTGGTAAATTTTGATGACTACCGAATACGAGGCACAAAAAATTTCCATTACCTGCTGTACAAGCGGCATTTTATTGAAGAGAAATTGATTGGTGCAGCAGGAATTTACAACCTTCGTTACCGAGATCCTTATGTGGAAATTATAGGAAACTCAGACCAAACTATAGTCACATTAAGTGATGAAGTTGTAGTAATTGATTTCGGTGTTTTTGTAGGGCTTGAATACTACCATGTGCTAAGGAATAATTTTCTAGTGGGCTTGCGTACGCGTTTATTCTACACTCAAGGCTACCAGGAGTCCTTCGAGAGTTTTGAATTTACCCCAGTGTTGCGTTTTACTTTTAAATAAGTGATGTTTTCTAATAGCAGCGGAGAAGGAAGCTTCTTCGCTGTTTTTTTAAAAAGAAGTTCCAGGCTAACCCTTCAGCGATAGCGCCCTTAGTAGCAGCTTTCGGCGGAGGTCGTAGGTAAAGTAGCGTTCAATACGCGCTCTAGGCGAGGTCAACTTGGTTTTCCCGTCCATCCAATCCTGAATCAACTGTTGCAAAGCGCCAAGCTCTTTTCTTTTGAGCAGCAATCCGGTATCCCCAATAATCTCTGGAATGGCTCCCACAGACGAGCCAATGGGTACGCAACCACAGGCCATGGCTTCTCCCAAGGCATTGGGAAAGCCTTCCGAACTGGATAGCTGCAGGTAAAATACATGGGTATTGTAAAGCTGCACCAAGGTCTCTGGACTTTCTTTCCCCACTACCCGAATATTCGGCGAAGGTGCCTGGTAGTCCGCGTCCCCCACCAAGGTAAAGTTCCACTCGGGATTTTTGGCAGCCAATTGTACTATCAAATCATATCCCTTGACTCGCGCTCGAGCAGGGGTGGAAGTACTCGTGGCTACCGAAATAAAGGACTGCTTGTCGCGCTCCATTCCCAAGTCCATCCAAAATTCCGTGTCAAATCCATTGGGAATGACCTGAATGGGTGTCTTTAGACCAGGAATTAGTTGCAGCAGGCCCTGCTTTGGATTGATCTGTGGGTCATAGCTGTAGTACTGGCTCACCAAGGCCTCGGCAACAGGCAGGATCAAACTGCAATTTTCAAAGGAGAAGCGGGTAGCCCAAGCAAGGCTTTTCTTCCGAAAGTTGCCATAGCCAATTTCCGGCATGTTGATGCAATCCGTTCCTCCCGCTTGGATGGTGCATTTTTTTCCAAAAGCCTTTCCAAATACCACTGGAAGGATGCAATGGTACCCCCCAAAAAAGCAGAGGTACTGGCTGGTTCGAGGTAGGAACCAGAGCAACTGAAAAAACTGAAGAATGAGGTAAAAAGGTAGCTTAACAGGGCTTTGGGTAAATTCCAAGTCTTTGATCGCTGCATGAGGACGGATCATTTCCAAATCTCGTTCAATAAAGGCAGTACGGACGGGAAAGCTGTAAACAATCATGATAGGAGCAAAGTAGAGGCTAATCTAGGAAATGAAAAAGGGGAAACAAAGTTTCCCCTTCCCTGATTTGGAACAGGTTTAAACCACCAAATTGACAATCTTTCCCGGTACGATAATGATTTTTTTCGGAGATTTTCCTTCCAGCCATTTTTGGACTTGTGCATCGGCTAGTGCTTCTTTTTCAATCTCTGAAACAGTCAGGGATAGTGGAAGGTCTAGCTTGGCGCGCAACTTGCCATTGATCATGACCGGATACTCAAAATTGCTTTCCACCAGATATTCTTCTCTGAATTCTGGAAATGCAGCACGCGTGATGGACTCGTTATGACCCAACAAGGACCAAAGTTCCTCTGCTATATGCGGTGCATAAGGAGAAATCAAAATTGCCAAAGGCTCCAATACTTCCCGCTTGTTGCAACCCAGAGTCGTCAGTTCATTGACGCAAATCATAAAGCTCGACACGGAGGTGTTGAAGGAATAATTGGCCATGTCCTCCTCCATCTTTTTGATGGCCTTGTGGAGGGCCTTGAGTTCCTCCTTGCTCGCAGGGGCGTCTGAAATAGCAAATCCCCCATTAGCAGGGTGGTACAGGTTCCATACTTTTCGCAAGAACTTGTACACCCCATCGATGCCGTTGGTGTTCCAAGGCTTGAACTGCTCCAAGGGCCCCAAAAACATCTCATACAAGCGCAAGGTATCTGCCCCGTAGCGTTCGATGATGTCGTCTGGATTAACGACGTTATACTTGGACTTGGACATTTTCTCAACCTCAGCCCCACAGTAGTACTTGCCCTCCTCTAGAATAAATTCAGCGGTGGCCAAGTCGGGTCTCCAAGACTTAAACTTGTCTAGATTGAGTTGGTCGTTGTGTACAATATTAACATCCACATGCATGGCGGAAGTGTCGTGCTGCTCGCGCAGTCCATGGGATACAAAGGTGTTGGTGCCTTTGATGCGGTACACAAAATTGGATCTTCCTTGGATCATGCCTTGGTTGATCATCTTTTGAAAAGGCTCTTCGATGCTTACCGCACCGATGTCGAAGAGAAACTTCGCCCAAAACCTGGAATAGAGCAGGTGGCCGGTGGCGTGTTCTGAACCTCCAATGTAGAGGTCAACTGCTCCCCAATAGTCGGTTTTTACTTTATCTGCAAGGCTTTCCTCGTTTTTGGGATCGGTGTAGCGGAAAAAATACCAGCTAGAGCCCGCCCAACCGGGCATGGTAGACCGTTCTAAAGGGAACTCTCCCTCTGCAGTATTGTAATTCCAATTTTTAGCTCTTCCGAGTGGAGCATCTCCGTCTTCTGTCGGGAGGTATTTGTCTACTTCTGGTAGGACAAGAGGAAGGTCTTTTTCATCGATGAGGTATGGAAGTCCGTCTTTGAAATAAACGGGAAGTGGCTCACCCCAGTAGCGCTGTCTCGTAAAAATCGCATCCCTCATGCGGTATTGTATTTTTCCACGACCGATCTTTCGCTCTTCCAAAAAGGCAATGCATTTGGCCATGGCATCTTTCACAGAAAGTCCGCTGATCATGCCTGAATTGATGATGGTGCCAGTTTTGCCGGGGAAAGAACCATTTTCCATGGATCCCTCAATTACCTGGCGGATTTCTAATCCAAAGTGTTTTGCAAAATTGTAGTCTCGCTCGTCGTGTGCGGGTACTGCCATCACGGCACCTGTACCGTAGCCTGCCAACACATAATCAGCTACCCAGACGGGGATTTCTTCCCCGTTAAATGGATTGATGGCGTAGGAACCCGTAAATGCACCGGAAATGGTCTTTACATCACTCATTCGCTCGCGTTCGGAGCGATTTTTTGCTTGCTGAATGTAGGCTTCCGCATTATGGCGTTGATCGTCAGTGATCAGTTCGGCAGCCAAGTCTGATTCTGGAGCCAAAGACAGAAAGGTCACGCCATAAATGGTATCCACGCGGGTGGTGAACACCTGAATTTTTTGAGTAGATCCTTTGACATCAAATACCACCTCGGCCCCAATGGATTTTCCGATCCAGTTGCGCTGCATTTCTTTGATGGGTTCAGACCAGTCAAGTCTGTCCAATCCTTTGAGTAGGCGATCTGCATAGGCCGTGATGCGCATAGACCATTGCATCATTTTTTTCCGTTCCACGGGATGACCTCCTCTTTCGGAGAATCCCTCCTTCACCTCGTCATTGGATAGTACCGTACCTAGTGCAGGACACCAGTTGACGGTGGTTTCGGCGAGAAAAGTCAAGCGGTAGTGCAGCAAGAGCTGCTGCTTTTCAGTTTCGGGATATCCCTTCCAATCTTCTGCCGTAAACGAAGGCGTGCCCTCGTCACAAACAGCTTTTACAGATGAATTTCCCTCTTTTTCAAATCGAGCTACCAAGCTAGCAATGGAAAGAGCTTTATCGGCCTCTTGGTCGTAGTAGCTATTGAAAAGCTGCATAAAAATCCATTGGGTCCACTTGTAGTAAGCTGGATCGGAGGTGCGTACCTCTCTGTTCCAGTCAAATGCGAACCCAATGTTCTTCAATTGCTCGGTGTACCGCGTAATGTTTTGTTCGGTGGTCACAGCTGGGTGCTGCCCTGTTTGAATAGCATATTGCTCCGCGGGCAAGCCAAAGGAATCATAACCCATGGGGTGGAGCACATTGAAGCCTTTAAGGAGCTTAAATCTAGAGACAATATCTGAGGCAATATAGCCTAGTGGGTGTCCCACATGCAGACCTGCTCCGGATGGATAGGGGAACATGTCCAAGGAATAAAACTTAGGACGAAGGGGGTCAATTTCGGCAGTATAGGTGCCTTGATTCTTCCACTTGCCCTGCCATTTTTTTTCTATTTCCCTAAAGTTGTACTCCGCCATGGTGTTTGTTTCGGTTGCTTGCTGTCAATAATCCTGCAAAAATAGAAAAATTAGATGGCTTTTGTAGTTCCCTTTCTTTCTTCTGTCCAACCCTTAATTTAGCCTTTCCTCATTTTTTTTAATTCTCATGCTATTTTTTGGTAGATTAATCCCTCCAAACTTAATTTTCGCATGGTACAGAAACTCTCATTTACCCTTGCCTTAGTCGCTGGAATCTGTTTTTCAGCTGCATCTCAAAAGAAATTCACCCCCAAGCAAATCGAAGCCCTAAAAGCGGAGGTGTCTACTATTGTCGAAGCCAATCACAAGCAAAGCCAAGTGATGGTAGATAAGGTATTCAGTTTTGCGGAGTTGGGTTTTCAAGAAGTGGAATCCTCCAAGTACCTCACGGACATCTTGGAGAAACAAGGTTTCAAAATCGAGCGGGGAGTTTCGGGCATTCCCACCGCCTGGTTTGCCACTTGGAGCAATGGTCCTGGGCCTGTCATCGCTCTGGGATCTGATGTTGACAATATTCCGAAAGCTTCTCAATATCCTGGAGTAGCATATTACAAGCCCATAGTAGAAGGTGCTCCTGGCCACGGAGAAGGACACAATGCCGGTATTCCGCTCAACATTACTGCTGCACTTGCAGTGAAGCAAATTATGGAGCGGGAGCAAATTGGAGGCACACTGATACTTTGGCCAGGAATCGCCGAAGAGCTAGTAGCTGCCAAAGCTTGGTTTGCTCGAGATGGTAAATTCGATGGAGTTGACCTGTGTATTTTTACCCACGTGGCCAATAATCTTGGCGTAAGCTGGGGACAGGCAACCGGTACAGGATTGATTTCCGTAGAATATACCTTTTCTGGAGATGCAGCGCATTCAGCAGGAGCTCCTTGGAGAGGAAAAAGTGCTGCAGATGCCACGGAACTGATGAATATTGGGTGGAACTATAAACGAGAGCACCTACATCCCCTCAAAAGATCTCACTCGGTGATCACGGATGGAGGGGACCAACCCAATGTGGTTCCTTCAAAAGCATCCATTTGGTACTACTTCCGAGATGTAAACTACAACGGCATCATGGAAATGTATGCCCAAGCAAATGACATTGCCAAAGGTGCCGCCTTGATGACTGGGACGACCATGACTTCCAAGGTGCTGGGAACAGCCTGGCCACGTCACTTCAATAAGGTGATTGCTGAAAAAATGTACCAGAATATTCAAAAGGTAGGCCTACCAGCTTGGGATGAAAATGACCTTGCATTGGCTAAGGCAGTGCAGCGGGAATTGGGAGTCAAAGAAGAGGGGATGCCTACCAAGTTGGATGAGTTG
>Ga0209400_1004129_pt1 | contig 10361 bp, 13 predicted proteins | sample M_130807_EF_Meta_FD_187313 | JGI IMG/M metagenome (GOLD analysis project Ga0209400, IMG submission 187313) | Freshwater microbial communities from Lake Montjoie, Canada to study carbon cycling - M_130807_EF_MetaG (SPAdes) (version 2) | ecosystem: Environmental > Aquatic > Freshwater > Lake... | reverse complement strand
GGCGTTCCAGCGAATGATGTGGCGAATGCGCGTCTCCATCGCCTCGTCGCCTGGGAAGGCGGGTTCGTCACTCGTCTTGATGGTGTTGATGTACGGCGTGGTCGCCAGGGTGGGGAGATCGACGCCAAGGTCGCGAGCTCGCGCGAGAAGTCGCATCAGCAGAAGCTTGGCGCGCTCCGGTCCGTGGGCGGCGATGGAGCGCTCGATCTCGCCGATCAGGCGTGCCGTCTCCGTTGGGTCGGCGTCGGGGATCTGCTCAAGGAAGTCGAAGGTCTGCACGATTCCCCAAGGGTAGCGCCCCGTGCGAGGATGCGGGTATGGCAAAACCGCAGCGTGCCCTTCTGATCGTGGATCTCCAGGTTGACTTCGGCGACCCCTCGGGGAGCCTCTTCGTGGCGGGTGCCCCCGCCGCCCTCCCCCACGTGCTGCACCTCGTTGAGCGCGCGCGCGCCCACGGCGAGCTCGTTGTGTGGAGCCAGGATTGGCACCCGGAGAGCACACCGCACTTCGCCCCACAGGGCGGCACCTGGCCGGTGCACTGCGTTGCGGGGAGCCCAGGGGCTGAACTCCTCCCTGAAGCGGTCTTGGCGCAGCGGCCCGGTGACGTGGTGATTCGCAAAGGGGTAGCGGGTGAGGATGGCTACAGTGCCTTCTCCCTGCGCAACCCGATCACCGGCGAGATTCGCTCTACCGAACTTGCGTCGCTCTTTCGCAGCGCGGGTGTGACCCTTGTGACCATCTGTGGCCTTGCCACCGATTGGTGCGTCAAGGCAAGCGCGCTTGACGCGCTGACTGCAGGGTTCACCGTTGAGGTGGCAGTCGCCGCAACCGCCGGGGTTGAACTTCAGATTGGCGACACCGCAGCGGCACTGCAAGCAATTGAATCTGCGGGTGGGGTGCTCTGCTGATGGAGCTACTGATCCTTGCGGTGTGCGGTTTGATCGGCGCGGTACTTATTGAACTGCTCCTTGAGCGACTGATCACCACGGGAAGAGTTCGACGACCAGAGTTCAATCTGACAATCACGATTGCGGCACCCCGAGACACAGTGTGGGCGTACGCCTCAGACATTGCGCGGCAGCCCGAGTGGATGCATGAGATGAAGCGCGTGGAGATGCTCACGCCGCCGCCGGTTCAGCCGGGCTCGCGCGGTCGAGCGACCGTGCGCATCTTCGGCATCTCAACGACCGATGATGTGGTGATCACGCAGTTCGACCCTCCGAGCACCTTTGCGATTCGGCATGAGGGGAAGTTTGTTGGCGAGGGACTCCTGCGTTTCACGGAGATTGACGCAACGAATACGCGGATCGATTGGATGGAGTACCTACGACCGCCGCTCTTCGCAAACATCGGAGGGTTTGCTCAGCGTCCCATCCTCGGTGCGATCTTTCGGTCGGATCTGCGCTATCTCAAGCGCATCCTGGAAGGGGGCTCGACCGCGAGCTAGTTCCCGCAGGATATTGCGAGCGGGATCGGGTCGCTGCCGAAGCTCTTGAGCTGCCGATCGACGGCGGTGGTTGCCCCCGGCTCAATGCGCGGCGTGGAGATGATCTCTGAGAGGCCGGCGCTGCCGATGACGCTCGTCGTGACCTGGCAGGTTGCTGCTCCCGCGGTAGTTCCCGTATTGGTGACCGTGATAGCCACAGCTAGCCCACCCGGTACGGAACTGCCCGCACTCATCGTGGCGGTGAATGGCCCGATCCCCCGCGACGAGCTGCCAGCGAGAGAGGCCAAGAGGAGCACTGCCGCACCGATGCCGAGAAAGACCGTTCCATGGGTCTGGCTCGCGGACGGCTGCGCGAGACCTAGTGGATTGCAGCGCTCACAGAGTGCCGTCTGTAACGAGACAGGCGCGCCGCAACGAACACACGCTTGAACCTGGTTGCGTTCTTGTGTCTCACTCATGCGTACATCATCGCAGTTTCGCAAGAAGCTGGAGGGCGTCCCCCGCGTCGCGTTCGGTGCGTACGGTCACGATCAGCCCATCGGCACCGGCGGCATGGGCCTCTGCCAGTACCCCCTCTGGATCCCTCCCGAACGGCGACTCGATCAGCGTCTCGCTCGCGCGTAGCTCGTGCAGCAGGTGCGTTCGCACCAGAGGCTTTGCGTGGCCAGCGGTGCGTTCTCGCTCGCGCAACTGGGTGAGACCTGCGGCAAAGGTTGCAGCTGGCGCCACCCACTCGTCGGCAAAATTGGCAGCAAGGCTAATTGAGCTCGGATGGTCGCCCGCGATGAGCAGGCGCAAACGGGCACCTGGGCGTGGGGCACTCGCCGCACCGTTCAGTCTCCCTGGCGCGCTCTGTGTGAGGCGCTCGCCCGGGTCACCGCTCAACATGGCGCGCGCAACCGCAACCTGTTCGGTCAGCGCCGCAATGCGCTCACCCACCTCGCCGTACGGCATGCCAAGCGCGTCGTGCTCGGCAGCATCACCGCCAGCGCCAATGCCGAGCGTGAATCGCCCCGGAGCGATCGCATCGAGCGTCGCCGCAATCTTTGCGGTGAGCGCTGGATGCCGCTTCGTCACATCAAGCACGAGCGTGCCAACGTGCAGATTCGGATTCAGCGCGAGAGCCGCAGCGGCTAGCGAGGTCGCCTCAAGTACGGGGCGCTCCGGCGCGCCGCGCCCCATCAGGTGATCCCAAATCCAGAGGCGATCAATCGGCGCTGTGCCCAAGAGCGCAGCGGCGCGCAGCCACGCATCCCCCTCGAGACCAATGGTGCCGAGGGCAACGCCGACGGTGAGCGGCGCGGATTGCGTCACGTATGAACGAGCTAGCGAGCGCCGAGCGTTGCGGCGGCCTTCAGCGCAGCACCGATCGTTAGATCAATCCGCTTGATCAGCTCATCTTCGGGGAGTCGATACCACGGCTCGCTCCCGCCCTTCCGTGCCTCCGCGACAACCTTCGGATCGCGAATCGTGTCGGAGACGGTAAGGATCGTTCCAGCGCGAACCGGTCGGCCCTTGGCGCGCTCGCGCATTGCGAGCAGGAACATTGCGGCCGACTCCATCTCAACACCGAGATACCCTCGCGCGCCCCAGCGTGCGGTGCCGAGCGGATTCGGATCGTAGAAGACGTCCGAGGTGACGATTGGTCCAACATGCGTGGTCAAGCCTTCGGCTTTCGCAGCAGCGACCAACACGTTGGTCACATCGAAGTCGGCGGTTGGTGCCGTCGGCTCGTCGAATCCGAGGATTGGACCGATGCCGCTGCTTGCAACCGCAGCCGAGGCAACGATCACATCGCCCGTCTCTAGATGCAGGAAGCCGCCGCAAGTGCCGATGCGCACGAACGTTTCAACGCCGAGGTTGAGCAACTCCTCCATCACGATGCTGGTCGTTGGCGTCCCCATCCCTGTGGTCTGAACGCTGACCGGAACACCGTTGATCGTTCCCGTATAGCCGAGAAGGCCGCGATGCTCGTTGACGAGCTTCGCCTTCTCGAGGCCGCCATCGAAGCGCGCAGCGATCCGCTTGGAGCGGTTCGGGTCGCCTGGCATGAGGACGATAGGGGCGTAGTCGCCACTCTCAGCGTGTAGATGGATCTGGGCCATGGGGCACCTCCGCAACTTCTGGGCCCTCCTAAGGACGGCGGGCTCCGTTGCGTGTAGCGTACGCCTCATGAGCCCATTAGGAATTGGCGATCCCGGGATCCGGAAGTTCCTCGACCGACCACGGTTTGGCAGCCTCGCAACCATCGATGCCGACGGTGCGCCGTTTGCCGCGGTGGTCTGGTACGAGCTCGTCGGCGACCGCATCCTGGTGAACAGTGCTGAGGGGCGCCGCTGGCCGGCGAACCTCCGCCGCGACCCCCGCTGCTCCTTCATGGTCGAGGACCGCTACGACTACGTGCAGATCCTTGGACGCGTGCGAATGGACGACAACCAGGAGATTGCCCAGGCGCAGATGGCGCGATTGGCCGCCAAGTATCTGAGCGATCCCGCCCTCCTGGCGAAGAATCTTGCAATGTTCAAGACGCAGCAACGAATCCTTATTGAAATCACTCCCGAGCGAGTCGTTGCGCACGGCAAACCAATTGGAGAGGAGTAGCCATGAGTAAGGGTTCCGCAAAGATCGGCTACGCCGCCATGCTCGAGCAGTTTGGCCCGACCGAGGTCGTCGACTATTCCGTCGCCGCCGAGCAGGCGGGATTCAGCGGCGTGATGGCCGCCGATCACTTCCAGCCGTGGGTCCCTGAGCAGGGCTCTGCGCCATTCGTCTGGAACGTGATGACGCTGCTTGCTGAACGCACCAAGGGTGACGTTGGTCCTGGCGTCACCTGCCCAGGTTGGCGCATGCATCCAGCCACCGTTGCGCAGGCGTCGGCAACACTTGAAGCGATGTACCCCGGTCGGCACTGGCTCGGCCTCGGCTCGGGCGAGGCACTGAACGAACATGTCGTTGGCGGCTACTGGCCAGAAGTTGGCGAACGCATCGCGCGAATGTTTGAGGCGATCGAGATTATTCGCAAGCTCTTCACCGGCAACGAGGTGAAACACGCCGGCCGTTGGTACCAGCTGGAGAGCACACGCCTCTGGACGCTGCCACCTGCCCCGCCTCCAATCTACGTGGCGACTGCTGGCCCAATCACCGCCAAGAAGACGGGCGAACTCTGTGACGGCATCATCACCGTCGGCGCCGCGGACGAGAAGATCCAGACGGTCTTCGACAAGTTCGCCGAAGGGGCGCGTGCGGTTGGCAAGAACCCCGACACGATGCCGAAGATCCTGCAGCTCCACCTCTCGTGGGCGCCGTCCGAAGAGGAGGCGCTCGCCAACGCAATGCGTGAGTGGCCGAACGGCGGCATGAAGTTCCCGAAGCAGGACATTCGCAACCCTGCCGACTTCCAGCAGATGGCGAAGCTCGTACGACCAGAAGACTTCGCTGGGCGCATGGTGATCTCGAGCGACCTGGAGACACACCGCAAGACGATCCAGCGCTACCTCGACATGGGCTTCGACAAGATCTACCTGCATAACGTGGGTCGCAACCAGGCTGAGTGGGCCGCCGCCTTCGGGCGCGAGGTGCTCCCCTCCCTCACGGCGTGAGTCCACGCGTCGCTCTCCTTGCCGGCGGTGTCGGCGGAGCGAAACTCGCCCACGGTTTGCGTGCCGCGCTCCCGGCCGGCGACCTCTCGATCATCGCGAACCCAGGCGACGACTTCGAGTTGCATGGGCTCACGATTTGCCCTGACCACGACACCCTGCTCTATACCCTCGCCGATCTCGGTGACCGCGAACGCGGCTGGGGGCTCGCCGGTGAAACCTGGAATGCCCTCGATCAGTTCGGCAAGATCGGCGCGCCCGACTGGTTCCGACTTGGCGATCGCGACCTTGCACTGCATATTCATCGCACCGCACAGCTGCGCGCCGGCATGCGCCTCACCGAGGTGAACCGCGAGATCCAGCGCAAGCTCGGACTCAGCGAAGCGCCGATCCTAATGGCGACCGACGACCCACTGCGCACGCGACTGCGAACCCCTGATGGCTGGATGGAGTTCCAGCCCTGGTTCGTTGGGGCGCAGGCGAAGCCTGAAGTCCTTGAGGTCGCGTTCGACGGCGCCGACGCGGCGCGCCCTACCGCCGAAACGTTCGATGCCCTCGCCACCGCAGAGCGCATCGTTATCGCGCCATCCAATCCGTTGATCTCGATTGGCCCGATCCTCGCTATCCCTGGCATCCGCGACGCAATCGCTGCGGCACGTGCCCGTGGCGCCCTTGTCGTTGGCGTCTCGCCAATAGTTGGTGGGAAGGCGCTGAAGGGGCCGGCCGATCGGATGCTCGCCGCCGCAGGGCTCGACGTCTCGCCGGCGGGCGTTGCCAAGCACCTGACCGGGCTGATGGATGCGTTCCTCGTTGAGACGTCAGACCTCACCCCTGCCCTTGCCGCGGCACTCACGCCGCACGTTCGTAAGAGCGTGGCCGCGCCGATCGTCATGGCCGATGATGCGGCGCGCCTCGCAGTGGCGCGCGCCGTCCTCGCCGTGTCGTGATCGTTACCGCCGTCCTCCCCTTCCGTTCGATCGACTCAGCGAAGTCGCGTATGGCGCCACTCCTCGGTGAGGAGGAGCGCCGCGAGTTCTCAGCGCGCCTCCTTGAGCGCACCCTCTTGGCGCTCGGTCGCGCCACCAGCGTCAGCAACGTGATCTTGGTCTCGCCTGACCCGCTCGCCCGCGCGCTTGCGCGCAGCGGCGGGCATGAGGCGCTCGATGACGGCGGTGTTGATTTGAATGCGGCGATCGCACTCGGCGTAGGTCAGGCGTCAGCGACTGGCGCCTCTGCGGTGCTGATCCTGCCGGTAGATCTTGCGGAGATCACCGCGACAAATATCGACGCGCTTGTGGGCGGCTGGTCTGGGTCGCAGCCGGGTCTTCTCGCATCGCCAGACGGCGGGACCTCGGCGCTCTTGGTGCCTCTCCCGCGCGACTTCACGCCGCAGTTCGGAGCAGATAGCGCAGCTGCGCATCGCAGCGAGTTGGGCAGAGACGGAGTCACGGTTGAGATGCTCACCTCACCACTCGCCGCCGACCTTGATACCCCGAGTGACCTGACCCTCGCCATAGAGCGCGAGCGAGCTGCGGCCACGCCAGTTGCTACAGAGGGCCTGCTCGCACTCCCCATTGATGGACTCGGCGAGATCGAACCGGGCGACGACCTCCCCGCGATGATCGCCAGTTGTGTGGCGACGATTGCCGCAACTGGTGCGATTGGCGGACTACGCGGCGACGATGTGATCGCCGTGACGCAGAAGATCGTCTCAAAGGCGGAGGGGGCCATCGTTGAGCTAACCACAATCACGCCGCGACCAGAGGCGGTGGAGTACGCGGCAAAGTGGAGTCGTGACGCCCGCCAGGTGGAAGTGGTACTGCAAGAGGCGGTCCGCGTGGTGCGCATGGATCGCGGCGTGATCATCACTGAGACAGCGCACGGATTTGTACTCGCGAACTCTGGTGTAGATGCCAGCAATGTTGGGCCACGCAGCGGCGAGGTGGTCACGCTCCTTCCGCGCGATCCCGATGGCTCGGCGCGTGCGATTCGCGAGGCGATCCGTCTGCGCACCGGCGTGGCACCCGGAGTCATCATCACCGACTCCTTCGGTCGCCCGTGGCGCCTCGGCATCACCGACGTGGCGATCGGCGTGGCTGGCATTGCGGCGCTGGAAGACTTGCGCGGTAAGCCCGACGCCGATGGACGCACGATGGCTGCAACGGTCCGCGCCGTCGCGGACCAGATCGCCGCTACCGCCGAGCTCGCCCTCGGGAAGACTGCCCGTCGTCCTCTCGCGCTGATCCGCGGCGCGCACCCGCAGGTCGCCGAGGATGGGAGCGCCAGATCGAGCCTGATGCCCCCCGATTGGGATCTCTTCCGCTAAGCGACCTGCCCATATTTGCGGGGGGCGTAGAATCCGCCCATGGCAAACACAGAGACCCCCAAGGGATTCGGGCTGGCGATCGACTTCGGTGCGGTGGCCCCCGCACCTGTCCCCGCCGTCGCCACCACCACATCCACTGCCCCAACAGAGGCAAAACTGCTGATTCTCGGATCTGGCCCGGCCGGCCTTACGGCGGCGATCTATGCCGCTCGCGCCGGTCTCGCACCGATCGTGATCGGCGGATATGCCCCTGGTGGCCAGCTGATGCTGACCAGCGAGGTGGAAAACTTTCCTGGCTTCCCCGACGGCATCGACGGCCCAGAGCTCATGGCCAAGATGCGCGCGCAGGCCGAGCGCTTCGGCTCGATCATGGTGGACCAGGATGTCGATCGTGTTGACCTCAGCGCTCAGCCTCACCGAGTGTGGAGTGCTGGTCGAGAATTCCGCGCCGAGGCGATCATTGTCGCAACTGGTGCATCGGCGCTCTGGCTCGGACTCGAGTCCGAGACCCGCCTTCGTGGTCGTGGCGTCAGCGCCTGCGCAACCTGCGACGGCTTCTTCTTCAAGGGGCAAGAGGTTGTCGTGGTGGGTGGTGGCGACACCGCCCTCGAAGAGGCGCTCTTCCTGACGCGCTTCGCAACCAAGGTGCATCTCGTGCATCGCCGCGAAACCTTCCGCGCCAGCAAGATCATGATCTCGCGCGTTGAAGCCCATCCATTGATTCAGCTGCATATGAACCGAGAAGTCATTGAGGTGCTCGGCGAGAAAAGCACAGAGGCGGTGATGCTGCGCGACACCACCCCTGGCGCAACGGGCGCACCCGAGCGACTCGCTACGGGAGGGCTCTTCGTTGCAATCGGCCATAAGCCGAACACGGCACTCCTTGGTGGTGCGCTCCCCGTTGATGCTGCGGGCTACCTGCAGCTTGAGAGCGACACGACTGCCTCGCAGATTGACGGCGTATTCATTGCCGGTGACGTGCACGACCACCGGTATCGCCAGGCGGTCACCGCCGCAGGTGATGGCTGCCGCGCCGCACTCGACGCCGAGCGCTGGCTCGCGGAGCGCGACGCCTCGGGGTCGTAGGTGCCACACCGCGATGAGGAGATCGCCCTCATTGACACGGCACGTGCCGAACTGCTCTCCCTCGTAACTCACGAGCTACGAACACCACTCGCCGTACTCAGTGCCTACGTCGAGTTGCTCTCCGACGCAGCGACTGGAACCTCGCCCGCAAAACCGGCCGACCTCGCCGCCTGGCGAGAGGCGGCGATGCAGCAGGTTGGCCGCCTTAACCTCCAGATTGATTCGATTCTCACAGCGGCGCGACCTGGCTCAAGCTTGCCGCTGCAGCCTGCGCCGATGAGCCTCGGCGAGATCACTGGTGAAGTGATCCGGGAGATGGCACCACTTCTGCGCAACCACTCACTTCGTTGGGAGGAACCAGAGTCGCCGATCATTGTGCTTGCCGACGAGAGCCGCTTTCGACAGGTCCTCGGCCACCTCCTCGAAAATGAGGCAAAGTACGCGCCGGTCGGCGAGCCGGTTTCGATTGGCTGCTGGGTTCGCGATGGTCGCGCCGAGCTCTACCTCACCGACGACGGGGTGGGGATCCCGCGCGAGGATTGGGAGGAGATCTTCGAGGCGTTTGTACGCCGCACGCAGCGTCCTTCTACAAGCGGCTCGGGGATCGGCCTGTACGCGGCACGTCGCCTCATGGGGGCGATGGGGGGTGAGATCAAGATTGAGCCAAACGGATTCGGGGGGAGCCGATTCCTTCTTACGCTTCCACTCGTCACCGCATCTCACGGCATACTTCCCTCATGAGTACTGCAACGTCAGTCACCCCTCTCGCGATCTTGGTCGTAGATGACGACCCGGCGCTCGTTGGCGCGATCTCGGCCCTGCTGACGGCTGGCGACTACACGGTTCACGCCGCCTATAACGGCGTGGAGGCAGTTGAAACCTTCGATGCGACGAAGCCAGCCCTAGTGCTCCTTGACCTCGCGATGCCTGGCCGCGATGGGCTCAACGTCATTCACGAGATCCGCACCCGCAGCGCCACGCCAATCATCGTGTTGACCGGCGAGTCTGATGAGACGGCGAAGGTCGACGCCCTGGACGCTGGCGCCGATGACTACGTCACGAAGCCGTTCGGCCGCCAGGAGCTCCTCGCCCGCGTTCGCGCCGCTCTGCGACGTGGCGGTGAGCCGGCTGACGGTTCCGCTCGTGACCGCACCATTGTTGGCGCTGCCGGCCTACGTATCGACATCAGCCGACACGAGGTGCATGTTGGGACACGGCTCCTCGCTCTCACCAAGACGGAGTTCAACATCTTGGAGGCCCTCGCCTCAGTGAAGGGTCGCGTTGTGACGCAGCAGCGACTCCTCGTTGCCGCCTGGCCGAATAAGGCAACCCCTGATCCGCTCCTCCTGAAACCCCACGTGGCACGCCTGCGCAGCAAACTCGAAGAGGCTGGTGGCCCGCTCCCAGAGTCCGTCCGCGGGGTTGGCTACCGACTCGGGGGCGTCTAGCCGACACGCCCGGCGCTCCTCGTTCGTGCGCGCTCATCTGGCGTTTACCTACGAACCCTAGAATCCATCTATGCAAGAACCAGCACAGGGAGCCCCCGTCGCCATTCGCATTCTCCGGGAGCAGCAGCGCCTTGAGCTGGATTGGCGCGATGGTCACGTGAGCGTCTATGAGGCGACTCCGCTGCGATGGCTCTGCCCATGCGCCTACTGCCGCGGTGAGGCTGGTCTCCCCGGCTGGCTTGACGCCAATCCAACCCTCAGCCCAAGCCAGACGAGGCTTGAGGGCGGCGAAATGGTTGGCAGCTATGCGCTCTGCCTCTTCTGGGGCGACGGCCACCGGACCGGCTACTACACCTGGTCGCTGCTGCGTCAGCGCTGCTCCTGCGCTCCGTGCATGAGTGCCCCGCGATGACGCTCGGAGTCAGTCGTGAGCTCTCACTCCTCGCCTTCAATGCGCG
>Ga0209400_1004125_pt1 | contig 10365 bp, 7 predicted proteins | sample M_130807_EF_Meta_FD_187313 | JGI IMG/M metagenome (GOLD analysis project Ga0209400, IMG submission 187313) | Freshwater microbial communities from Lake Montjoie, Canada to study carbon cycling - M_130807_EF_MetaG (SPAdes) (version 2) | ecosystem: Environmental > Aquatic > Freshwater > Lake... | reverse complement strand
TTTCTAGATGCTTTCTAGATGCTTTTTAGATACACAATATACAAACATTTATGATACTTGATGATACTTGATGATACTTGATGATACTTGATGATACTTGATGATACTTGATGATACTTGATGATACTTGATGATACTTGATGATAAATGCGGATAATTTAGAACAAAAGAAAATATGTATAATATAAATTATATTTTATTTTATAAAGATTTTATAAAGATTTTATAAAGATGCTAGAGGCAATTAATGAATTTGTTAGTAATAATTCTATTTTGGTTCTTTTAGGATTAGTTGCGGTGGTTGTATTGGTTGGGTTTGTAATGTTTCGCCGATCGGGTCAACCGGGTCAACAGGGTCATAATAGTGGAAATGGAATGGGTTCGCCTGTGCCTACACCATCGCATGATTTAGAGGGTCTAGACAATACTAATATGGTATGTGATCTAGCTAATGGTGTGTGTATGCCAGCTCACGCGCAACAAGATGAAGCACACCATCCCCTGATGCAACAACAAGGCCAAGACCAGGAGCAACACTAGAAAATGGCACTTGGCACATGGCACATAGCACATGGCATTTGACATATAGCATATGAGACTATCGAGTGGGCTTAAAAACAAGTGTAGATATGACAAATAGGAAATAAAAATAGATTAAAAGGTATATACAATAAAAAAAATTGATTTTTTTAATTTTATTTTATATTAAATATTATTCTGTATTTCATTACTGAATAGAAGTCCTCAAACAATGGCAGCTTTGGCAATTCCTATGAAACATAATTCTATTGCAAATGCCGATAAGCATCAATGCTTCTTCTATGAACTAAAAATCACTAGTAAATCACCGTGTTCTAATGGTACTATTGGCAAAGCCAAGTATGAAATTGATCTAGCACAATTAATCACACGAGATGATTGCTATCATAATGAATCAGCTTATGCTCGAAAACTAGAAAGAGATAATTGGTCTAATAATTTTACGTCTCCAAGGAGTCGTGATATCTTTGATTGCCATTTTATTGAGTATGTTGCAGTCTGTGATGGCATTGAATTTGATATTAAGATTCTATTCTTTACTATGAAGGCGGGTGAATTGCTAATTCCTAGCATAATCAAGAGTGATAACCAGATTATTAATATCATCCGTAATCATATTATGATTTCTAATAATATTACTACACCAATGTATCATAACTATCGAATTGAACTCCTTTGCAAGGAAATTGAAAACGGGGAAATTCTTGATTTGCGCTATGGTGGTAATCCCGCGTGTAAGACTAAATTACATACCTATCAACGTGATTCTATTCAATGGGCGATAACCCTAGAGGCTAATTTGCCAATGATTGATTTCACCGAACACAAACTACTCTATCTAGATGAATTAAGTCTAGTATTTGACTATAATCTTTGTGGTGGGGATAAATGTTTTATTAAAAAGGATGAATTACCAAAGGCACAAGTATATGGTGGTATCATTGCCGATGAAGTAGGGCTAGGTAAGACTATTCAGGCTTTGAATTTGGCGCTCTCACGTGATGAAGTTCAAACCTTGATAATTGTCCCTAATCATATCAAAGAACATTGGTTTGCAGAAATGCGCAAGCATTTTATAGGTAATCCGTTCGATGGGCGTGTAATGGTGGCCACAGTAGCAGAGGCCACTCAAATGCCGGATGATATTATCGCTAAATTCCAAAGGCTAATCGTGGATGAACTATCAGAATTATACGCCAAAGGCCGCCCTGAGAATCATAAGTTATTCGAAAGGCTATGTGGTATTTCTACATTCCGTTATCGATGGGGTATTACAGCCACACCTTTTGTAGATGATGACGCAATGTTTAATATTATCCGATTCTTGCTGGGCAACAATAAAATTAATAATACAGCGGTAGGAAACTATATATATATTCAAGACCAATTTAAACCCCTATTCCGTAAGAACATTAAGGCTAACGTTCAAAGAGACGTTCAATTACCAAATGTAATTATATATAATTCCGGATTGACTTTTTCGGAATATGAACGGGCAATTCTTACCGCTATGGAAATGGATTCGACAACCTTTAGTGTCGACAACCGTCTACGAGTCATTAGCAATGCTATGTTGGAATTTACTAATAATGAAAAGAGCGTTATCACTGTGGAAGAATTGAAGCAACTTACAGTACAACGATTTAAGGAAAAGATCGTGGATGCTGAAGTGCATTTGAAAAGCTTTCAATTAAAACTACATAATATTCAAGAGGAAATAAATGTTTTAATAACTGCCGATCAAGTGCCTGATGATGATAGCACATTTGAATATACAAAGCTTAAGGATGAAATGCAAGATTTACATAAGAGAAAACATATTATGCTTAAACAATATCAAGAGCGCAAACGCCATTTGGAATCCGAAATAGAGGCCGCTCTTCGTATTCTAGAGCGCCGCGTACAAGTCCATAAAAGCTATTTGGAAATAACACAACATATTGATGAAATTATCCATTCCGCAGGTGGTAATTCACTTTCAGACTCTACTAATTCTGGCGATGCTGGCGATTCTGGCGATGCTGGCGCCGCTGGTTCTGCTGGTGATGGTGCCAGTGCCGCTAGTGATGGTTCTACTTGTGATGGTGCCTGTGCTGCTAGTGATGATATAGAAGATGAAATGGATATTGAAAGTATGGTTAATGAGGATAAGATGTGTCCTATTTGCTATAGTCCCTTTTCTGAAAATATTGTTCTCTTTATCAAGTGTCGGCATTATTTCTGCCAAGGATGTTTTGAAAGATGTCATAAGGCACGTCCCAATACCTGTCCTATGTGTCGCACGCCTGCTGATGTCGGTGAGATTAATTATATCGGTTTAGAGAATCGAGTTATCACCAGTACTAAAAATACGGAAATCTTGCGGTTATTGAATATGCATCCCGAAGAAAGATTCCTCATATTCACACGATTCGATAAATTTATTACCCCGCTAACTACATTTCTATCAATTAATGACATTGCAGCACAGACTTTTGATGAATTTAATGCTGCATCACCGGATGTGCGCGATTCTACTCGTGTAATCATCCTTAGTGCTAATTCTAATGCTTCTGGCACAGATATGACTTTTATGAACCGGGTTATTATTATTGAGCCTTTTGAAAGTTATATCTACGGTAAGGAGATTGAGAAGCAATTGATTGGTCGACTACATCGTATTAATCAAACACGGGATGTATACGCCCATCGACTCTATATTAAAGATACCATCGAAGAACAAATTTATGCTCTAGGTTGATGTTAAAATTGAACTAACCTACCATTTTATGGTTGTGTTCTGGTGTTTTCTGGGTTTTTAGTATTTTTTATTTATGAAAAATCTTGCTCTACTATTTTTATACATACATACATTTTACGACACATTTATATTTATATTTATATTTATAATAATTTTATTGTAAATCTACACAACACCACAATATCAAATAAATTAAGAAAAACGGTAAAATTAACAAAAAAATGAATAATTTATTTTTTTAAATAAGTATTATAACACTTACTTGTGAAAATCTGCAACCAAAATGGATCCGTCTCTGTTTGATGTTGAAAAATGCTATCAACTTGTCGGCAAAGAGCTACCTCTTCAAAACCGTCTATTGGCCAACATGAATCATGTCAAATTGCTTTTTGTATTATCGTATGTATATCACAACGACTACAACCAGACAAAAATGTTGAAGATTTACAACACATTTTTTGGGCGCGACATCACTGATGTTCTCCTTTTGAACTACGGATTCAAATGGGATAAATTGCAAACATACTATCCGGAACTCGATTTACCACCCCTGGGCGACGGAGAGGAAACTGTTGACGGCAAGCGCCGCTCCACTTACTATAAATTTGTGGAAATCCGCAACAAACTGCTGGAATTGGTTCCTGAATTGGAGCAATACGTTGCCTGAAAGCCCCTGGTTGTTTGTGCTTGTGTTGTTAACTCTGGAAATTATTTTTTTTTTGTATTTTTTTTTGTATTATATTTTTGGTAAATCTAAGTTAATAGAACTAAAAAATTGAAATTATAATTCATATAGTTTATATAATTTAAATATTCCACGCCAACAACAAGCCAGCAACAAGCTAACAACAAGCCAACAACAAGACAACAACAACACAGCTAGAAAATGTTTGCCACTACTACTGATTCTACGGTATATGATACTAATATTAACATCAGCTATTGCACCTATACTGGTAGCAATTGCCTTATTCCAGAATGGAAACAGAAAGAATCGCTAGTTAGATTCGTAATCAAATATGGATTTATTACTCTACAATCTAGCCGTTGTACTAAGATTATGAAAATAATTCCTGCAACCTGGGCTAATCGCGGGATTGAGGTTAAGGATGCCATTAAAAGATTGGATATCCTAACGGACTTGGAAAAGATATTCCACGCAATGGTAGTTGCTAGAGATGATGAGGCATTGCTGGATTTGATTGGTATCGAAACGTACGGATTTATTAAATTTTTGCTTCATATGAACAACGCGATACATATTGAAAAATGCAAATTGATTTTTCAAGATGATTCTAGCCAGGTATCTAGTACAATAGTAAGCGGGTATTCTAGATCTAGTTCTAGTTCTAGATATAAGCAATTCAAAATGACTTATGCACCCGATATTGAATCCAGGTTTAGTATAGGTGATACCTTATTAACTAATACGCAAGTGTTAGGTAATACAAGTAAGAAAACAGTATTCCTCTTCCACGGAACCCCCGCTGAAAATATTATGCCTATTCTAGCAACTGGATTGCGTAATTGTTCTAAGAACGATGAATTACGATTAAATGGGGCAGTATATGGCGAGGGTATCTATCTATCTGATTCTGCGGAATTCTCACTGGGATATTGCAGAGCTGCATCCACTAGTAGTAGTATGAGTGATGGAGCTAGTTATTTAATGGCAATGCTTGTTTATGAAGTTCTAGATGACCCTAAGTGGTTTAAAGCCAGTAATATATACGTTGTGGATGATGAATCCGCCCTAGTATTGCGTTATATCGTGGTTATATCTGATTATAATTATACAAAAGATTTACACGTATTTACTAAATTAACTAGTGTAATGCGATGTGGTGCATTAAAGGAAGCAGAAACTAAGAAAGAAAAAGAGAAAACAGCTGTGATGAATAAAGCATATAGCAAACGCCTGATGATTGAATATAAGCAACTAATGAAGAAATCACAATCATCTGCAGCAGAATTGGGTTTTAGTATTAAGCTAGCAGAAGAAGGTAATCTAAGGGTGTGGGCGGTATGCATTCCATCATCCGGGTTGGATAATCCCATGCTAGAAGCACAGATGCAGAAACTTGCTATACCCTTTCTAGAATTGGAAATCACATTCCCGGAAGGTTATCCAATTGAACCACCTTTTCCACGAGTTATCTATCCGCGGTTTCAATCACTAACCGGACATATCACAGCTGGAGGTAGCATTTGTATGGAGGCAATTAGTAAATCTGGCTGGGTACCTACCACTAATATGGAATCTTTGATAACGCAAATAAAACTGGTTTTAGCAGAAGGGGACGCCCGGATTGATGAAACTCATACCAGTAAGCGCTATGAAATGGTAGAAGCTAAAGAAGCTTTTCAAAGGGCTATGGCTACTCATGGATGGTGTTGAAAAATTAGATTATTTTTTAAACATTAATCCTATTGATAAAAAAATTATAAAAAAGGAATAGTTTACTAGAGGAAGTTTATTAAGCGAAATAGGAAGTTTTTAAAAAACCTAGGTTTATTACTTGGCTTTTATTTTCCATATTTTCCATATTTTGTGTATTTGCTGTGTTTATATATTTGGTAAACTAGATAGAAATAAATTATCAATTTTTTAGATTACGATATTCACACTAGCAAATGTTTAAAAATATCGTGGCTAGATATATCTATTCCTTGCAATCGGCATAGGTCATTTATTTCATTCTTATCCATCATTTGTTGGTCAATGTATCCATTGATAAAGTAGACTATCACATAATGTTTACATTCTAGGCACCCGGTTTCTTCTTCTTCGGCATCCTGGATTGGTGATTCATTGTTTTCTGAAAGTTTATAACAAGTATCACAAATCATTACATATTCTACATTGTCATAATTAGTATTTGAATCAAATCTGATTAAATTTTCATCATCACCATCATCACTATTATCATCATCACCTGTTAAAGTGGAACTTTCACTATCTAGTTCGGATTCCGATTCCGTGCAATCATATTCATTTTCACAATTTGAATTTGTTGGTATTGGTAGAGGCATTCTAGATTGATTAATCGTGGCTTCTAGATAATTAAAATAAAAAAATAATGGGATTATACCCAACAGAAAGCCAGAGCTTAAACTTTGGCTTACGATACCGCCTAGATTTGATGAGATTGATATTAATAAATCTTGACTACAGAAACCCGACGGTCGCCAGACTTAACTGGGGAAACCATATGCACTTCCCGTGAATCAAGCATGAAACCATGTCCTCGCAGAGGTAGCACTTCTATACCGTCGGCGAGGCACAACTTACCACCAGTGAAATCTTCCCCATAGGTAGAAGAGTAAAACAAGAGAGTATATCGTGGCAGTCGCTTAGTTGGAGTGTTAAAATACAGGTAGCGATACTTGGATTCCGCCTCATTTGCCTCTAGCAGAATGTATTGTTCTAGGTTGTATGATGGTGGCTCCTTCCGATTATTGATGACACAATCGTCAATATGCCACTTCAATCCAGGTTGCGGAATAGTCTTATGCACAATTACAACGTTTTCGGCATTAAACTCTTCAATTCCTAGCTGCTTGATAAAATCAATGATAGTTTCGCGCGGTGTCTCTGGAGTCATATCGAATGGGAATGTGAATGCCCGCCGAACGGCAGATAGGTTCAAATCCTCTAGAAGCTTCTTTCCCCACGTATAGATTGCTGGGATATTTGTCTGTTCCTTGGATGCCATCGCAAATTGTCTAAAATGCAGGATACCAAATCTAGAAAACTAGTAAATAATAAAAACAGATTCAAAAAAAATAAAACAATTTTTTTATGAATTAATTTAAAAATGCTATTTTTAACTTGAAAGTGTTAGAATGTGCTATAAGATGCTTGATTTATAACTTGCACCCATACCTAGCGACGAGTATATCAATTTCCGCATTAGTTAAAATGCAGCTTTTCATTGATTGCATTGACACCGCGGAATAGAATATTTCTATTTGATGGGTAATTTGGGATTCATATCCGGTGGCGTACTTTATATAAGGTTCATCATCTAGATATATATCGGTGATTTGTTCCGGATTTTCTGCTATATGGTATCGGGTATATTTATCATATGGTCGGCCATAGTTAAGGATTTTGTAGGCTTTTGCCTTGGGTAGAGTTTGGAATGGGATGTATTCTAAATGAGTTGTTTGATTATTAGACATAATTCAAATTTCAAATTGTGTTTATTATTTTGAAATATTGCTAGATTATGTATTCTAGAAATGTCAATTTTTTTATTCCAATTTAATAGACAGACTAGCTAAACATAAACATATAATAATCTGCTAGAAATGGATTCTACTCAACAACAGAGTACACAATCGAGAAGAAGTTCATATAGAAATAATATGTACCACAGGAATACCCGCACATTAATTTATAATTCAATTATTAAAAAAACTATTAGCAAAAACGACAAAAATACCATATATCGCACAATAACTAATGAACGGGTTGCTAAATGTAATAAATTATGTAGAAAAGGTGGAATAAATGAAGTAGATGAACGCGGTGGTATAGGTAGCTGTGTTATTACCAATACTACCATTGGTCTTAAAGATTGTACTAATCCGGATGGTAAAACACGATATCATTATATTCGGCCAACTGAACTAGCTGTAGATACTTTGCAGTGGGCATTTAATACTGGTAATGCGAAAATTATAACTGATGAATTTAGTAAATTTGATAAATCTGGAACCGGTAGTTATCTAGTATTTAATGATTTTCCTTCACTACAAATAGAAACAGTAGAAACAGATAAAGACGGCGAGTATAGAGATACACGACGTAATGAAGGATTTTATCAAGCTTATGAAGACAATACAACCCAAGAAAAACTAAATTATTCCACACAATTGCAAGAATACCTAGCGACTGGTATATATCATAACGCCGTAAAATATACAACTAGCGGTAAAGACAGTGAATATATGGATGGAATCACTACTCAAGATATAAACTATGTAAAAATAATAGCTACCGGGTTAGAAAAAGCATATACCTTTTCTAACATAGCAAACACTCAGGCTAATTCACAAGCAAACACACCAGCATCTGGGTTCAATGCAAAATTAACTAATCCGGATGCACTAACTGGTGATCTAGCCGGTATGGAAAAATATATTATCGTAGAACCAATGAAACTTGCAGATGGCGAATATGTCATATGCGGATATCCGGATCTATCAAAAATGCACACATATTTATCATTACGTGATGATCCTATTATTGGAAAGGCTCTAGATGATATATATGCAATGCAAAGAACCAATTTTGCAACTCTATTCGCTGAAATGCATAATTCAGTTCTAAAAGATGGGGATGGTAATCGAATTGAATTATCCCAGCTAGACACCGAAATACATAAATTTATGAAAAGTATTAATATAACATATTTTGAATCTTGGGTTAAAGCAAATACAGAGTTAGATGCCGCGAATCCCGTTGCCTGGGTTAATAGTGCCGATTACAAAGGTAAAATCCAATTACTAAGGGATAATGGCCTAGGAGCACAAGCTGATTATATAGAATCGGAAATTGCTAGAACTTGTTTAACGCCAGAAGAACGCACACAACAACTAGCAAATATACCAATAGTATATGCAGCGTTTGCTAAATATGTAAATGAACTACTTCTAGAATATTTAAATAAACCTATGACTCGCATACGTTATCATTTTCTGATATACCGGCGTACCCCCAAAGGAACTCTAGTACCGGCCATATTTAATATTAAACAATTAGAACCACAATATAAACCATTGCTAGAACGAGTTCAGGATTTAATACAAATGCAAATACCTGAAATATTTGGTATTCTAAAAGATAGTCGGAACGGGTTGGATAGATATAAATTATTTCATAGTTATGTTAAATATGGGGATTTTTTTTATATAACAACGGAGTATTTACATACTATGGCTAATTTTACTCATTATGCATATTTATATGAAAATAGTATGGAACTAGAAGAATTGATTTATTCACTCTCTAGAGTTCCCAATTTCTGGCAATCATTACGAATTGATTATCAACTTAAGAAATTTAGAGTACTCCATTATCCAACTACTACACACTTAAATGAGCCATTATCTGGTGGTTCTAGAGGGATTAGTAGAAAGTCTAGAAGCACTAATAATACGAATTGGAGGTCTGGTAATAAAACTAGAAAATCTATGAATACAACCCGGATGCCACTGAAAGGAACTATAATGATGATATACGAAAAAAGCTATCAAGAATATACTATTATATATAAGGATGCGGGTGATGGTGAATTCAAAGTGCTAGAAGTAAAATCGAATCTTGCAGCGTGTACTCGTAATATAATAAATAATGTGAAATTACCGAAAAGCACCGGAAACAGTGTAATTAAATATAGTGGTAGATTATTTAAAGTGGTGCGAATATATAAATTGGATGATGATACGATTAAATTATTAAAAAATTATAATCCATTAGTCGTTAAGATTATGAAAAAGCCAAATACAGAATCACGCACTATATCTATAAAAGATATGATAAAAACTGAGTTGCTAGATAATAATATGCTAGAAGATATACAAATTATAAATGTAGGTCATTTCCATCCAATTATTTATTTTAATTTCTTAATGAATATGAATTATATACTAGCATTATTAAAATATAATAGTAAAGCTACAACCAGTATATCAAATAATGATATACAAGATATGAATAATTCAACTACTCAATATGGAAAGTATTATGCGGTTGATTGTATTATAAATCCGGAAAATTGTGGATATGATATTATAGTATCATCTAGAACACTAGATAAAATCGTTTTATGGATATTACCACATATTGATGGACAAAGTGTAGAAAATACTAAATATTTGCACAATTTTACCTATTTAGAAAGCAGTCATATAGCTTTGCTAGAAGTTATTAAAAAAAACTTTGTAAAAGAACAAGATATATGTTTTGTACATATTCAAGCTGTAAATATATTTGGATTATTTCATTTACATTTGTCAAAATATGATGATTATTATAAACGACAATATCCATTTGATAAACAAAAAGGTACTTTAAT
>Ga0209400_1004124_pt1 | contig 10366 bp, 9 predicted proteins | sample M_130807_EF_Meta_FD_187313 | JGI IMG/M metagenome (GOLD analysis project Ga0209400, IMG submission 187313) | Freshwater microbial communities from Lake Montjoie, Canada to study carbon cycling - M_130807_EF_MetaG (SPAdes) (version 2) | ecosystem: Environmental > Aquatic > Freshwater > Lake... | reverse complement strand
ACGCCCCTGTCCCACATAGATTCCGGCGTGTGAATATTTTTCTCCAGTGGTATTAAAGAACACTAAGTCGCCTGGGGCAGGGGGTTGACCATCAATACTCTTACCTTGACTGCTCATCAGTTGAATTGTCCGAGGCAGCTTAATGCCCGCTGCTTTGTTATACACATAGACGATCAGTCCACTGCAATCAAATCCGCCTCTGGGAGTATTGCCACCGAATCGATAAGGCACGTCTACCAAACCAACAGCTGCAATTGAAATATCTTCGGTACCTACGCTGGTATCTTGCTTAAATTGTGCAACTTTAGTGGCGTTAGATTTAGTGCCAAAGGTGCCGCACCCGTTGGTTGCTAGGATACAAATAAAAATGCCGCACCCAATTAGAGTGCGGCATGAGCGAGATTGATTAGAGTGCGTCAGCCGCATGATCCGCAAGACGTGAGCGTTCACCACGCGCAAGAGTGATGTGGCCACCATGACGCCAACCCTTGAAACGATCAACTACATAAGTTAGACCGGATGAGCCTTCTGTTAAGTAAGGTGTATCAATCTGCGCAATATTGCCTAGGCAAATAATTTTGGTTCCAGGACCTGCACGGGTTACCAGAGTTTTCATTTGCTTAGGCGTTAAATTCTGAGCCTCATCAATGATCACATACTTGCTAACGAAAGTTCTACCGCGCATAAAGTTCATGCTCTTTACCTTAATACGTGAGCGGATAAGCTCTTGGGTTGCAGCGCGACCCCATTCACCAGCATCATCGTTACGCTGTAAAACTTCAAGGTTGTCATCAAAGGCACCCATCCAGGGCTGCATTTTTTCTTCTTCGGTTCCCGGTAGAAAACCAATATCTTCACCAACAGGAACGGTAGCGCGAGTAATAATGATTTCGTTATAGCGTTTGCTATCTAATACTTGCTCAAGTCCAGCAGCCAAGGCCAGCAGTGTTTTTCCAGTACCGGCTTGACCTAGTAGAGTCACAAAGTCGATATCGGGGTTCATCAGTAAGTTCATAGCGAAGTTTTGCTCGCGATTTCGAGCAGTCACGCCCCATACATTATTTTTCTGATGGGAGAAATCTCTGAGGGTTTGCAAAAGTGCAGTTTTGCCATTGATTTCTCTGACGTGGGCATAGAAAGGCGTTGATCCGTCAGGATTTTCTTGATAAACAAATTGATTGACCAACATGCTTGTTACGGCAGGACCAGTCACTCTATAAAACATCGTGCCAGACTTAGGATCAGACCAACTTTCCATATCTTTGCCATGCTTTGGCCAGAAATCGGCTGATAGAGCCATGATCCCGGAATACATCAAATCGCGATCTTCTAAAACCTGGTCATTGAAATAATCTTCAGCAGGTAAACCCAGCGCACGCGCTTTGATGCGCATATTGATATCTTTAGATACCAACACGACTTCTTGGCCATTACGAGCTTTTTGTAACTCGCTCACTACTGCCAAAATCATGTTGTCGCCTTTACCCTCTGGCAATCCTTCAGGTAATGCTTGAGTAGATAGCTTGGTTTGGAAAAAGAGGCGGCCTGAAACATCCTGATTGCCAAGCTTGTTTAAAGGGATCCCTTCATCTAATGTGCCACTAGTACCTGCAACGAGCTGATCTAAGGATCTGCTAACCATGCGGGCATTGCGGGCTACTTCTGTCATGCCTTTCTTGTGGTTATCTAATTCCTCGAGGGTGGTCATCGGTAAGAAAAGATCGTGTTCTGAGAAGCGGAACAAAGAACTAGGATCATGCATTAATACGTTGGTATCTAAAACGAATAGGCTTGGCGGCCCAGTGCGGATGACCCTTTTAGGTTTTGCAGGGACTGCTACTTTGTTCTCATGATGAGAGGGTGCATGATCTGCTTTAATTTTCTCGAGAGCTACTTCTGCTGCAGATAAATCTTCTTCTGCATCATTAGCCCAATGGGAAGCTTCCATCACTACTGGTTTTGCTGGTGCTGGACGTTTATTTAAATCTGGCGTGTCCTTACGAGTCAGTTTGACTTGATCAGCAATTTGAGTTGGGATGGGTGGCAGTGGCATGCAGACTCTCCTAAAAGAAAAAACCGCTAAGCGATTTGCTAGAGCGGCTTGTTACGAAACTCATTGCAGCGAGGTTAAAAAAACGGAGGGGGTTGCTCCCCGAACCTGTTCTGAAATATTCAGGTTGCTGATTCAAACGGATTGTCAGACTTTCCCGTCGTTTGCGGTGCATATGAATCACTTTACCCCAAATTTTGGGGTTTGCAAGCACCTCAGAACAAATTGTTGTAAAAATTATTTAGTGGCTTGGGCTGCCTGTAATACCTCTGTCACATGTCCTGGGACTTTAAGGCCGCGCCATTCTTTAACGAGCTTACCGGAGGAGTCAAATAGGAAGGTGCTGCGCTCAACCCCGCGGACTTGCTTACCGTACATATTCTTCATTTTCATGACACCAAAGATTTGGCACAGCTTTTCTTCGGTATCGGCAACGAGCTCAAAAGGGAGGCCTAATTTGCTGCGAAAGTTATCGTGGGATTTCAGGCTGTCTCGAGAGACACCTACTACCAAGGTATTGGCTTTGGTGAAGGCATTAATATGATCACGAAATTCACCAGACTCTGCTGTGCAGCCCGGCGTCATATCTTTTGGGTAAAAGTAGAGAACCAATTTTTTACCTGTGGCTGAGGATGGCGAGAAGGTCAGTCCCGAAGTTGCTGGAATAGCGCACTGAGGAATAGATTGACCGAGAGCTACTGTCATGATGATCCTTTGTTATTTGTTGCTAAGTGTTATTTATGAAGCATTCTGAATAATCAGCTCACCGCTGCGGTGGGGTATTTCCCCCCATGTTAACGGCAGTATGGCTATTTTATCGAGTTGTTTGGTGGCATCCCAGGATTTATGAAGTTCACCCATGGTTACTAGCTCATGACCTTGATTTAGCCATCCAGCCAATAGCTGCTCAAAGGCTGGGAGTAGCTTTTGCCCCTCAAGTTCAGCATGCAGAGTAAAGACTTGATCATTGGGGTTGCTTTGGGTGATTTCTAAGAGCTTTTTGACTGCGCCGAACTCATCTGCACCCTCAATACCAATGAGTTCATCAAAGGTTGGAAGAGTAGTTGGGTATTGAACATGCTTGGCTTTGCCTGAAGAGAGTGCCAGCCGATATGGCATGAGATTGGGTTTGGCTCTGCCATCAGAAGAGTAGCTGATACCCCATTGATCAAGTTGCTCAAACGCAGCTTCATTCATTTGCCAACCAGCGGCACCATAAGTAACTGGCGCATGGCCAAAGATTTCTACAAAGCGATCCCAACTTTTTTGCATCATCGCTTTTGTCCACTGCGAATCTTGATGACGTACTGCATCTTGCCAGGCAACATGATCCCAGGTATGAATACCAGTTTCATGGCCAGCTTGATCGATCGCACGCATCTCTGTAGTAGCTTTTTTACCAATATCTGGGCCGGGGATGAGAACGCCATAAAGCAAAGTCTTAATGCCGTAGTGCTCTACAACAGAGGTACGACTCACTTTTTTCAGAAAGCCTGGACGAAAGACACGCTTTAAAGCCCAGCCAGTATGGTCGGGGCCTAAGCTAAATAAGAAGGTAGCTTTGAGGCCAAAGCGCTCTAAAGTACGAGCTAGGTTTGGTACCCCTTCTTTGGTTCCGCGTAAGGTATCAACATCAACCTTGAGAGCAATCTTGGCCATGAACTCTTAGATTTACTTATTCTTTATCTACTAAAGAGCGGGCTTTTTCCACATCCTGGCGATAGGCTTCAAAAATATTCTTGAGGGCATCACTCATCGGAGTAGTTGGCTTCCAGCTAAGTTCACTCATCGTATTGTCAATTGCTGGTACCCGGTTTTGAACGTCTTGATAACCTTCACCGTAATAAGCTCCAGAAGTAGTTTCAACGATCTTTACTGCATTTGCGGTCTTTGCATATTCAGGAATGCTTCGAGCAATCTCTAGCATTTGATTAGCCAGTTCACGAACAGAGTGATTGTTCTTGGGGTTGCCGATGTTGTAGATCTTGCCGTTGGCAATGCCATCTTTGTTGTCGATGATTTTGATGAGTGCGTCGATACCATCATCAATATAAGTAAAGGCACGTTTTTGAGCGCCACCATCCACTAGGTTAATAGGTTCACCGCGAACGATGTGACCTAAGAACTGAGTCACTACACGGGATGAGCCTTCTTTTGGTGTGTAGATGCTATCAAGGCCAGGGCCAATCCAGTTAAACGGACGGAAGAGAGTAAAGCGCAAACCTTCCATGCCATAACCCCAGATCACGCGGTCCATTAATTGCTTGGAGCAAGCGTAGATCCAGCGCGGCTTATTAATGGGGCCATAGACCATATTGGACTTAGCAGGATCAAATTCACCATCCTCACACATTCCATAGACTTCGGAGGTGGATGGGAATACCAAATGCTTTTTATATTTAACAGCAGAGCGCACGATTGGAAGATTTGCTTCAAAGTCGAGCTCAAATACTTTCAGTGGCTGTTGCACGTAAGTGGCTGGAGTGGCGATTGCAACCAAGGGCAAGATGACATCGCACTTACGAATGTGATATTCGACCCATTCTTTATTGATGGTGATGTCACCTTCAAAAAAGTGCATACGAGGATGGTTAATCAAATCACCTAGGCGATCATTCTGCATGTCCATGCCATAGACATCCCAATCGGTTGTCTCCAGAATGCGCTTGGAAAGATGGTGACCAATAAAGCCGTTAACACCAAGAATGAGTACTTTTTTCATCTTTACTGCCTCGTTTAATCTAATTTGTTATTACTAAATACAGTGTTTATTTATTAGCAGGGAACCATTCCAAAATTTCAACTACCTGGTGGTCCCCGCAAATGCCGAATACCCGATTATCAACCACTTGGATGCCCAAAGAGCCAAGATCGAGATTGCTCGGGAATGGACCGTTAAGGCTGGTTCGGGCTACAGTCATTGTCTGCCCTAGGTAGTCCGTGAAGGCTCCTGGATAAGGGGGTGCTACGGCTCTCACCAGGTTATGAACCTGAACAGCCTTCTGATGCCAATGAATTTGCCCGTCAGAGGGCTTTCTGCCACCAAAATAACTGCCTTTTTGGAGTTCATTTGGTTTGCGAGGCACATTACCCTTAATTAAACTGGGTAGAGCCTCGTTGATCACTGTTACTGCCGCCTGGCTTACCTTACTAAAGACATCAGTCGCCGTTTCATCAGGACCAATGTCAACTGCGGATTGACCAACAATGTCACCGGCATCTGGTTTCACTTCCATGACATGTAAGGTGGCGCCTGTTTGTGTTTCTCCATGCAGGATTGCCCAGTTCACTGGAGCGCGGCCACGATACTTTGGCAGTAATGAGCCATGCATATTCAATGCGGCAATTTTCGCGCAAGCCAAAATCTGCGCAGGAATCATGTAGCGGTAATAGAAAGAAAAAATATAGTCTGGTGCTAGTGCTTGCAGTTTTGGAATGAGCTGAGTTAACTCATTAGCGCTTGGAGTGATGTAGGGAATATTTTTTTCCGTACAGAGTCTGGCAACGCTGCCAAACCAAATATTCTCATTGGGATCATCTTGATGGGTAACGACTAGATCGACTTTGGTACCTGAAGCCAATACGGCTTTAAGGCAGTTGACGCCAACATCGTGATAAGCAAATACGACTGCGTGCAATTATTTTTTCTCTAAAACAGTTTGCACAACGTAGCGTGGGCGATTGCGAATTTGCTGATATATGCGGCCAATATATTCGCCCAAGAGGCCAAGCCCAAATAGCATGACACCAATCAGGAAGAAAGTTAAAGCAAACAGGGTAAAGACTCCTTCAACCTCAGCGCCCAGGACAAAGCGGCGCACCAGTAGATATGCGAATAAGCTGCCTGCAGCTAGTGATAGCAACATGCCCAGAATAGAGAAGATCTGGAGCGGCATCACCGAGAACCCGGTTACCAAATCAAAGTTCAAACGAATGAGTTGGTAGAGGCTATATTTTGATTCACCGGCAAAACGCTCTTCGTGCTTAACCTGAATTTCAATCGGGTTAGCAGCAAAGGTATAGGCAAGCGCCGGAATAAAGGTATTGTTTTCATCACATTGACGCACTAAGTCAACGATGCGACGGCTGTAGCCGCGCAACATACAACCCTGATCAGTCATCGTGATACGGGTAATGTTTTCACGTAAACGATTCATGGCGCGTGAGGCAAATTTTCTAAAAAAACTATCGCGACGATCTGCACGAATGGTGCCCACATAATCATGACCTTTTAACAACTGCTCAGTCAGGACATCAATTTCTTCAGGAGGATTTTGTAAGTCTGCATCTAAGGTGATGATGTATTCGCCCTTGACATATTCAAAGCCCGCCATGATGGCCATATGCTGACCAAAGTTACTGTGGAATAAAACGGCGCGGGTAACGTCAGGACGCAATTCCACTTGTTTTGCCAGAATGCCTGCTGAGCGATCTTTACTGCCATCATTAACAAAAACGATTTCATAGGAAATATTGCGTTTAGCAGCTACTGCATCTAAAGATGGGTAGAGGCGATCAAATAGTGCTTGAAGGCCATCTTCCTCGTTGTAAACGGGAATAACAATGGAAAGCTTTGGATTGGCAACTAAATTTGCAGTCATGCTGCAATTTTGCCTGATTCTTGGGACTAAGCCCAATTAAGCTAGTTTTTGTAGTGTTTCTTGAGGGTTCCGACTAATCCACCAGTGATACGGCCAATATCTTCATCTGCCATGCCAGGGAAAAGTGGAAGAGTCAGAATAGAGCGACCAATACGATCCGCTATCGGCGTATCACTTGTTTTGTAGCCTTGATTTTTATAAAGAGTAAATCCAGTAATAGCGGGGTAATGCACTCCTGTACCAATACCAAGATCTTTTAACTCAGTCATCACTTGGCCGCGATCGCAATTCAATTGTTCCAGTGGAAGTAGCACCTGAAACATATGCCAGTTGCTATCGGTGAAATTTTCAACCGGCAGTTCTAATTTGAGGTTTTCTAATCCAGCAGATTTAAGTTCTGTACGAATGGCATCAAAGTATTGATGCGCTAAGAATGTGCGGCGCGCTTGATATGAGGGTAATTGTTTAAGTTGTTGTAGACCAATCACGGCATTGACATCGGTGAGATTGTCTTTGCCACCCAGGACATCCACATCCATTCCATCCATGCCTTGACGAGTTAAACCTTGCAGACGAAATTTTTCAGCAAGCTTGGCTTCCGCATCGTTGTTCAGGACTAGGCAGCCACCTTCTACGGTAGTGAGATTCTTGTTCGCCTGGAAGCTAAAACTCACGAGGTCTCCAAAGCTGCCAATCTTCTTACCCTTCCATTGAGAGCCAAAAGCCTGCGCGGCATCTTCAATCACGCGCAAATTATGTTTTTTAGCTAACGAGTAGAGTTGGTCCATATCCACTGGTAAACCAGCAAGATAGACCGGCATGATCGCTCGTGTTTTCGGTGTAATTGCCGCTACAACTTTATGAAGATCAATATTACGTGTAATAGGATCGATATCTACAAAGACGGGTTTAGCACCAACACTTAAAACAACGTTTGAAGTGGCTACCCAAGAAATTGGCGTAGTAATAACTTCATCACCGGCACCAATATCTGCAACTTGTAATGCAATCTTCATGGTTGCAGTGCCATTAGCAAAGCAGCGCACTGGACGACCACCAAAATAGGTACTTAAGGCAGCTTCGAATTCTGCTAATTTAGGTCCCGAGGTAACCCAGCCAGAGCGCAGTACCTGCGCAACAGCATCAATCGTTTCTTGATTAAAGCTGGGACGCGTGAAGGGGATAAAGTTCGACATGATGTCCTATCTTACCGCGCTACATTCGAGGTGTCTGGGTGTTTAACAATCACTCTGCGGGAATCGCGATCTACTTCTTGCATGGGTAAATTCAATTTTTGGAGCGCAACATACTGTTCTGGAACCATTAATGCATAGGCAGTTGAATCTTCTTTCCAGCGAATAATGAATGCATCTAAAGTCGGTATCCAAAGCTCAGGCTCTTGCTTGACGCCAAACCCTAGCTCATCTGGTGATTCGACCATGATCATGGTTCTACCAAGGTAAAACGGTAAGGTGTGATCTAAAAGACGAACAGAATAGAAATTCACTTTTTCTGGGATGGATGCTTTCACTCGATTAACAAGATCTACGCCTGAAACCGCACGCCCTAATGTCTCATGACCTGTTCCGGCAATGATGGCGCAGAGAAAAAATCCACAGGCAAAACTCACAATACTTTGAATGCCATTGCGCTTACTTTGCCATGCTGCAAATGTGCTGAATGTAATCAATGCAACTAAAGCAGCTATTACCCAATAGGTGTATTGAGCATATGCTTCGATTTCATCAGACCTTGCTTGCTTGCTAATATCTGATAAAAAGAAAAATCCAATACAACCCAGGATTGCAAATCCGATAGTTTGCAATTTCCAGGGAAGCTTCATGGAATTGGTATGCGCCAATAGTTGATCGAGGCGATTACCAATTAACAATGCAAGCGCTGGGAAAATGGGGATGATGTAGCCTGGCAACTTGGAACGTGAAACACTAAAGAATGCGAAGATCACTAAAAACCAACACACCAATAACCAGCCGCTAGAGAACTCGCGACGACGCTCACCCCATGCTTGCACAATCGAACCGGGGATTTGTAAAATCCAAGGAAGTAAGCCAATTAAAAGTAATGGCACAAAGTAATAGATGGGACCCGTTCTACTATGAGCATCTTGAGTAAAGCGCTGGAGATGCTCATGAATAAAGAAGAACTCTAAAAATTCAGGGTTGCGCTGTGCAACTAAGATAAACCACGGTGCAGTAATTGTTAGAAACAATATAGTGCCGCTGAACAAGCGTAGGCGCGACCAGATTTTCCAATCCCAGGTGCTGATGGAGTAAGCAACAAAGACCATCGCTGGAATGGCGGCGCCAATGACTCCTTTGGAGAGAGTTGCAAGCGCCATAAAGATCCAACAAGCCCACATCCAATTTCGACGGCTGGTTTTGTTATGTGATGTTTGCGCCAGCAAGAGGCTACACAGAGCTGCCACTAAAAATGCAGACAAGCCCATATCAAGAGAATTAAAGTGGCCACTGACGACCCACATCGGACTGGATGCGAGCACGACTGCCGCTAACCATCCTGCTCTGGCGCTGTAGATACGAGCTCCAGTAAAGCCAATGAATAGGATGGTTAGAAAGCCAGTAAGGGCAGTCCACAGACGTGCTTGCCAATCACCAATGCCGAATACTTGAAATGCTGCTGCAGTTGCCCAAGCTTGAAGTGGGGGCTTCTCAAAATATTTGTAGCCGTTGTACCGTGGCGTAACCCAATCGCCAGTGACTAGCATCTCTCTGGCGATTTCTGCATAACGCCCCTCATCCGAGGGAATGAGGTGACGATAGTTGAGTGTGCCAAACCAAAGCAAACCGTAAATGATGAGTAGTACTAAAATTTTGCCGAGATGCAGGGCTGAGGATTGCCGAATTTCTCCAATTTGCACTAGATCTGCTCCACGATTAAAGCAAGTAGAACTTGACGTCCTTCACCCACTAAAATGTTGTAAGTACGGCAGGCTGCTTGAGAATCCATGATTTCAAAGCCAATTTTGGCCAAAATCAGGGGTTTCAGAAGTTCAGGCTTGGGAAAGCGCTGTTTGCTCCCTGTGCCAATCAGGATTAATTCAGGTTTGAGCTCCACCATTTGGGCGAAATGGGATGACTCTAGGCTATCAAATGACTGTGCTGGCCATGCAGAGATTGCCCCATCAGAGCTCAATAAGACGGCATGGGCATAAGGTGTCTGGTTGATCTCGACATAGCCATCTCCATAGCCGGTGATCGTATTGGCTCCAGAATGGGGGTCAGATTGAAGCTTCAAGTGGACTCTCTGTCATAATTATATGGATTATAGCTAGCTGTTTTTTCCAAGATTTCAAGAACTTACCCTTTAATTTATTGTGAAACCCATCCTAAAGTCCTTAAAACTCAATGATGTCTGCTACGACATACGCGGGCCAGTGCTCGAGCTCGCGCAGCGCATGGAGGAAGAAGGCCACAAGATCATCAAATTAAACATCGGAAACGTAGGGGTTTTCGGTTTTGATCCACCTGAAGAAATTCAGTTGGACATGATTCGCAATTTGAGTAATGCCTCAGCTTATTCAGATTCCAAAGGCATCTTCGCTGCTCGTAAAGCCATCATGCAGTATTGCCAAGAAAAAGGTATTCAAGGCGTGGCATTGGATGATGTCTATACCGGTAACGGTGTTTCTGAACTCATCGTGCTTTCAATGAACGCATTGCTTAATGATGGTGAT
>Ga0209400_1004119_pt1 | contig 10371 bp, 12 predicted proteins | sample M_130807_EF_Meta_FD_187313 | JGI IMG/M metagenome (GOLD analysis project Ga0209400, IMG submission 187313) | Freshwater microbial communities from Lake Montjoie, Canada to study carbon cycling - M_130807_EF_MetaG (SPAdes) (version 2) | ecosystem: Environmental > Aquatic > Freshwater > Lake... | reverse complement strand
AACGGCGACGGGTATGACCCTGACATGTTGGCTTGGACTGCACCTTGGCAGCATGTACAGAACTGGTATCTGTGGAGGATGCCAACGAACCTTGGTGTGGCACCATCATGGAATCTTGGTATCAAAGCAACACCTCATGCCGACGGTTGGATTCTGTTAAACTCGGATGCCTACTTTGAACCAGGTGGTTTAGAAGCGTTCTACAAAGATTGCGAACCTGAGACAATTACGGTGACTGGTGGATCGCAGCCTTGGTCGTGTGCTTGGGTGGGTGCTGGTGTTGTTGAACGGGTTGGTTTGTTTAGTGAGTGTTATGTGCCAGCGTATTTTGAGGATAACGATTTTGAGGATCGGTCACGTGCGAGCAATGTTGAGGTGAAGGTTTCTCAGGCTGGGATTGTTCACGATAATTCTTCGACGATTAGTTCTGATCCGTCGTTGGCTGAGAAGAACAGCAAGAGTTTCCAAGCGAATGCTGCATTGCATTCGTTGCGTTGGCAGTCAGATTTGCCTGACGCTGGGCATTGGGATTTGAAGCGTCGAAGGGAGTTCGGGTGGGATTGATATGACATTCTTGATGACTCATTGTTGTTCGGTTGAATACTGGCAGAAGTTTGGTGAGCAATATGTGACGATGATTGAGGCAATGAATCCGAAGCCTGATGAAGTGATTCTTTCGTCGTTGGTTCCTTTGGATGTTCCTTCATGGATTCGCAACATTATTACTAAGGAGTTGTTTTGGGATGGGGTCAATGAAGCTGTTGAGATGTCTTCTTGTGATTGGGTTGTGCCTACAGGTGTTGATCAGATTATGTTGCCCGATGCGTTGGTTGGTTTGGATCGGGATTGTGATGTCATTTCGATTGCTGGACGTACTCAGCACGGTGAGTTATTTCAAGCCAACCCTGATGGCTATCAAACGATTCTTGGTTCGGTAAGTAATCCGATGTCTGGGATGACAGTTATGAGACGTAAAGTTCATTTGGCTTATCCTGCTAGACGATCCATGTATTCCGATTGGATTCAGTGGATGGAGTTTAGGAAGGCTGATCTACGAGTTGAGTTTGATACGACTAACAGGTTCATTCATTGGCGACATCCTGAAGCAGTATCGTTCCAAGCTCACCCACAGGGCGAGGCTGATGTTGCCTTGTTTAGAAGTTTGATAAACCAGTTTGAGATTGTGCCAGGTCAAGAGTTCCCACCTATTGTGGTGAACTAGTATTGAGACACTATGGCAATCACCAACGGCTATACCACACGCAATCAAATCAAAGCAGCCTTGCGCATTGGCACGGCTGACACCATTGACGACGAGCTAATTGATAACTGTGCTGGTGCTGCGTCTCGTCTCATTGATGGTTATTGCAATCGCAAGTTTTGGGCTGTTGGGTCTGCGACTGCCCGTGTGTTCCAGGCTGAGGATTCGTTTTACTGTTCAATAGATGACATCTCTGGAACTGCGATTACTTTGCAAACTTCAACCAATGCTGATGGTGTATTCGATACAACTTGGACTCCAACAGATTGGCAGTTGGAACCATTGAACGGTGATCTTGATGGCATCACTTGGGCATACGACAAGATTCGTGCAGTCGGTGACTATCTGTTCCCAACTGTGAATGCCAATTATGGTTCGCAAGCGTTGGTGAAGGTGACAGCAAACTTTGGTTGGCCTGCGATACCTGAGCCGGTAACTCAGGCAACAATCATTCAGGCTTCAAGATTGTTCAAACGATATGACAGTCCGTTGGGTGTCGCAGGTTTCGGTGACATGGGTGCTATCAGGGTGAGCCGTGCGCTCGATCCTGATGTGGCACAACTCGTCGAGCCGTACCGGCGCATGCGTCTATTCGCATGAGTTCAGTAACTACCGTCTCCCAGATCAAAACTGGTTTGGCTGCGAACCTCGCAACCGTGTCAGGGTTAAGGGCTTACGCCTATCAGCCTGACAATGTGAACACCCCGTTTGCTTGGCCGTTGCTGGATTCAATTCAGTACAACGGGGCTATGGGTGGGGGTTTGATTACCCACAAGTTCACGATCAGTGTTGTGGTTGGTCGTTCGGCTGAGCGTACTGCACAGACTTTGTTGGATGGCTATCTGTCATACAAGGGTGCTACTTCGATTCGTCAGGCGATTGAGTCGGATCGTACTTTGGGTGGGGTTGTGCAAGATTTGATTGTTGAGTCAGCAAACAACATCTCTACCCTTGAAGCAAATGACGCTACTTATTTGGCGATTGACTTCGTTGTCACGGTGTACGCCTGACCCCTTGCCGTAGGTTGCTTGTGGCGTGTAGTGTTATGCAATCGGCTCAGCCGAGCAGAATCCCAACTCGATAGCCGATAAGGCAGGAGCATAATCATGGCAAAGCAAGTTCTTACAAATGTGGCAGTGACCTTCGGTACTGCTGCAACAGACATTAGTTCATACGTCACAAGCATCACTCTGTCGACGACAGCTGCTGAAGTTGTGACTTCGGCAATGGGGTCTTCAGCCATGACCCGTATTCAAGGCATGATTGACAACTCGGTCACGCTTGAATTGCAACAGGATTACCCAACGATTGAGAAACTGTTCTGGGATGCATTCACTGCTGGAAGTGCTGTTGCTATGACAGTCAAGCCAAACGGTACTGCTGCTGCTTCGTCAACGAATCCAAGTTACGCATTCAGCGTCTTGCCTACTTCGTGGACACCAGTGAATGGTGCTATCGGTGACTTAGCCACAGTGTCAATCACCTATCCAATCTCTGGTGCAATCACCAAGACTGGCACAAACGCATAGTTTCTAAGTAAATCCAATCCCTTACCTGCGGAGGTAGAGAATGAAAATAGCACTCAGTTTGACTAGTGCATTAGATAGCAAACAACGCACAATCGTTGCTGCATTTCCCGACTTCATTGCGTTTGAAAATAAATACAATCGCAGTGTTGCCAAGTTTGAAGCAGAACTAACCTTGACCGATCTTGCATACCTTGGATGGCATGCAGAGAAACGGTTGAAGAAGACTGGTTTGGACTTTGAATCATGGTGTGAAGAGATTGAAGCACTCGAAGTGGGAGACAGCGCAGAAGCAGTGATCGTCCCTTTGGAGACAAGTCAGCACACTGGGTAATTTCCTATCTCGCTTGCGAGACTGGAATATCGCCGAGTTCACTGCTGGCAGAAGAACCACGAATGCTGTTCACAATGTTGGCGTACCTTCGATGGAGAGCCATACATCTAGGCAAGTAGTATCGGTTGCATGGCCGTCTCTAATCCAGGTACAAGTCGTTCAGGGACATTCCGTTCAAACATTCAAAATGATTCACCAGTTCAAGCACCGGTACAGATTCTTGGCATTACAGAATATCTTCGAGCTGCTGCTAAGCAATACCCTGAGTTCAACAAAGAGGCACGAAAAGCAGCTAAAGAAGTTGCAGCATTACTCGTTGTAGCAGCCAAGTTTGAGGCAGCTTCGGTGACACGTAATCGTCAAGCTATGGAAGTCATGAAAGGCATGATCGCAACCAGTGACCGTGTACCGACAATCAAACTGCAAGAAAACTCCATATTCCAATCTCGTTCACGCAAGTTCAGTTCGTCCTACAACATCAAGTCCCATCGAAGGGTTAAGCGTAAAGTGACCAGAGGTGATGTGTTCTTTGGTGCCGAGTTCGGTGGAGGTTCACACGGGTCAGGAAACTTGACTTCGGCTGGGGCTAAGTCTCGGGCTGGGACTGAGATGTTCCGTAAGGGTGGGGGTAGGACTACACAGTTTCTTCGCCATCGTGGGCAGTCTGGTTACTTCTTTTGGCCTAGTGTCCGTAAGCATAAAGCCGATATTGCTGATGCGTATCTGTCTGCAATGCAAAGGGTGTTGGATGGGCTTGAGGGTAAGACCAAATTAAATCCTTGACTTCGGCTGGTGGTTCGCTACCCTGTAGGTAGGGAGGCGTTCATGGTTGTCTATTTTGATTCGGTCAAGTCTGTTCAGCCGAAGCCGTTTGCCTCTAATTGGGATGACCTCAAGGAACGGTTGATGCACCATGAAGAGAATGCACACAAGTCTGACGGTTCGTTATGGTCGCCTGTTGAGTATCACCAAGGTAGGACTAGAGGTAATACTGCTGTTCGGTTCATTGAAGCGTTGGTGGTTGACATGGACGGTGAATCATTCGCCAACGCCAATCTAGACGGCTACGAGTATCTTGCCTACTCCACCTACTCGCATCGACTGGATGATCCTCACTATCACTTAGTTCTGCCATTGGCTGAGCGTGTACCAGCAGGACTATGGCGAGCAGTATGGGGTGAGTTGCATGAACGGCTCAACCTGCAAGGCGACCCTGCAACCAAAGACCCTGCACGTATCTTCTACCTTCCACAACATGCACCCGATCAACCTTGGGAGTTCCACGAACAATCAGGCAAGTTCATTGACACAGACTTTGAATACGAACCTGCACCCAACCCAACCCCAGCGTCACCACGTCAATCAGCTCAACCTCGACGCAGACGAACTGTTGGTGTTGAGATGGATGATGCTTGGTGGGATTCTGCGAAACCAATGACACAGTATTCACATCTCGAAGGTCATGCGTTGTGGAAGACAATGGCAGATGATTTCCGTGTGATGGTTGCCGAGTACCGAGAAGCCGTGCGCTTGGGCAGTCAAGATGTAATCTAGAATTGTCGCATGGCTGGCGAACGCACATTTGTTGTCAAGTTTATTTCCGATGTTCAGGGTGCGCTTAAAGGCATTAAGAGAGTTGGCGATGATCTAGGGGGAATGGGGAGCAAACTCACTTCTGTTCTTCCGTCCTTCAAGACTATGGCTGTGGCAGGTGTAGCAGCCTTTGGTGCTGTCTCTGCTGCATCGTTCAAGTTGGTCAGCATGGCATCCAACTTGGAAGAATCACAATCCAAGGTCAATGTTGTGTTTGGTTCTTCAGCAAAGATTGTCAACGATTTTGCTGAAACTTCTGCCAGGTCGTTTGGTATCACGAAGCAAGCTGCGCTAGAGGCCACAGGTACATTCGGAAACTTGTTGCAGGCATTCGGTACCGGTAAAGATCAAGCAGCCAAAATGTCAACGACTTTGATTGGGCTAGCTGCTGACTTAGCCTCATTCAATAACACTGGCATTGATGATGCGATCCAAGCATTGCGTTCAGGTTTGTCTGGTGAGACTGAACCGTTGAAACGATTTGGTGTTGCAATCAATGACACAAGGTTGAAACAAGAGGCAATGACTCTTGGGTTGTATGACGGTAAAGGCGCATTGGATATTAATGCAAAGACTCAAGCAGCCTATGCATTGATTCTTAAAGATACAGGTTTAGCGCAAGGCGACTTTGCTCGAACGTCTGATGGGTTTGCTAACCAGATGCGTATCTTGAAGGCTTCGCTGACAGATGCTGCAACGGAACTTGGTCTGGTCTTATTGCCTTATTTCAAAACATTTGTGAAGTTCATTAACGACAACATTGTTCCTGGTGTATTGGCGTTCGCTGACACGATTGGTGAGAAAGGTCTTGTGTCTGCGTTGGCTGCTGGTGTGGCTGCGATGGGGGAGTTCGGTATCACTACCGTCAACGTCCTCGAAGGTTCGTATGTTGCATTGCTCAACTTCACACACGATCTATCTAAGACTGTACGTATTTTGGCTGATGCTGCTGCACTTGGGTTTGGTTTGCAAGGCAACATTGTTGGTGCTGGTAAATCGTTGGCTGTTGCTGTGGCGATGTCTAAAGTGCAGGATGCAACGAATGCAGCGTTGTCTGGTGCCGGTGCAATGTTTGATGGTTTCCGTGCGAAGGTTTATGCTGCACAGTTGCAGATTGCTCAAATGGGCAAACCACCAAAGGATGTTTCTGACTCGTTGGATCGTATGGGTCAATCAACTAGATCGGCAACTAACGCAGTCACAGCCTTTGTCCCTGTGGTCAAAGCATTAGGCACAGGAAGTGGTGGTGCAGCTAAGAACGTGAAGGATGCTACAGACAAGTTGAAGGCATATACGGATGCGTTGAAGACATCCAACTCTGCACAGAAGGCGTTCACTGCTGCGCAGAAGGCTTCGGTGAAGGCTGGTCAGTCGTTGACGGAGGCAAACCAGGGTGTGGCTGATGCTGAGGCTGCGTTGGCTAAGGCTGTGGCTGGGTATGGTGCTGATTCGCCTGAGGCTAAGAAGGCTGCGAAGGATTTGGAATTGGCTCAACGTGGGTTGACACGTGCAGGATATGCCGTCGAGCAATCCTTGTTTGCTGTGTCTGATGCCGAGGCTGCGTTGGCGAAGGTTCGTGCTGATCCTGAGTCAACTCCTCAGATGATTCGTGAGGCTGAGATTGCGTTGGCTGAGGCAAAGTTGTCAAGTGCTGATGCGATTGATGCACAGACTGAGGCAACTGATGGTTTGGCTACGGCACAGGGAACATTGAATGAGACGGTCAGTGGTGCGTTGACAGATTCGCCAACTTATATATCTTTGACTACTGCGTTGAAGGATGCAAAGGTTTTGCAGGCGACTGCGACTGATGATGTGACTGAGGCGATTTTAGATGAGGCTGATGCGTTCACAGTATTGAAGGATGCGATTGAGGCTGCTGGGAAGGTTGCTGCGTTGTATCCAAAGATTGTGGCTGCGAATCCGATGGCTGGTGCTGCTGCAACTATTCCTGCAACGGTGACTGGTAACTCGACTGGGTTCGTATCGAATCCTTCTGGTGGTGGGTTGGTCGTCAATGTGAACGCTGGTTTAGTGAGTAGTCCAGCTACGGTGAGCCAAGACATCATTGATTTGTTGACTGACTACGGAAGACTTAATGGTGGCACTGGGCTTAGTTTCGGTAGCCTCTTTGGTGCAACTCGCTAATGGCTAAAGAAACGAAGTGGGGTTCAACGTACAAGGTGTTATTGGATGTCGGGTTTCTTGCCAACCAGTTTGTTCTTGATACTTCTGAGTTGGATGGGTTTGCTGTATTGGATGGTTCCACAAACTTTGTTGACATCACACAGTATGTGACGAACATCAATATCAATCGTGGCCGTGCATCACAACTTGACACATTCCCTTCATCAAGTTGCACGATTGTTGCTGATGATCGTGCAGCTGACCGATACTTTGATCCGTTGAACGCCTCATCAGCCTGGTATTCGGGTGGGACTGTGGGTATCGCTCCACGTCGCAAGTTTGAGGTGTACGGGGGGACTGCCGGTACGAAAGCGATGTTCACAGGATTTGTTTATGATTTGAACATTGACTATGCCGATCCAAACTTGTCAACAGCCACGATCATGTCAACCGATGCGCTCGGTCAACTTGGTCAAACCGTATTGACAGCGTTCAATCCTTCATCACAGTTGACCTCTGCCCGTGTGTCAGCAATCTTGGATCGTCCAGAGGTGGCGTTCTCGACAGCTCTGCGAAGCATTGAGACAGGGGTTGCTACGTGTGGAACGGTTGCGTATGACGATGCGACTAACGCCTTGCAGGCATTGAATGATGTGGCGACGGCTGAGGGTGGGCGTTTGTTTGTTGATCGTTCTGGGTTTTTGAACTTTGATGCTCGGGTTGGTGCTGCGTTGGGTTCTGCTGTGGCTTCGTTTGGTGGTACGGCTGGGTTGCCGATTCAGTCTTTGACGAATGAGTTTGGTGCGGAGACGGTGTTGAATCGTGTGGCTGTGCAGATTGATGGTGGTACGGCTTCTAGTGTTGCTTCTGGTACTGCTTCTCAAACTAAGTATGGGATCAAAACTTTGGCGTTGACTGGTGTGCCGTTGGTTAATGACGCTGCTGGGTCTGCGTTGGCAAGTTTTTATTTGTCTAAGTTTGAGAATCCAACAGTTAAGTTTTCGGGGTTCACAGTTTTGTTGAATGCGTTGACCCCTGCACAGCAGGAGATTGTGGCTGGGTTGGAGATTGGTGATTTCGTGTCGGTGTCAAAGACATTCAATGTTGGTTCGCCTTCTACCGTTTCACAGAATGTGGTTGTCGAATCAATCCGGCATACCATCAACCCCAACAGGCATGATGTGACAGTGGGGTTGGGTCAGATTCGGTTAGCCTTTGTGCTGGATACATCAAACCTTGATGATCCTGATTACGGACTACAATAGGAGCATTATGGCAACACCAACAGCATTACCAGCAGCGTTCACCGTCGGGCAAGTCCTCACTAGTGCGGATATGAATCTGCTGCGTGGTGCGTTTCGAGTATTGCAAGTTGTTAGCTTTGCGAAAACCGACAAGTTCACAACAAGTAGCACAAGTTATGTTGATGTAACTAGTTTGACAGTATCCATTACACCTACTTCATCATCAAGTAAAGTCTTGGTTTTGTTTAGTGGTAACGGTAGCGGTTCTACAGGAGCAGCAGCAGTTCACTTGCGGATGATGCGTGGGGCTACCGCTATTAACGTAGGAGATGCTGCAGGATCAAGAACGCAGGCAACTACAGGCGGTATTTCTGCTGATTCAGAGTTTTTTACTATGGCATCAGTATTCTTGGACAGTCCAGCAACAACATCTGCTACGGCTTACAGCATTCAAGTAAGAACAAACGGCACAGGCATAGCAATCAACGGTGCTGTGAGTGATGCAGACATCGTGCAAAGAGCAAGAACCACAAGCACAATCACAGTTATGGAAATATCAGCATGATCAACTACGCAACAATTTTGTTACGCCGTTACGCTGGCAAAGAGTGGACTTTAGATGGTGACGATTACGCTGGTTTGACTTGGCTATCTGAAGGAACGAAGCCAACCAAAGCAACACTTGACGGTTTGTGGGCATCGGTTCAACAGGAGATTGCTGACGAAGCAACCGCAAAAGTTGCGTCAAAACAAGCCGTTCTCACAAAGTTGGGTTTGACAGCCGATGAGGTTGCAGCACTTCTTTCGTAGTCGTTGGCTGATTATTGCTCCTGCACTTCTTGCCTCGATCTTTGGTTTCATGCCGTCAGCGTCAGCTGATCCGATGCCAGGTTTGCTCACGTCTTATTACACGATTGATGAGATTCCTCCAGTCAAGTCCACAACCGAATACGAGTTGTGCGGTTCAGAGATAGAGAACAACATCAACCGTTCGTATGACGGTGAGCCTTATCTAGATTGCACCTACGACCTGTTCATGGTTCACATGACAGGGTTCATCACGATCCCTGAACATCAGACTATTGAGTTCTGGTTGGCTACCGATGACGGTGGCACAATCAACATCGGTGGCAACGAGTGGGGCAACTGGTGGGATCAGGGTTGCACGTGGATGGAGTCTGGGCAGATAGACATTAGTGCAGGCAGTCAACCGCTCGATCTTTGGATGTACGAGAACGGCGGGAATACCTGCATCCTTCTTGCTTGGAACATTGACAACTCAGGTTGGGCAATGGTTCCTGACGAAGCGTTCACCACCGATTACCAGCAACCAATTCAAACCACTATTCCAGACACCACAATTCCTCAGACCACAATTCCTCAAACAACAATGCCGGAGACAACAACAACATGGTCAACCACAACAACTTCTACGACTGTCGAACCAACAACTGTTCCTGCTACAAACCCATCAACTACTACGACACCTCAAACAACTACGAGTTTGAGTCCCTCAACAACAGAAGAAACAATCCCAGCGTCAACTACGACCTTGAGTCCATCAACAACAGAAGAATCGTCAACGACAACAACGACAGAAGCCCCGACACCAACAAGCACCCTGCCACCAAAATCCAATGAAACATCATCTACCTCCTCAACTAGTTCTAGCACCACCACAACTTCAACTACAAGCACTACAACAACGACCCTGCCCCCACCCACAACCACTCTCCCAGAGCCACCACAAGCCCCTGAGACAAGCCAACCAGCCAAAGACGCACCATTGCCCCCCATCAGCGATGAGGCCGTAGTCGAAGCCCTAGCAGACATTGAGCAGGCAACCCCAGCCCAAGTCCAAGCAATCATCACCGAACTACTTGCCTTCGACCTCACCCCCGACCAAGCCGTCTCCGTTGCATCCGAACCGGCAGTTCTAGAAGTGTTGACCAACGCTGAAGCAGAACAAGTATTTGAGCAAGTTGCTGTTGAAGAACTCACATCGGAACAGGCTGTTGAGTTGGTGGCTGCTGTGCAAGAAGCACCAACCAAAGTGCGTAAAGCATTTGAGGCTGTGTTGAATCTGTTTGAAGGTTTCGCTGATGATTATGTTATGACGAATCAAACTGTGCCAATCAAAACTCGTCGTGCATTGATTGCCTTGAGTGCTGTATTCTTGGTGTCAGCCCCTGCACCAATCCGAAGGAATCGATGATGAAGTTGTGGGGTGAGTTCCATGCGTTGCTGTGGACAATCGCTGCTTCTGTCACCACCATTCTCACGTTG
>Ga0209400_1004117_pt1 | contig 10372 bp, 10 predicted proteins | sample M_130807_EF_Meta_FD_187313 | JGI IMG/M metagenome (GOLD analysis project Ga0209400, IMG submission 187313) | Freshwater microbial communities from Lake Montjoie, Canada to study carbon cycling - M_130807_EF_MetaG (SPAdes) (version 2) | ecosystem: Environmental > Aquatic > Freshwater > Lake... | reverse complement strand
TGCGGGGGAGTAGAATGAGTTATGATTTACGTCTCGAAACTGCTGCAGGCCGCCCTGCTCTGCGGATTGATGGCATCTTGCGCAAGCACCACGATGCACAGCATCCCAACGCTGGCCGAACTGAACACGTATGAAAAAGTCGTCCGCGCCAGATATCAGGGCCAGTACGATGAACTGGAGCAAAAGCGGGCCAGCGGAGCCATCAGCAAAGCGGAATATGCGGAGCAAAAACGCTGGCTGGACTCCAAAGTCGCCGAGGGCGTCAACAACGCCGCCTGGAACAAGCACTACCTGGCGGAGTCGGAGCGCAAGTCAGACGGGGTTCCGACGCCTGATCAGCCGGTTGCTTTGGGCGCTGCGACTTCAGTAGGCGGGGGGTTTTACATGCCCTCCTATCAGAATTACGGCGCTGTGACAGGCATCGGAGGTTCGGCTGGCATGGGCAGCATTCGTGGTGCCAAAGAGGAACTTGGCAGAGCGCAGTCCACCCGCAATGATGCCATGTCAGCAGGCGGCACCTTCCTTTCTGCGCCACCGCCCGGCTCCATTTACGATAATGATGTGAGACGGTGACCTCACGCGGCTGCGCCGCTGGGTCGGCTCCGCTCTGTCAGGCAAGGGCAAAGGGCAGTGCATCGAACTTAGAACGAGAAAGCCCTGTGAGGATTGATCCCCACAGGGCTTTTGGCGGCGGATTGCTCCGCCACATTGACCTCCCTAGGAGGTCAATGCGTTACTTCTTTTTCGCAGCCTTCTTAGCGGCTTTCTTTGCGACTTTCTTTGCGGGTGCAGCCTTTTTGGCGGCCTTCTTTGCAGCTTTCTTAGCCATGGTGTTTATCCTCGTTTTGTTGTTGGTTGCGTTGTTGCTTTGTTTTGCCACGGGTGCGCTTTTGGCGCCTCCACGGACACTTTTTCCTGCGGCAGCCGAAGAGGCGGCACGCTTTTCTTCGATCGCTGCCTGCGCTGCGGCAAGACGTGCGACCGGGACCCGGAAAGGACTGCAACTCACATACGTGAGGCCTGCACGATGGCAGAATTTGACGCTCTCAGGATCGCCACCGTGTTCACCGCAGATGCCCAGCTTGATGTCGGGCTTGGTCTTGCGGCCTTTTTCGATGGCGATATTGATGAGCTGACCAACGCCGGTTTGATCCAGCGTTGCAAAGGGGTTCTTCTTGAAGATTTCGTTCTCCGTGTAAGGCATCAGGAAGCTGCCCATGTCATCACGGCTGATGCCAAGCGCAGTCTGCGTGAGGTCATTGGTGCCGAAGCTGAAGAACTGGGCGGTCTCGGCAATTTCATCCGCCGTGAGAGCTCCACGCGGCACCTCAATCATGGTGCCGACAAGATAGTCGAGCTTAATTTTTTTCTCAGCCATCACTTCTTTTGCTACCTTATGCACGATTTCCACCTGCAGGTCGAGTTCTTTCTTGAACCCAACGAGAGGAATCATCACCTCAGGCTTCACTTTGATTTTCAGCTTGGCCACATCTGCGGCGGCTTCAAAGATGGCGCGCGCCTGCATCTCCGTGATCTCAGGATAGGCGATGCCAAGACGGCAGCCGCGATGTCCGAGCATCGGATTGAATTCATGCAGAGCAGCGACACGTGCGATGACCTTCTCAACCGACACGCCCATTTTCTTGGCGAGTTCAGCCTGAGCTTTTTCTTCATGCGGCACGAATTCGTGGAGCGGAGGATCAAGCAGACGGATGGTGGCAGGAAGTCCTTTGAGCTCCTTGAAGATACCGGTGAAGTCGTCGCGCTGATATGGCAGCAGTTTGGCGAGCGCTTTTTTGCGATCATCAACGTTGTCAGCCAGGATCATTTCACGCACGGCGTCAATGCGGTCACCTTCAAAGAACATGTGTTCCGTGCGGGTGAGGCCGATGCCCTGAGCACCGAAAGCAATCGCGTTCTGCGTCTGCTCTGGATTGTCAGCATTGGTGCGGACCTGCATGCGCGTGGCCTTGGAGCACCAGACCATGAGCTGCTGGAAGCTCTTGAATTTTTCGGTGGCCTGAGCGGCCTTGTCACCACTGATCATGCCGGTGATGATTTCGGAAGGAGCGGTCTTCAGCTCGCCACCGTAAACAATACCACTGGTGCCGTCGATAGAGAGGAAGTCGCCTTCGTTGAAGGTCTGGCCTGCGACAGAAACGGTTTTCTTGTCATAATCGATGATCAGAGCGGCGGCGCCGCAGATGCAAACCTTGCCCATCTGACGGGCGACGAGAGCGGCGTGGGATGAAACACCACCACGTGCGGTAAGGATGCCTTCAGCAGCGATCATGCCGCGAAGATCTTCCGGGCTGGTTTCGTTGCGGACGAGCAGTACCTTCTCACCTCTTGCCTCGGCGAGGACGGCGCGGTCTGCATTCAGATAGATTTTGCCGGAAGCTGCACCCGGGCCGGCAGGAAGACCGGAAGCGATGGCCGTAGCCTTCTTGACGTCAGCGAGGTCAAAGATCGGAGCGAGGAGCTGCTCGAGCTGATCGGCAGGATTGCGCAGCACGGCGGTTTCCCAGTCGATGAGCTTTTCCTTCACCATGTCGATGGAGAACTTCAGAGCGGCGGCGGCGGTGCGCTTGCCATTGCGGGTCTGCAGCATGAACAGCTTGCCTTCCTGAATGGTGAACTCGATGTCCTGCACGTCCTTGAAATGCTTTTCGAGCTTCTGGCGGACCAGGAGCAATTCAGCATAGGATTTTGGCATTTCCTTCTTGAGCTCAATCACCGGCTCAGGAGTGCGAACGCCGGCAACGACGTCTTCGCCCTGGGCGTTGATGAGGAACTCACCGTAGAATTCATTGGTGCCGTTCGCTGGATTGCGGGTAAATGCCACGCCGGAGCCGGAGGTCGGGCCGGTATTGCCGAACACCATGGCCTGCACGTTCACCGCAGTGCCCCACTCGGCAGGAATGTTGTACTTACGGCGATATACGATCGCGCGGTCATTCATCCATGAACCGAACACAGCGCCAGCGGCACCACGCAGCTGATCCCATGGATCAGAAGGGAACACCTTGCCGGTGCGCTCTTTGACGAGGGCCTTGAAACGCTTCACGAGTTCCTTCTGGTCTTCAGCGGTCAGATCGCTGTCGATGATGTCCTTGCCATAGGTTTCGTGTTTAAACTTCTCGATGGCCATTTCAAATGGCTCATGGTCTTCACCCTCGAGCTTCTGCACGCCGAGCACCACGTCACCATACATCTGAACGAAGCGGCGGTAGCAGTCCCAGGCGAAGCGCTCATTGTTAGTGGCGGCAACCAGCGAGAGAACGGTCTGATCATTCAGGCCGAGGTTGAGAATCGTGTCCATCATGCCAGGCATGGAGTCACGTGCGCCGGAACGCACAGCCACGAGAAGCGGGAAGCCTTTGGCGTCACCGAACTTGTAACCCATGATTTTTTCCATGCCTTTGACGGCGGTTTCCATCTGCGCCTGCAAAGAGGCAGGATAGGTTCTCTTATTCTCGTAGAAGTACGTGCAGACTTCGGTGCTGATGGTGAACCCGGGAGGAACGGGAAGGCCGATGCGGCTCATCTCAGCGAGATTGGCACCCTTGCCACCCAACAATGCTTTCATGGAACCATCACCGTCTGATTTTCCTGGTCCGAAAAAGTAAACGTACTTCTTTTTGTCTGCGCTGCCCTTGGATGCTGTCTTTGCCATATGAGATATTTCAGATCGTCTGATGCGATCCGTGGTTGTTGTGTGTGTTCAGTGGGGATTGAAGCGCGGATTTAAATCGTTGAAGTATATGATGCAAGCATTAGTTGACAATCAAAAGCTCCCGGCCTCAGCAACGCATCAATGCTGACGGCTGCAACGGTCGTTGCTCAGCGTGTGAGCTGCCGCTGAAGTTGGTGCCGGTTCATCACAAGTATTGACGAGGCTGTGCAAAAACGATTAAATGATCCAGTGGAACGACGACTGTTTTTTTGACCCCTTCGTTCCCGATGCCCGCCATCCACAAACCCAACCGAAGATCATGAAAATCAAACCTCGTTCCAAATCTCTTAAACGACCGGGCTTTACGCTCATCGAGCTGCTGGTGGTGATCACCATCATCGCCATCCTTGCCAGCCTGGTCATCTCCCAGGCCAACAGACTGATGGCGGATGGAAGAAAGCTGCAGGTGCAGACCGTTCTCAAGGATCTGCGCATTGCCATCACGAGCTATCAGGTCGAATACAACCGCTACCCGGTCAATTCCAACCTGCTCAGCGCCGCGTCCTCAGGCCAGGACGTTCAAGCAATAGCGACCGATGAGAACAGCGGGATGGTCGGCGCTCTGACGACCCTTACGTCATCCTCAAGTTCATCCAGTGGATCATCCAGCGGTGCCACCAATTTGAACCCCAAGGACATCAAGTTCATCGACCTCCCGGTCGCTAAGAACGGCAGGTTTGGCTTGGTCAATGCCCAGCCTCCGTACAAGCTGGTCGATCTCTGGGGCACTCCTTATTATGTGCTGCTTGACACCAGTGGTGACAAACAGGTGGCCAATCCTGATTTGAACAACGCGGATCCCAAGATCTCTTCCAACACCATCAGCCCTGCGCCCAAGATGCTTCCCCTGGAAGTAGCCCTTTACAGTTGGGGCCAGGACTTGCAGGCACAGACTCAGGATGACGTGGTGTCCTGGCGCTCCAAGTGAGACGCTGTCATTGATTTACCGAGAGGCGCAGCGCAAAAACCGCTGCGCTTTTTTATGCCCTGATCAGGCGCGCTGCGCCAGCAGTTCGCCCACCTTGGCAGGATCGACCTTCTCATAGAAGTCGTCCTCAATCATGCAGACCGGGCCAAAGCCGCAGCTCGCCAGGCACTCGGCAAATTCAATGCTGAACTTGCCGTCTGCGCTCACCGCGATGGGATGATGGTGATCCGTGTGTGAACGGTCGATGTTGCTGGCTTTGCAAAGCGCATCCATCAGTTCGTAGCTTCCTGCCATGGCACATGACAGCGTGCGGCAGACGCGAATGTGGAACTTACCAGGAGCGGTTTGACGGAAGCCGGGATAAAAAGTGACCACTTCGAGCACCTGAATCGGCTCCAAGGCGAGCTTGGCGGCCACCCATTTCACCGCTTCCTCACTGATGAAGCGGAAATGTTCCTGCACCAGATGCAGCAGCGGCAGCACGGCGCTGCGTTTTGAAACGGGATAATGCGAGATCGCCTCGTCCATGCGTTTTTCCAATTCGGCTGGAACTTCAAAGGCCATGCGTGGGTGTCTCGGATGAAAAGGTTAGGATGAATCAGCGGTCACATTCGCCCATGACGAAGTCCAGGCTGCCAAGCACCGCCGGTATGTCACTGAGCATGTGACCGGGGATCAGCTTGGAGATGATGCTGAGATTGAGGAAAGATGGGGCGCGGATTTTCAGGCGGTGCGGGACACCGCCGCCGGTGCTGTTGATGTAGAAGCCGAGCTCGCCCTTGGGATTTTCGGCGGCGAAATAAACTTCTCCAGCAGGAGCATCAATGCCCTGAGTGGAGATGATGAAGTGGTGGATGAGCTCCTCCATCTTCATCAGCACCTTTTCTTTCTTTGGCAGGAGCCCCTTGGCGTCGGCCACATTGATCGGACCTTCAGGCAAGGTGACGAACACCTGCCTGAGGATGCGCACGCTCTGGCGCATCTCTTCCATGCGCACAAGATAACGGTCATAGCAGTCGCCCTTGGTGCCGATGGGCACGTCGAACTCGTACTTGTCGTAATCGAGATAGGGATGCGCCTTGCGAATGTCATGTTCGACACCCGAGCCGCGCAGATTTGGACCCGTGAGACCGTAGCCGATGGCGTCTGCTTTGGAGATGACCCCGATGTCCTGCGTGCGGTCAATGAAGATACGATTGCGTGAGAGCAGCTTGTCGATCTCATCGATCACGGGCTCCAACTGATCAAGGAAGGTTTTCACGGCACCGACAAAGCCATCGGGCAGATCACGAATCTGCCCACCCACGCGGGTGTAGCTGGTGGTGAAGCGCGCGCCGGTAAGCTGCTCACACAGATTGTAGATTTTTTCGCGCTCGGTGAAGGTGTAGAGGAACACGGTCATCGCGCCGACATCCATGGCAAACACCCCGACTCCAAGCATGTGGGCGGAAATGCGGGCCAGCTCGCAGCAGATGACGCGGATCGCACGACCACGTTCAGGCACTTCCCAGCCCATGAGCTTTTCCACAGCGAGAGCGTAAGCCACGTTGTTCGCTAGCGGTGCCAGATAGTCCAGCCGGTCCGTGTAAGGCACGAACTGGTTGTAGTGCATGTTCTCGGCGATTTTTTCGTCACCCCGATGGAGGAACCCGACATCGGGATCGGCCTTGGTGATGATTTCGCCGTCCAGTTCCAGGATGAGCCGCAGCACACCGTGGGTGGCCGGATGACTGGGGCCCATATTGAGCACCAGTTTCTCCCCGACGATGTCCGTCGTGGCTTCTTCCACGGCTTCGAGCTGCCGGGCCGCTTTGGCGGCGGTATCCGGGGCCTCGTATTCTCGGGTGACAGTGGGCATGAAAAGCAGGGGGCTGGTAGCGTGCGTGAGGGGTATCTATCTACGCTGCCTAAAGAGCGGCAAGGCGATTTTGTGAAAAATTTCACAAGCGCAAGCAGACCGACCCAAAAGCACCTCATTCTAGACTGGGGGAAAGGGACCGCCGTGCCCGAAGTTGCCCTCTGGCAGGGTTTGGGACACACTGCCGCCACCCATGCGCAGCACCACTCACCGTCAACCACGCCAGCTGTTCCCGGCATTTGCCGGGGTGTGGCTAGCCATCGCGGGGTGGGGTGGGGTGGTTCACGCTGTGCCGCCTGCCGACGGCATTCAGGACGAAACCCGGGCGCTCGCCGCCGAAACCCACCGTTTGCTCGCGGAAGAGCTTACCCAATTTCGCCAGGATTTGAAATGCGATGCGTGGATCCAAGCCTCCAGTTTCATCCCTGCGGGGATCACCGTCCGCAGGCAGGCCCAGATCACCAGGCGGGAATGGAGCGCCACACGGCCCGCCGTACTGATGGCCTATGACCGTGCCAGCAACAGCAGCGGGATGTCCTTCGCCCCCGTTTTTTGGGAGCGCTACCCTGCGGCTGAGCTCTTCGAGATCATGCAGGAGACACGCCGCATCCTCGCCGACACCAAGCTCTCACTCGATGAACGTCTCGCCCTGGCCACGCGTGCGTGGATTGACCGACTGCGAGCGATGGAGAGCGTCCGGCTGCGGCAGTCGCTGTGGATTCAGCGCGGCGAAAAGCAGTTCGCCATAGCTGTGCCCGCCGCGCTCGCAGGAGGTGCCCTCATTGCCGCCGTGCTCGGGTTCGTTTCACGGCGGCGCAGCGCCAGTGCAGGCCGTCGTTTTCTGTTTCCCGAGGTGCAGGTGGGCATGCGATTCGGTGCTGCCTACGGCGGGGGCGTGACGTCCGAGATCAAAACGAATGCTGGTGCCCAATGACCGGGCCTCATTCGTCGCTCGTCTCCGGCTCGTCGCCTTCCACTTTGATGCCCATGTCCTCGAGCTTTTTGTCCAGATCAACGACATACTTCCAGGGCAACTTTTTCCGCTGATACTTGCGGAACAGCAGGTCGCGCAGCTCGAGCCAGCGCTCCGGTGGCGGATTTTCCAACGGCATCCACTCCTCCCCATCTGGATGTGCGTAGCGAAACAGCCATTCGCGCGAGTTCCAATAGGCGCGGATGTACTGCTTCCGACCGTCTTCGAGACGTTCATGCCATTCGTGGATTTGGTTTTTGGTCATTGAGAGCGCGCAGGATGCGCTAGTATCGCGCCCATGCAAGCCGCCAGCCCCGGCAGTTCCCCTGCCCTGCCCAAACTTCTGCTCTATCTTCTCGCCGTCATGCTCGGCGGGGCGCTGCTGGCAGTGCCGCTGTTTCACCTCGGCAAAGCGGCCCATGGCTGGCTCTCCACCTCATCACTGCATGACGTCGGCCTAGTGAAGTGGCTGCTCGGAGAAATCGAGCGAGCGCAGTTCACCCGGTACTTCAACCGTGCCGTGCTCGTCTGTGCCATCGTCTTTATCTGGCCCTTCATGCGCTGGGTACGACTGGAGCGTTCGTTGCTGCCCGCCTGGCGTCCGTTCGGCTCTGGGCTCAAACAATGGACCATTGGCTTTGTTCTGGCCGCCGCTCTGCTGCTCATGCTCGGGTTCATCTTTTTCAAAAGCGGCGCGTATCAACTGCGCCCCGACCCGCGCTGGTGGAAACTGGGAGAACCCGTCACCGCCGCACTCGGCGCCGGCATCGTGGAGGAGTTTTTCTTCCGCGGTCTGCTGCTCGGCCTGCTGCTGCGGACCATGACGGAGACCAAGGCGCTGCTCGCTCTCACCTTCGTTTTCGCCCTGGTGCATTTTCTCAAACCGCCGGAAGGCTGGCAGATCAGCGATGCCGCCGTCACCTGGAGCAGTGGCTTCCTCGTGCTGAGACAAATCGCCGCCGGTTTTGGGGATGTGGACTTTCTCCTCGCTGAATTCGCCACGCTCTTCGCCGTGGGCTGGGTGCTCGCCAAAATGCGCCTGCAAACCGGGGCGTTGTGGGCGGGCATCGGCCTGCATGGCGGCTGGGTGTTTGGCCTGAAATACTTCAGCGCCCTCACGACCTACTCGGGCAACTGGCTGCCCTGGATCGGCGCCAACTTGAAAGTCGGGCTCATGCCGCTGTGCACCGTCCTGCTCACCGGCTGGATCGCCAGCCGACTGCTTCGTTCCCGATAATTCATTTGCAGCATGGGTATCCGCACGGAATCATACGTGCATGCAACTCCATGCCGGAGTGGCGGAATTGGTAGACGCGCCAGACTTAGGATCTGGTTGGGAAACTAGTGCAGGTTCGAGTCCTGTCTCCGGCACTTGCGAAGGAGAAATGACGAATTTTGAGTGTTGCGCCGAAACCTCGTAAAAATGTACCTTGGCCACTTCTTGGCCACTTTTGCGGAGCAACATCCCCGGCCAGTTTGTTGGCTGGGTAATCGTGCAAACACCGTCTCCATGGCCTATCCGCACAGTGAGCTGCAATTCCCCGCCCTTTCGCGTTATAAAAATTTGAGAGGCCGGGCTTTATCCCCGGCCATTTTCATCCACCCACCATGCCCCGGCGACCCCATTATTCGCCCTGCATCGACCGGGTCATCATCTGCGCATTGTATCATGAAGGCCGGCGGCTACGCCGTCCCATGACACGACTGGTCAACGATCTGCTCACCTCATCTCTGCAACACACGCAGGGATGGAGCATCGCTGCCACACAGATGAGCGTCCCGGCTCAGGGCCGCATTCAGGAGGCTGGCACCACCTGCTAGCCGCACCACGTCGTCACAGCATTCCACTTCAACCACCCGGTTCTCTCGCAAGAGGGGCCGGGTGTTTTGTTGTCGGGCCATGTGGCGGCTTCTTCATCCACCCAAGCACACCCACCCCACATCAGGAGACACACCACCATGGCCATCAAACTCAGCGCCAACTACAGCAAAAAACTCGGCCTGCCCCAATACAGCAGCCACAGCTTCAGCGCCTCCGTTGAAGTCGAACTCAGTGACATCACCCTGGTCGAAGCCGAAGTGCAGAAGCTTTACGAACTTTTGCAGCACTCCGTCGATCAGGAAATCCAAAACCCCGGTTTCGTCCCGACAACCAATACCAACGGCAACGGGCATGCAGCGCCACAGACAAACGGACGCACCTACCCGGTTAACGGCAACAATCGTCCCGCGCCATCGCCCGTCACGGACCGCTGGAACTGCACAGACGGACAGCGCGGTTTCATCCTGCGCATCGTCAACGAAAACGCCAGCATCACCAAACAGGTGGCGGAAGATCTGTCCCAGCAGCTCTTCGGCATCGGCGTGAAGCAGCTCAACAAGATGCAGGCGTCTCAGTTGATTGAAGACTTGCTCGTCAAAGTCGGCAAACCAGCGCCACGCCAGACCCGCTGGCAGCAACAACCCACCGCCCAAGCCGCATGAACACGCTCGCTGCCTCACCTCCAGAGCGCAGCGAGCAGGACATCATCACCGCATTGCAGGCAACAGTGTCAGCTTCACGGCTGTCGCTGTTCCTGCAATGCCGGTTGAAGTTCTACTTTCGCTACGTGCTCAAGCTCACGAAACCCAAGACAGCCTCGCTCCATCTCGGCAATGCGGTTCACGCCGTGTTGAAGGCCTGGAACAAAGCACGCTGGGTTCAGCAGCCGCTTTCGCTCAAGGTGGTCCATGAGACCTACCAAACAGCCTGGGCGGACAACACCGAAGGATCTGTCGAATGGGAACCCGGGGAGGAAGAAGCCGACAAAACCACAGGGTGGCGTCTGCTCGACACCTATCTGCGTGAAAGTCATGTCCCTGCTGAGATCAGACCTG
>Ga0209400_1004115_pt1 | contig 10373 bp, 11 predicted proteins | sample M_130807_EF_Meta_FD_187313 | JGI IMG/M metagenome (GOLD analysis project Ga0209400, IMG submission 187313) | Freshwater microbial communities from Lake Montjoie, Canada to study carbon cycling - M_130807_EF_MetaG (SPAdes) (version 2) | ecosystem: Environmental > Aquatic > Freshwater > Lake... | reverse complement strand
AAGATTTAAAATTTAGAATTAACTCAAATACATCTCCAGCAGAAATAGATAAAAAAATAGAGATGATGTACGACAATAAAAAAAAATGAAGAAACAACCTATCTTTGTTGCGGTTGATACCAACAATATCAAACGAGCAACGCAAATTGTAAATGCAACGAACAAATATATTTATGGTGTAAAATTTGGTCTTGAGTTCTTCTGTTCAAAAGGAGGACGTGAAGCTATTAAAAAATTTAAAAATAAAAATGTTAAAATATTCCTAGATTTAAAATTAAAAGACATTCCAAATACAGTTTATAAAGCGATCAAAAGTTTAAAAGATATAAGTCCTGATTATCTAACTATTCATGCAAGTGGTGGTCTTGAGATGATGAAGGCTGCAAAGAAAGCGCAATCTGAGACAAATAAAAAATTAAAAATATTAGCAGTTACGATTTTAACCTCTCTAACTAATAAAGATTTAAAACAAATGGGATCAAGTGCAAGTGTGGAATCTCAGGTACAAAAACTTGCGCAAACTGCAAAGTTAGCAAAAATTCATGGAATTGTTTGTTCAGCTCATGAAATAAGAAAAGTTAGAAAAGTTTCAAAGAGTTTTGAAATTGTTGTGCCAGGAATTAGAATATCAAACAAAGTTCAAGATCAAAAAAGAGTGATGTCACCAAAACAAGCATTAAAACTTGGTGCAACGCATCTAGTGATTGGCAGGGACATTACTAAAGGAAATCCCAAAGCTAATATCAAAAAAGTTTTAAACGCTTTAATTTAAATGCATTCAAAAGTTAAGATTTGCGGCATGACTAATGCTGAGACCATTCAAACTGCAATTAAACATAAAGTTGATTATTTAGGTTTTGTATTTTACCCAAAATCTCCAAGAAACTTAACGCCAGAACAAGCAAAAGAATTGACTAAAAATATTCCACAGAATGTAAAAAGAGTTGCAGTGTTAGTAAATGCAAAGGATGAATTTATAGAACAGATTAAAGATTACTTTGATTGCTTTCAATTACACGGTCATGAAGATGTAAAACGAATTAAAGAATTAAAACAAAAATTTAATAAAGGAATTATTAAAGCAATTAGAGTAACTGATGAAGCAAGTGCAAGAACGTTCTCACAGTTTGAAGATGAAGTTGATATGTTAATCTTTGACAGCCCTGCTATGGAAAAAACTGCAAAATTTGATTGGCAAATTCTAAGTAAACTTAAAATAACAAAACCTTATTTAGTTGCAGGCTCAATAAATATTAATAATGTTGATGAGATTTTAAAATACAATCCATATGGTATTGATGTATCAGCGGGGGTAGAAAGTAGCATTGGCGTTAAAAGTAATGAAAAAATTATAGAATTTTTAGACAAAGTTAAATCATGATTAGAATACAAAAAGGAAAACCCATTATCGATCAGCATGACAAAAACTATTTATATGCTGGTAAATTTGGCGGTAACTATGTTCCTGAAACGCTTAAAAAACCCATCGAAGACCTTACAAAACTTTTTAATAAATTAAGAAGAGATAAAAAATTTATCAAAGAACGAGACTATTATTTTAAACACTACGTGGGAACTCCCACCTCATTTATAAAACTTTACAACTTATCCCATCAATTAGGTGGTGCGCAGATTTATGCAAAAGTTGTAAGTGAAGCAAAAGGTGGAGCGCACAAAATCTATAATGCAATTGTTCATGCTCTTATTTGTAAACACACAGGTAAAAAATATATCATTGGTGATACGGGCGCAGGTTATGCTGGAAAAATGCTTTCAATGGCTGCTAAAAAATTTGGACTTAAATGTAAAATATTTATGGGGACAAAGGATATGGTACGACAGAAACCAAATTGCGATGCCATACGTGCAAATGGAGCAGAAATTATATCGGTAGATTCTGGGAGCAAAACATTAGTGGATGCTGTTTCAGAATGTATGCGTTATTGGGTTTCAAATTGCGACACTACACATATGTGCGTTGGATCAACGGTTGGTCCTAATATATTTGTTAAAATTTGTGCATGGAGTACAGCACAAATTTCAAGGGAACTTATTGTCCAAATAAAAAAAGAATTTGGAAAAGTTCCAAAGAAATTAAAATTAATTAATTGTGTGGGCGGTGGATCTTCTGCAATTGGGTTTTGGAATTCATTTATGGATTACAATAAATCTCAAGTTGAGTTTATTGGCGTTGAAGCAGGAGGTCCTAATAATAGTAGACTGCATGCTGCACCACTAACTAATAAATCTAAAATTGGAATTCTGCACGGAGCTGCACAATATGTTGTGCAAGATAAAGAAGGACAAATTAGTGAGACACGATCAATAAGCGCAGGTTTAGATTATCCAGGTGTATCGCCTCTTCATTGCTTTTTAAAAGATGCAAAAAGAGCACGCTATACCTCTGCCTCAGATGAAGAAGCATTAGCTGCTTATAAATTAGTTGCAAGTATGGAAAAAATTAGACCCTCCCTTGAACCATCACATGCATTTGCAGAAGCTATTAAGCTTGCACCAAAATTAAGTGAAGACACAATCATTGTCGTAAATTCTTGTGGTGATGCAAAGAAAGATGAATTAATTTTAACAAAGCGAATTGGTAAAAATCATGATTAATGAAAACATCACACTCGCATTTGAAAATTGTAAATTAGAAAAAAGACCAGCACTTCTTACTTACATTGTTGCAGGCGACAGTAATAAAAATATGACTCTGGATATTTTAAAATCAATTTCACCCTACGTTGATATTTGTGAAATTGGAATGCCACACAACACACCCGTTGCGGATGGTAAACAAATTCAAAACAGTTCGTATCGTGCTTTAAAAAACGGAATAAAATTAAATGATGTACTTGAAATTGTTAAAAATTTTAAGAAAACTGAATATGCAAAGCCATTAATCTTGATGGGTTACTACAATCAAATCCTGCAATATGGTGAAAATAAATTCTTAAATAAGTGTAAAAACATAGGTGTAGATGGGCTTATTGTGGTGGATCTCCCTTTTCCAGAAAATAAAGATTTTGCAGATAAATGTAAAAAACATCACATCAGTTTTGTCCAGCTTATAGCACCAACAACATCAGATGAGCGAATGAAGCAGATTATAAAAAGCTCACACGACATGATCTATTACATCTCCATGTTATCAACGACGGGCGGAAAATTAAAAGTAAGTCCCAAAAAAATATTAAAAAATTACTTTAAAATAAAAAAAATTAACAAAAATAAAAACATTGTTATTGGCTTTGGGATAACGGAAAAAACTATTAAATCTTTAAGAGCAGCCGATGGTTTAGTGGTAGGTAGTCAATTATGCAAAGGAATTACTGACTCATTAAAGGCTAAGAAGAGCCCTGTAAAAACACTTAACAAAATAGTAAAATCATTAAGATCTAAAATACAATGAACTGGATTACTGAAAAATTTAATCGTTTCAAACCAAAGATCAAAAATCTATTCCGTGTAAAAATTGGCCCTGAAGGTAAATTGTGGGAAAACTGTTCTTGTGGTGCCGTTCTTTATAAGCAAGACTTAAAAGAAAATTTATTTGTTTGTAATAAATGTAACAAACATCACCGCATCGAACCTAAAGAACGATTTCAAGTTTTTTTTGATGAAGGACAGTACCAAGAAATTTCTCCTATGCTCCCAGCGATCGACAATCCACTCTTGTTCACGGATTCAAAAAGTTATGACTTGCGATTAAAACAAGCACGTGAAGAAACCGGTCAACATGACTCTGTGGTGCTTGCAACTGGAAAAGTAAATAATGTTTATCTTGTTGCAGGTGCAATGAATTTTAATTTTATGGGCGGATCTGTAGGACGCGCTGCAGGCGAGGCATTTGTAACAGGAGCTGAATTTGCCTACACTAATAAACTTGCCTACGTTTTCTTTTCAACAAGTGGTGGAATGCGAATGCAAGAGTCTAATTTTTCATTAATGCAAATGCCAAGAATGATTGCAGCTATCAATTCATTAAAACAAGAAAAACTTCCATTCATTTCAGTTTGTCTTGATCCAACAACAGGTGGAACAACAGCGTCCATTGCTCTGCTAGGTGATATTAATATTGCAGAACCAAAAGCACTAATTGCATTTGCTGGAGCGCGAGTTATTAAAGAAACAGTTAGAGAAGAACTTCCACCAGAATTTCAAACGGCAGAATATTTACAAGAGAAAGGTCAAATAGATTTAGTCGTGCAAAGAAAAGATTTACCAAAAGTCATAAGTACTTTAATATCGCAACTTACAAATAAAAATAAGGTCTTCATCAGTGACTCAAATTTCATCAACGACCAGCAACAAAGCCCTCTTGGATCAATTACTCAGCCTACATCCTAAAAAAATAGATCTATCCTTAGATAGAATAAAAATTCTTCTGCAAAAACTCAATAACCCGCAAGATAAACTAAAAAACGTTATCAATTGTGTTGGCACTAAAGGCAAAGGTTCAACTTGTGCATTCTTAAAATCTATTCTTGAACATCATGGTAAGACCGTAAACATGTATGTCTCTCCACATCTGCAAAGATTTAACGAACGGATCATCTTAAAAGATAAAGAAATTAGCGATGAATTGCTTAATGAAGTCTTGAAACAGACCATGGAAACCATTCAAAAAAACAATATTAGCTTAACCTTTTTTGAGGCAACAACGTCTGCAACATACCTAGCATTTCTAAAACAACCTACTGATTACACAATATTGGAGTGTGGTCTTGGCGGACGATTAGATACGACCGCAGTTATTAATAAACCCATTGCACAAATCATAACTCCAATCAGTTATGATCACATGGAATTTTTAGGAGATACCTTAGAGAAAATTACAGCAGAAAAATGTGGAATATTAAAACAAGACACACAGATCATTATTGCAAAACAATCATCTCCTGTTTTAAAGCAAATCGATAAAGAAACAGAGAAGAATAGTTCACCAAGATTTATTTTTGGTGAAGACTTTCAAGTCAGCAAAGAAAATGGCAGATTTATCTATCAAGATGATCAATCCCTATTTGATCTAGATCTGCCCTCTCTTAATGGTGATCATCAACTCATTAATGCCGGAACTGCAATAGCAGCTGCACAAAAGATTTTAAAAAAATTAGATACAAATAAATTAAATCAAGCATTGAAAAATACAAAGCACCGAGCGCGACTTGAAAAAATCACAAAAGGAAAGTTACTAGAATATATTAATCCAAACAATCAACTTTACCTTGATGGTGCGCACAATGAAGCAGCAGCGGATGCGGTTCATAAATTTCTTGAAACGTTAAAGGGGAAAAAGATTTATATGATCCTTGGAATGTTAAATACTAAAGATCCAAAAGTATTTCTAAAACATTTCTCATCCACTATCACTGCGCTTAAAACAATCTCAATTCCAAATCAGGACAATTCGCAAGATCCAAAAGTTTTAGCAAAGGTTGCAAATGAATTTGGTATTAAAGCAAATACCTCAAAAGGAATAACAGAAGCGCTTCATGAGATTGCGAATGAAGATCCAAACGCAATCATCATCATCACAGGATCGCTGTACTTAATGGGTGAAGTTCTAAATCTTAATTAGATCTTAGATAAAATCCAATCTTTGATTTGTTGCTTTGAAGAAGCACCAACTTTTGTATCAATTGCTTTTCCACCCTTGAACAAAATCATCGTTGGAATTCCTCTAACGCCAAAACGAGTTGGAGTATTGGGTTCATCATCAATATTATGAGATCCGAATAAAACTTTATCGCCCATTTCAACCGATAACTCTTCAAGTAATGGCGCTATCATCTTGCAGGGACCGCACCACTCTGCTGTAAAACGTTGCACAAAAGGTTTGTCGCTTTTTAAAACTGTTTGATCGAAATTTTCATCTGTTATTTTAATTGTTGCCATAGAATCTCTAAAGGTTGTTATGGATTAAGAATAGTAATCCATAATAAATTGTCAACTAAGCACTCTCATATTTTGTTTGAATTTCTTCAATATATTCACTCAAATCATTAAGCATTCCTAAAGTTTTTTCATCCTTAAGTTCGTCATATTTAACGCGCAAATCATCAATATCTTTAAAAGCCTTAGGAACTGTATTCCACTTCTCATCATTGGTTGAAAGAATTTGTCCTGCAATAGCACGATGTATTTTTTTATATTCATCTTTGCCTAAAACCTCAGGATTTTCCTCATAAATTAGCCTTTTTGCAAAATAAGAAAATCTCTCATCTTTAAATTTTTCACTCAATCCAAGTTTACCTTTCCAATCAGATTTATGAAAATCCACCATCATCTTTTGATCCTCAGGTTTTGCAAACCCGCCTGCGTAAATAGACTCTTCCGCCATCAAGCCAACTTGTGAATCTAAAGTTTCTTTATCATCGGCTTCTTCGCTTAAAATTTTAGCAACTTTATCTTTGAATTCTTTATTCGATTGAATCATATTTGCTCGTTCTAATAATTTATCGCTTCCTAATTGTTTATATCCTTCAAAGTTCGTTGCATAATTTGGACTCATAATCACAGGATGTTTGTTATTCTTTATACTTCTAATAACTTTAGGACTCTTCTTTAACTCTTCCTTCAACTGTGCGTAAGGCATCTTTAAATAAATACTTGGATCAGATTTTAAATCAAAACATTGTGGCCAGTTATATTTTGGATGAAAACAAACAAATGTCACAACAAATGGACGAGCTTTTCCATAAAAATATTCATTCACACAAAATATTTTCTCTTTCTCAACAATAGCATTCACTTCAGTTTTACTAGTTGTCATCAAACTTGCCTTCCACACTGAGGGTGCTTTATCTTTTATAATTTGTGCAATGCCAATTGTTGCCATCACATCTGATAAAGCGCTGTGTGCATTATCATGCTTGATTCCATTCATCTCAGTAAGCTCTGCTAATTTAAATACGGCATTCCCCTTGTCGCTCATTGGAGTTTTTATACAATCTGGATAATATAAATGTGCAGTTCGAATAAGACCTAGAATATCTGCTCGTTTATTACCACTGTACTGAGTAAGGTAAGGCTCATTCAAAGTTTTAAATAAACTTTTACGAAGAAACTCTTCATCGAAACTAATTGAATTGTAACCAACAAATACTGCTGGAGACCATTTATTAAATTGCTCAACCATTTGCGATAGCATCCCATAATGTGATAAATTTGTTTTTCTAAGAATTTGTGGTGTTGTATTATTTACAATTAATGCGTAAGGTTCTGGTACAAGACCTGGCTTTAATGAACATCTAATATTAAGCGGATCTGCAAGTACTTGAAAAGTATCATTTACTAAAATAGCACCTACTTCAATGATCTGATCCCAAGAACTCGATCGACCAGAAGTTTCAAAATCGTAGAATACGTAGTTCATTTAATAATCTCATCCTTAGATTCTAATTCCTGAATCTTTTCAGCTCTACTTTGAATTTTATCTGCTGAAACTTTAATACCTCTAAACTGTTCTGATACTTGATTAAATCTATTCTCAACATCAGTAACTCTCTCAGCTAAACGACCAATATCTTTACCAATAATCCCAATTTCTTTAATAACTACTTGAGCCTTTTTGCTCATCTCTGAATCTTTTAAAAACATACGAAGAGTATTTAATAATCCCCAAAGTAAACTTGGAGAAACAATAAGAACATTTTTCTCTAAACCTTTGGTAATTAAATTGCTGTCGCTAATCTCTCTATAAACAGCCTCTGATCTAATAAACATAATGGCATGAGGAGTTGTTTCTCCCGCTATGATGTAATCGCTTGATATTTTCTTAACATTATTAAGAACATCTTCTTCAAACAATTTTTTAAATCTCTTAATCTCTTCTTCAGTCTTTGCGGCTCTAAGATATTTATAATTGTCTAAAACAAATTTTGAATCGATACCAATCTTCTGCGAATTTTCTCCCAAATCAATTAAGCAATCTACTCGTTTGTTGTTACTTAAAGTATGTTGAAATTTTAAATACTGTGAAGGAAGTCTATCTTTTAATAATTTCTCAAGTTCCATTTCTGAGAAGGCTCCTCTTTCTTGTCTATCATCAAGCATGCTCTGAAAATTCTTAAAGGTACTATCAATTGATGTTTGGGTGCTTGAGATATTCTTTGTAGCCTCTTCTACTTTAGAAAATCTAACAATTAAATCTGCAAGCTGTGAGCTTAAAACACTGTTATCGCCAGAACCACTATTCTTTTTAATAAAGAAATAAATAGCAATGGCTCCAACAAGAACACCAATAATTAAATATAAAATCTGACTATCCATATTTTTAAGTCAGTTTAACGAAGTAGGAGAATTAATAGAGAATGTACTTAATCTATTAGTTTTACATTACTAGGTTAAACTAATTCTAACCCTCAATTAAGTGAGTCATTATTACATGTCAATTGGGTTATTAAATTTCTTTTTAGCTTCAAAATAAGAATGAAATGCTTTGTGATAGTTAGCCAGGTGTCTTTTTCCTATAACATTTATTTTATAAAGAGAATTAATTCCCCACAAATCATTTGGCAGACCTTCTATAAATTCCTCTTCATTATTTTCATTTACTTCGTTTATATCTGAATCATTTTCAATCCTGATACTTTCTTCTTTTTTGACTTTAATTTCAGATTGTATTTTTTTATGATCGAAATTTTTCCAGTAATTATCTTTTTCAGCTAAATCGGTGGGTTCGTTTTTACTATATTCTTCAAGTGCGCCATATTTTGCTTCCAACTCAGGGGGGTCTTGCCAGCTAACAATTATCTGCTTTGCTTCTTCATTATTTTGTTTACGTTCAGCATCATGTTTTAATGATTTTGAATTTAATATTTTACTCTCAAGTAATGTGCATCTTTGATATTCCCAACCATTCGAGACAACATGCGTTGCCATATCAAACAAAACAGCATTGGTAGGATTTAAGCACTTTAAAATTTTTCTTCTATAATTATCAAACTCTTCGTAGCTTTCGTCTTTAATAAGATATTTATCAGAATAAATTCCATATTTTATTGAATTCATTGCTGATCTGGCTTTTCCCTCTTCTGTTTTAGGGCCAGTACTTTTTTTTGCGTTTCTTCTATTCGCTTCAATTTTTCTTTGGCTAATTATTTTACTCATAATTAATTCTTTAATAATTTTGTACAAAAACTAAAGATTAATTTTTCAACCTCTCAGTGTGGAAAACTTGATAACTTTGCAATAAAGATTGAATGAGTTGCAAAAATACAGCTATTTGGAATTTAAAATTGCCTAAAAGTCATAAAAATTTTAATCAAATAAGTAGATATAAATTGCATATATAAAACTTATTATTTTTTACCCCCCCCCAACCTTTAAAGCTTCTCTTAATTATTAATAATTAAAAAATAAAAGGAAATATGATGACAATAAAAAAAGGAATTTTGTCTGCTATAGCGATTTTTGTATTTAATTTCTCAATTGCTCAAGCACAAACTTTCGATAAAGGAACAGCTTACTGGGGACTTTACTATTACGAATATAAGGAACCTTCTTTAAGTGTTGAAATGAAAAATGAATGGATACCTTCTTTATTATTAGGTTATCGAGACGATTCTGCTATTCGAGGATCTTCTAAAAATGCACTTTCATATTTTGCTGAAGGAGCAATTGGTTATACTTATTATAAGGGTAGTGGTGAATCTGATAATTACTATTACAAATTTAATGCGGAGGCGTTGTATCCTTTACCAAACAATTTCTATTTAGGTCTTGGATATAGATGGTTATATGATGACGGTGGCGGACAAAGAACAACTACAGGCGCTTATTCATACGATCGTCGAAATCAACTTTTGTATGCTCCGGTTGGATATTTCCTAAAGAACACAGATGGGTCTAGTGCAAAATTTCAATTTAATTATCTAATTGAAGGGCAGCAAGACTCTTATCTGTCTGATGTTACAGGATATGCTGATATTCGCAATAAACAACATAATGGCTATGGTTTAGACCTTTCATATATGCCAGCAGACTCTAAATGGGAAATTTTTGCTAAATATTGGAATATAGATAAATCTACAACAAATACTTCTACCGGCTCAATTTACAGAGTAACGGGTACTGAGCCAAAAAATGAAACTATTGAAATAGGATTTAAACTTGCATTTTAATAGTTTAAGAATGAAAAATATATTTCTCGTTATTTTTTTTACTCTGCTATCTCTAGCTTCTGTTGAGGCTAGAGATGTAGCAGTGAGAGGCTATACTAAAGATAACGGAACATATGTTGAGCCACATTATCGTTCATCTCCAAATGAATACAAAAATGATAATTGGAGCACGTCAGGAAATTCAAACCCGTATACTGGACAAAGCGGAACAAATACTCATAAAGGAACTTGTTCTGCATACACATT
>Ga0209400_1004114_pt1 | contig 10374 bp, 7 predicted proteins | sample M_130807_EF_Meta_FD_187313 | JGI IMG/M metagenome (GOLD analysis project Ga0209400, IMG submission 187313) | Freshwater microbial communities from Lake Montjoie, Canada to study carbon cycling - M_130807_EF_MetaG (SPAdes) (version 2) | ecosystem: Environmental > Aquatic > Freshwater > Lake... | reverse complement strand
GTCACGGGAAAAAAAGGCAGCACGGTCGATGCGGGCATGCATGTGCCGGTGATTGTCAACTGGCCCGGACAGATCGCCAAGGGCATGGTGTGCGCGGATCTCGTCGATACCACGGATTTTCTGCCGACCATTTGCGATGCGGCGGGAATCAAGGATGAGGCGATCGGCAAACTCGACGGACGTAGTTTTTACCCGCAGTTGCGTGGGGAAAAAGGCAATCCGCGCCAGTGGATCTATTCCTGGTATTCGCCGTGGCAGGGCAGCAGCATGAAGGTCACCGAGTTCGCATTTGATCAACGATTCAAACTTTACCGCGACGGCAGATTTTTCGATAGAGCCAAAGACAGCGGGGAAAAGAATCCGCTGGCTGTCGGCGAATTGCAGGGGGGCGCCGCTGATGCGGCAAAGTTGTTGCAAACGGCCCTCGATCAGTTCAACAATGCCCGACCGAAAACACTCAAACCCTGACATGAAAATTCCATCATCGATCTTCACCGCGCTCGCTGTATTGGGCGCGACCTGCGGCCCGCTCATCAGTGCCGAAGTCAGCAAGCCGAACATCGTCATCATCTTCATCGATGACCTGGGCTATGCCGACATCGGGCCGTTCGGGGCGACCAAACAAAAAACGCCGAACCTCGACCGCATGGCGAAGGAGGGAGTGAAGCTCACCAGTTTTTACGCGGCGCCGGTATGCTCGGTGTCGCGGGCGCAGTTGTTGACCGGATGTTATGGCGCGAGGGTGTCCGTGCCCGGGGTGTTTGGTCCCGGTGGCAAAAACGGCCTGCATCCTCAGGAGTTCACCATCGCCGAACGCTTGAAAGAACAAGGCTACGCGACCATGTGCATCGGCAAGTGGCACGTCGGTGATCAACCGGAGTTTTTGCCGACCCGCCAGGGTTTCGACCATTATTTCGGCATTCCGTATTCGAACGACATGCAGACGAAAACCAAGAGTGGTGAAAAAAAAGTTCCGCTCTTGCGCAATGAGGAAGTCATCGAGCAACTCTCCGATAAAGAGCAAAGCCGCATCGTCGAGCGCTACACCGATGAAGCGCTGGGATTCATTCGCAACAACAAGGACAAACCTTTCCTGCTCTATCTTCCGCACACCGCCGTGCACACACCGATCCATCCCGGCGCGGCCTTTGCGGGCAAGTCGGCGAATGGCCGCTTCGGCGACTGGGTGGAAGAAGTCGATTGGAGTGTCGGACGCGTGCTCAGCACATTGCAGGAGTTGAAGCTCGAAAAAAACACACTGGTCATTTTCACCAGCGACAACGGGCCATGGACGAGCAAGGGCAAGGACGCGGGCAGCGCGGCACCGTTGCGCGGCGGCAAGGGCAGTACCTGGGAGGGTGGCATGCGCGAGCCGACCATTGCCTGGTGGCCCGGGAAAATCGCCCCCGGCACTTCCTGTGACGCGGTGGCCGGGACCATCGATCTTTTGCCCACCGCAGTGAAGCTGGCAGGCGGCAAAGTTCCCGGGCAACCGGTGATCGACGGCAGGGACATCTCGCCGATCCTGTTCGGGCAGTCGGCCGTTTCGCCGCGCGAGGCGCACTATTATTTCGCCAATTACAACTTGCAGGCCGTGCGCCAGGGGGCGTGGAAGCTCGCGATCAAACCGCAAAACGAAGCGATGGGCAAAGACCCGCTCGACGATGCCAAAGGAAAGGAACCAAGACTCTACAACCTCGATGCCGACATCGGTGAGCACAACAATGTCGCCGACAAACATCCGGACATCGTGGCAAAACTCCTGGCACTGGCGAACAAGATGGACGAGGAAATCGGCGGCAAATCGCCGAAGGCCCGCCGCCCCGCGGGGGAAGTCGAAAAACCGGTGATTCTGGCTCCCAAGTCGGACAAATGAAGCACCGCGTCTCAGTCGGAAACGAGAGAAGTTCTGCGCGCCCAGGTGGTCACAACCAATGCGTTTTTCAATGAATGCCGCGAGGGTTTGAAGTCGGCGAACTGCTTTTCGATGACAAACCCGGCGGATTGCAGCATGTCTTTGAGTTGGTCGCGGTGAAACCAATGCACGCTCTGCATGGACTCGTGTTTTGACAGCAATTCATCGCACGCAGAGTGCAGCATGTAGCGGTGCTCCCGATGCAGGATTTGCTTTTCGCGGTCGATCCGGTGCCGGGTGTTGATTGTGGCGATCGAACCATTCGCGAGCGTCACTTCCTGATCGTGATACCATTCGTTTTCCGGCAGGGCTTCACTGAGTTCGGCGCGGGGAGTGAAAGTGCTGAGATACAAAACGCCATTGGGTGTCAGCATCGCGGCAAGGTGTTGCAGGGTGTCCGCCGGACGCGCGGAGAGTTGCAAGGTAAAGGCGGGGATCAACAGCGAGTGATAGTGCTGCGGGGCGATCCAGTTGTCCATGTCGCCCTGATGGAGGGTGACCGGGAGACCGACCCGTGCAGCGGACTGGCGGCAAAGTTCATTCATTTCCGCGGATGGTTCCAGGCCATCGACCGGAAAACCTTCCTGCAACAGCGGCAGCAGCAATCGGCCCGAACCGCTGCCGATTTCCAGTGATGGTCCCGGTGCATTTTGCAGGAACGTGCGCAGCAAGGGAAGTTCCGCAGGCGGGCCTTCCGCCGCCCAGAAGTCATCGTGCAGCGATGCCTCCAGCGATGTGTAGGATTGGGGCAAGGGGGCGGGGGATTCGCTTAGTTGCGGCGTTTGCGCACCGCAGCAGCAAGGCGGTCCAGTACTTCCACGGTGTCCGGCCAATCGATGCATTGATCCGTGATCGACTGCCCGTAGGTCAGCGCCTTGGTATCCTTGCCGAGCTTCTGGGCACCGGCGACGAGGTTGGATTCAATCATGCATGCGGCGATGCAGCGCGAGCCTTGTTCGATTTGCTTTGCGATGGCATTGACCACCATGGGCTGGTTGCGGTAGTCCTTCAGCGAATTGCCATGCGAGCAATCGATCATCAGATGCGGAGGCAGGTTTTGTTCGATGAGGCACTTCTCCACCTCGTTGACGCTGGTCTCATCGTAGTTGGGGCCATTCGAACCACCGCGCAAAATGACGTGGCACGAGTCATTGCCCACGGTGGAAACGATCGCGGAAACGCCCTGCTTGGTCACGGAGAGAAAATGGTGCGGCCGGGAGGCGGACTGGATCGCGTCGAGCGCCAGTTGGATCGAGCCGCCGGTGCCGTTCTTGAAACCCACCGGCATCGACAAGCCCGACGCGAGTTCCCGGTGAATTTGCGATTCGGTTGTTCGTGCGCCGATAGCTCCGTAGGCGATGAGGTCGGCCACGTATTGCGGTGAGATCGTGTCAAGAAATTCCGTGGCGGCCGGGATGCCGCGTTGGGCGAGTTCCAACAACAAACCGCGGGCGACCCGAAGGCCTTGGTTGATGTCGAACGAGTCATCGAGGTGAGGATCGTTGATCAGACCTTTCCAGCCGACAGTTGTTCGTGGCTTTTCGAAATAGACGCGCATGACGATCAACAGATCCTCGCGGTGGCGATCCGCTTCTTTTTTCAGGAGATCGGCATACTCCAGCGCGGCTTTCGGATCATGGATCGAACACGGACCGACAACCACGAGCAGTCTGTCATCCTTGCCCTTGAGAATCCGGTCCGCTGCCTGCCGGGTCGAGAAGACCAAATTCGCCACCGCCTCGTTGATCGGCAGGTAGTAGGCAAGAATCGCGGGGGAAATCAAGGGGTTGATTCCTGCTATGCGTAGATCGTCGGTTTGCGTCACGCGCGGCAGAGTGGCGGAGGAAGTCGAATTGATCAATCAATAAATGGCGGCTGTTAGGGAGTCGCAGGTGTCACCGGTTCGGGCAGGCGGCGCAACACGACACATTGCAGGAATCCGGATCGACTGCCGTCGCTCGAAGCGAAAAAGCTGGCATCGCTCTGTAAAACGATCAGTTGGGCCTGATCGGTGGCGGCGACGGGGATCACATTGTTCTCCTGGATTTTCCAAGCATCTTCCTTTTTGTAGGCAAGTTCGTAAATCACCTGATCACCCTCGGGGGGGACGATCATCGAGTCCTTGGTGTTCAATTCCCGGGCTTCCTTGCCATTGCAGCGCATGGCGATCGGCAGGGCGCTGTAGTTGTGGATGCGCAATTTTCCGGGCGGCAGTTTGCTGGGGTCGTCATCGATGACATAAGCCTGGAAGGTTCCCGCTTTTCCGGGAGCCAGCAGCACGGTGGCGCGCCGGCAGTCAGCCGGGATCAAGGCGAGTGCCACAAGTGTCGGGTTCTCCTTGCGCCGTTGCTGGATCTCCTTGGGAACATCGGCGGGGTTGATGACGACCGGTGCGGGCGGTGGCGGTTTGGGGCGGTTCTTCAGCATTGCCTTGTCGGCATCGGACAGGATCCGCTCCGGGTTTTTGGCTCCGGGGGTTTGCGAGATTTCCAGGATGTTCGATCCACTGTAGGCGACGGCTTTCGAATAGCGGAATGCCAGGGCCTTGACTTCGGTTGTCTTGCCGGATGATTTGATCGTCAGTCCCGGAAGGTCCTCGCCCCAGGATACGACATCGATTTTCAAGGAGACGCGGGGGGAATTGTCTTCCTTTGTTTGGGAATAGGCGCTTTGCGAGAGGGTGAACAGAGCCGCCGCGAGAGCGTGGATGAGTGGAATGGTGTTAGATTTCATTTGCGTTGAGCCAGCGGAAAGAGATGATGTTGAAGCGACGACCGAAATATTTGTTGAGAGGTGTCAGCGCGGTGTCGCGCGCCGTCTCCGCGTTTTTGGGATCAACATAAACCGGCATGCGCTGCACGATGGCTTCGCAGTAGGCGCGGGCGGCAACCTTGCCGGTATCGGGACTCAGGGCTTCCCCGTAAGCGCGGATTTTGAATGTATCGGATCGTGCGGAAATCAAGGGTCCGAGCACCTGAAGAACATCGGCCTGGGTCAGCCATCCGGGAATGCCGGTGGAGCGAAAACCCTGTTCTTCCCTGAATGCGGAGTCGGTGAGCATCTGCCGATCGGCAATGATGCTCGCCATGGCTCCGGGATTGTCGTCGCGGGATTTCGGTGCCCATGCGGGGTCGGAGTCGCCAGAAGCATTCTGGAGCACCGTGACGTCACCGCCCACCAGGTCGGCGGCCGGAGCATTGCCATCAACCTGCATGATCACTTTGTCCTCGGTCACGCTGATGCCGGAAAAAACTTTTTTGATGCCCTTGGTGTCGATGTTGAGTCCGGCGTTGTCGATGGCGGTTTGCAGGGCTCCCTTGCCCGCCAGTTTTTTGTTGTCCTTGGCGATGTCCACCAGCGCGCGGTTGACGAAGTGCGACAACGAAACAAAGGGACCGCGCTCGCGGACCTGACGAACCATCTGTTCTGCCAGGGCATCGATTTGGTTGTCATTGAGACGCCGGAAGCCGCCGAAGGAATCGTCGCTGGTACCGGTGGGCGGATTTTTCGCGGTGACTTTTTGCGACAGGCTGCGGGGAAACATCGCATCCGTGCTGGCGGCCGTATCAGCCTGGTGCTTCAGCCGTTTCGTGCTGGCGAAAAATGCCTTCCACGCGTCCTTGCTGGTGCAGTTGATGTTGAACGCACCATTGATGAACAGCCTGCTGGATGCCTTGGCCGCGTCTCGGAGGCTCGTCGATTCATCGCCGGGATAGATTTTCACGAAATGATTGCTTTCGAGCGAAGCGGAAACGGAAGTGGGGATGCTGGAGAGAAAGTAGCTGTCCCACAGCGCGTTGTTGAGCAGGAACGACATGTCGAAGTAGGTTCGCGCCGTGCCGATCGCCTCGCTCGGATTCGGCGAACCGGTGATGATGTAGTCGTAGCGCGTTTGTTTGCTCAGCGCGCGTTTGACAAACGTAGTGGCGTAGGAATTTCCCACGGCATTGCCGGGTTGGTTGCCGATCGAAAGATTGATTTCGTCCGCCGTCAGATCAGCGTGCTGCAACTGGGCAAGCGAGACAAGTCTGTCGGGAATGTCGAAAAGGTAACACTTCTTCGGACCGCCGGCTTCCTCCCGACCCCAGGAAACGGGCGACACGGCCAGATTGCGGGTGAAGCCGATTCCCGTTTCACCGCCGGGAGGATTGAAGGGCAGTTGCCCCAAGCTGTCGCTGCTTTCCATAAAATAGGGCGGCGGATTGTAGGAGGTGATGTTTTTCGTGAAGCGGGTGCATTGCAGGTTGAAGTCCGTGAAGGTTCTCACCGTGGAACTGCGCAGGCCCATTCCGCCGGGGAGGTAGGAGGCATAGTCCGCTCCGGGGTGACTGATTTGAAAGGAGTAGGAGTGCAGCGGGAAAGGCCGGGTGATGGTCGCGGCAATGCTCTGATTCATGTCGCGCACCACCTGGGAAAAGAATCCGTTGTCGAGTTCGAACTTCTCGCAACGGCGCAGAATGGCATTGGCACCGCTGGCACCGGCGCTGCGCATTTCCAGGGAAACCAGACTGGTTTGCCAGCTTTCGCGAACATCCAGTCCGCCGCCGCCATTCACAGAAGCATGTTCCAACTCCACACATTTGTCGAAATTGCCGGGGCTGCTGCTGGAAAAATCACTCAGGTTGACGGTGACGGGAGCGATGCTGTTCAGGGGGCGGGTGATGCGCGAATTCACGGTGTAAGCCCGGGCCTCTCCAGCCGGGATGGTGCCGGGTGCGATGCGGAAGATTGCCTTGTTGAAAACGGCGGCTTCATTGAGATCCCGAGGGATGTAGGCGGGTTGGCCGGACGCGCCCCAGATGCAGCTCGGTCGATTGCCTGAGGGAGAGTCGCCGAAAATCTCAAAATCCAGGGCCGCCTTCCATTCCAGCGGATAGGGATACGGATTGGCCAGCGTTACCGCGAATTTCCCGCAGGGGTTGAGGCGATACCCGCCGCTCACGACGACTGGTTTGGCACCGAACAACAGACGGAAATCGAGAATCAGCGGCGCGATGATGTCGGTCGATGCCGAGGAACCGGAGGTCGATGCCGTTTTCACAAGCAGCTTGCCGTCCGCAAGATTCTTGAAGCGATCGGCAAAAAATTTCAACTGCGACCACTTCGGACCTTTGATACTGGAAGAGACAGCAGTGGGAAGAATGTTGGCGGTCAGGGTGGGAGCATTGAGAAATGTCGTTTGTGCGGCTGTGGGAAAACCATTGTTGATGTAGGGAGTGAGATCCATTCGAAGGCCTCCCTGGACCGTGTCGGCGAGCACTCCGAAACTGTCGGTCGTGACCGCGTGGAAGTTTCGTTGCAACGGGGCGGAAAAAGCCGGATCAAAAAGTTCGGCCTGATTGAGGTCGACCACTTTGTCGAGGTTGTCCTGCGCCGCCATGCCAGCCAGCGGGTAATTGGCATAGCCGCTGACCGCTTCCCAACCGCGCCGCGTCGGCACAAGATCGCGGTAGGTGACCGCCACATTCGGGGTCGTCGATGCCTTGGTATTGAACTTTGCCTTGGCACCCTCGTCACCCACCCACCAGCCATACCGACCGGTTAAAATCCCGTTTTGGGTGATTTTAACCAGTGGAGCGGCCACATAGTTCGGCAGGGTGCTGGCATCGGCGGCTCCCACGCTCTTCTTCCCAACCAAAACCACCGCGGTTTCCGGATTGCCAACCTCCCCTGTGCTGTTGACGGCGGCAATCGAACTGCTTGGCAGGATCGAAGTAGCCGCCGATGTCGCGATTTCGTTGCCACTGATCAACCATTGCTGCCACACCGGGGTGGGAGTGACGGTATAGGACTGGGTCGCGGTGGTGTTGCTCGACCAAACCCCCGTCCAGAAGCGAGTGCCGTGTTGCAGCGAGCTCAGACCTTTGTTGATGTTGTTGACCGACATGTTGTTGGTCGGTGCTTTTCCTACATTGAGCGATGTGCCGCCCACATCACCAGCGATGTCGGCTGGCGAAGTGATCCGGGTATCCCGGCCCGCGTGCTTTTGCAACTGACCGATGGCGATCATCATCGCCAACCGGGCATTGTCCCGCGCCACCCGATTGATGCTGGCCTGAGAACTGGAGCGCAAAGTCACTGCCGACAATGACAACATGCCAATGCCAATCAAGGTGAGCAGCACCATTAAACTGATCGTAAGAATCAGTGTAAAACCCTTGAGGGGGGGATTTTTAGGATGGATAAAGGGTTTCATAGTTGTCGCAATGACTGGTAATTGCGGAAATGTAAATACATTGCCATTTATTGCAACGTCAAAAGTCGTCAAAATGAAGATTCACTCAGCGGGGCGTGCGGTCGTTGGGATCAGATGACAAATCCGGCTTCCTCGAGTGCCAGGGTTGCGGCACCGACCATTCCCGCTTCGGATCCGAAGCGGGCGGGCAACAAGGAGAGATGGTCTTTGAAGGGGCCGGACAATTGGGAAAAAAGATGGGTTTGCAGGGGGCCGAACAGCAGGTCGCCGGCTTTGGCGACTCCGCCGCCGATGATGATCGCTTCGGGATTCAAGAGCCAGCAGCAATTCATGATCGTGGTCGCCATTTTCCGTGCCACATCGTCCCACACCTGCAAGGCTACTTCGTCACCGTTGGTCGCCGCATTCGCCAGAGCGGCGGGGGAGCAATCGGCGATGTTCTTGTATATACCCGCCTGCTCGTAGCGCTCCCGGGCATCGGCGGCAATTTCATTGTTGCCCACGTAGTCCTCAAGCGCTCCCTTGTTTCCGTAGGCACCGGCCCGCCCGTTGTAATCGATCGAGGTCTGGCCGATTTCGCCCGCGCCGTATCGGCAGCCGCGAACCATTTTGCCATTGACGATGACCCCGCCGCCGACACCGGTGCCCATGGTGATTGCAACCAAATGATTCAAACCCCGGCCCGAACCGCGTTTCCACTCGGCATACGCCATGCAATTGGCGTCGTTCTCGACCACGGTCGGCAGCATAGTGGCTTCGCTGAGCCGTTGCTTCAGCGGGATTTCCACCCAGCCGCGGACATTGGTGAGATTGTGAACGATTCCTTCCTCGAAGTTGACAAATCCCGGCATGCCGACGCCGATGGCCGCGATTCCCGGATGTTGATCGCGCAGTTCGTTGATCACCCGGACCATTGCGTCGATGAGTTTATCGGGACCATCATAGTCCTGCGTGGCAATGGGCGGTGCGGTGTCAACCAAATTGCTTCGGTAGAGCACACCGATTTTCACGGTCGTGCCGCCGAAATCAACGCCAATCGCAAGTGGTGTCTCAGACATGATGACAACAGGATGAAAAAGAATCGCCGCCACGGCAAGGACAAAGGGGATTATTTTCCGCATCCATGAATCGTTAGAGCATGAGGTATTCATTCGCACAACGGGCGAAAGCCACTGCTTGTGGCCCGTCTCCGTGGATGCAAAACGTGTCGCCTCGAAGAGGCAAGGGTGCGCCGGAATGTGCGATGATTACTCCTTCTTCGCGGAATCGCCCGAGTCTGTTCTTCATCTGGCAGGTGTCGGACAAAAGCGCGTCGTTCTTTTCCCTCGGGATGAGGGAACCGTCATCGCAATAGTTGCGGTCGAGAAACAATTCGTGCCATACAGTCGCACCATGCTGTTCCGCCGACCGCGCTGTAAACCCGCCCGAACGCGCATAGATGATGGCACGCGGATGATTCCGCAACATCCACTCGACATAGGCATTTGCCATTTCCTCACTGCGGTCGGTGGCGTGATAGAGAGAGCCGTGCAACTTGACATGATGCAGCGGCAGTCCGACGGCATCGAGAACCGGCAGTAAATTTCCGATTTGTTTTTCGAGAAGAGTCGTGAATTCCACGACGTTTGGTATCGAGCGACCGCGACCAAATGCATCGGCCAGACCAGGGTGGGCGCCGACATGAACATGATGCCGGGCTGCTTCCTCGGCACAGTGACGCATGCTCGCCGATGTCCCCGCATGGCCGCCGCAGGCAATGCTGGCAGAGCTGATCCATCGCATCAGGGCGCTGGTTTGTGCGGCGGTTTCATATTCTCCCAAGTCGCAGTTGATGTCGGTGATGTCAGGCATTTTGAAGGAGGAAAGCACACTGTTGCCCCGGTGCCAGTTGGCGGAAGCGGTCGAGATCAGCATCGTCGATCACTGCCAGTTTCGGGTATCCGCCGATGGTGGGGCCATCGTTCAACAAGACGATCGGTTTGCCGTCGGGCGGAATTTGAATGGAGCCGATCACGATCGGTTCACTGATCAATTGCTGCTGTGGTCCTGCCACTGCGGGCCCGTCAAGACGATAACCCGCACGGTTGCTCTGCGACGAGATTTTCCACGAGGTGAGAAAAAAATCCTTGCGCGCCACTTCGGAGAACCAGGTCCACTGCGGACCGCGCCAGACCCGGATGCCGACCGTGTCCATGGGCCGGGGCTCGAATCCTGTCATGTAGCGGGCGGCGACGCTGCGGGGAAGATCCAACGAGTCATTCAT
>Ga0209400_1004113_pt1 | contig 10374 bp, 11 predicted proteins | sample M_130807_EF_Meta_FD_187313 | JGI IMG/M metagenome (GOLD analysis project Ga0209400, IMG submission 187313) | Freshwater microbial communities from Lake Montjoie, Canada to study carbon cycling - M_130807_EF_MetaG (SPAdes) (version 2) | ecosystem: Environmental > Aquatic > Freshwater > Lake... | reverse complement strand
ACTGACGGTCGATGTGCTCCCCGTGACGGCGGTGGCCTCTATCTATGACGATCCAAACCGCGACTACACATCGACGTATCTGGTGCCCGGCAGCGACTATGCCATCTTCGACAGCGAAGTGGGTACGATCCTGCTGACCTCGACAAGCACCCATGGCGGGTGGTCTACGTCGAAGAAGGCGATCAAGGTCACTTGCACAGCCGGATACACGACCGTACCCGACTGGCTGCAACATGCGGCGCGGCTGATGGTGCGTCACCTTTGGGATCTGCGTCAAAGCCAGGGCAAAATCAGCCAAGGTGCCAACGGCAGCAGCACAACCTACCGAGACGCGACGGATATGCCTATCGAGGTCTACAAGATCCTTGGCCCTCATCGTCTGCCGCGCGCCCTGGTGCCTGTATGAGCCCAGCCGATCTATCGGCACGCCTGGCCAAACTTCAGGCGACGCTGCCCAGGCAGATCGCCCAGGTCCTTGCATCGTCGGCCCTGGTGGCTGAGGCTGAGGGCAAGAAGAACGCGACCACCTTGCTCAAGGTACACTCTGGACGGCTGCGCAATTCGATACGCACCGAGGTACGTGACGACGGCACGGCCCACCAGATGGCCTTGCGGGCGGGCGGTGAGCGTGATGTGGTCTACGCACGCATTCAAGAACTGGGTGGCACGATAACACCCAGGAATAGCAAGTTTTTGGCTATCCCCTTGGCACCAGCACTGACCGGTGCTGGGGTGTCGAGGTACAAGAGCCCTCGTGATGTGCCTGGGCTGAGCTTCAGGGGCAACGCCAATCGGGGCGTGCTGGTCGATAAAGCGGGCGTGCCGTGGTATGCTTTGGTCAAGAGCGTCACTATCAGACCGAAATTCTACCTTAAAGCCGCCCTCGACACTGCCTCGACTGACCTGTCGAGACGTTTGGGCGCGGTCTTGTCTGATGCCCTGGGTGCTGCATGAGCGTCGCCACTTCGATATTGGCGGCTGTGAAGACAGCCCTTGAGGGTATCTCTGGCCTATCGGTGGTGCGTGGCCGCCCCAACTCACTGACTGAGGGGCCATCTGGCCCATGCGCATGGGTCGCAGCAGGTGATCTCACCAGTGACCATGGCCCAGAGTTGACCGGGTACAATCAGACCTTGCTCGTCGATGTGGTCGCCGTTGTGACGGCTGCCTCGGATTTTGGCGACCGAGAAGATGCGGTGCTGACTCTGGCTGACCAAGTGGCCGAAGCGATACAGACCTCGACCACCCTGGCCGCTTTGCTATCGATCGCGCCGATCGTCGGTCAGCGAGTACAGGCTGAGGCTGTAAGCCTGCCTGGATATGCGGTGTTGGTCACCGTCATTCAGTGTCAGTGGTTGTCTGACAGTGGAGCAGGTCTATGAGTTGGGGCAGATTCGGGACCACCGTACCCGGCAAGCGGGTATCCATCACCCTCGACAGCACGGCTGGATCGGGTAGTGCCAACTATTCGGTGTCTATCTCGGCAAACTTCAGCGACTTTTGGGATACCATCGACGCCAGTGGTAATGAGCTGCGAGTCACCGACTCAGACGGCTATACCGTTCTGACCTATGATCTATCGGGTTTCAGCAAGACAAATCGCACTTGCACCATCAGAATCGGCAGCCACACAGTAGGCGCTGCTGAGATGGGTCAAGCCTTCCTTTATTACGACATGGCGGGCGCATCGACAGGCGCTGGCTCGCCCTCGACGTCAGCACCCAGAAGTGGATACATCGACGTTGGCGGTGTACAGAACGCCATCAAACTGCGCCCCCAACGCCCAGGCGACGCGCGCCCAGCCGACGTCATCACCAAAGATGCAGGGGCTTCCGACTGGGTCTGGATCGACCTGGGAAGCGTGCTCGACGGTATGTTTCTACCTAGTGATAACCGTGAGAACTGGGAAGAGATTTCACGAGTCACGCACACGGTCGAGGCCAGCGGATCTGCTGTGTCGTCGATGATCGCCGTCACATCGACACGCATCATAAACGGTCGGTACATCCGGCTTGTTCTCAAAGCAGGCACGACAGCGGTTGACAACGTGTTGATCCTGACCGTCACGACCGCATACCCAATTCAAACGACAGGCAGAATCTTGGTTTTCCGAGTTCTGATCAAGGTCAAAAACGTAACGGAGACATAATCGATGCCCAGCCCTTACAATGGCCTCAAGACTCAGGCTTCTTTCGGTGTCGAGTCTACACCTGGCACGGGCGTATCAACGACCGTGGGCGCCAGGATCAAAGCAGTGGATCTGCAAGCCAAGGCCACCCACAACCCTGTCGAGGATTTGTATGGTGATGGCGTCTCTGCCGTCTCCTCAGACTCTTTCTTGAGCATGGTCGATGTCTCTGGCAATCTGCGCCTCAATGCCTGCTATCAGGGCGGTGCATTGGGTATGATCCTCTACGCCCTAATGGGCACGGTGGTCGATGCAGGGGCGGGCCCCTATACCCACACTTTCACCCTCTCTGATCCCAAGGCATTGACCATCGATATCGAGCGCGGCAACAGCGCCAAAGATGAGGTAATGCAGGGTTGTAAGCCCAGCAAATTCAGCCTATCGGTGCAGCCCGGTCAGGTGGCTGAGGCCAGTGTCGATTTTGTTGGCATGACGGCTACGGCACGGGGCACCAATACCCCCGTGGCACCAGCAACACCCTACCTTGTGAAGCATAGTCACGTTGGCACGCTGGGTTTCGACAGCGCGACCTACATCCAGGCATCGTTCACACTGACTGTCGATACCAAGGCGGCACGCCTTGACCAGCTTGGCAGCGCCTATAGCGACGAGCCGGTTCGCACCGGTATGACCGAGGTCACACTTGAGGTTGAAATCGTCGGTCGCACCAATGCTTTGCAGGTGGCCGCGTTGGCTGGCACCCAAGGCAATGCGACGTGTACTATCACTGACGGTACACGTTCATTGTTTATCACCTTACACAATGCCAAGGTCGTATCGTACAGTGACCCCATCACCACCGTCGGCGTCATTCGCCAGCGGGTGACCTTCCGAGGCCATGGCGACGGCACCAATCACGGGCTGGCCATCGTGCTCACCAACGCAGACGCAACGTACGGTGTCTCGTGAGCTTCCTCAAGACTTTGGCCGACCAAGATCCGGGTGTCGAATACCCGCCTGGATCTGGGCTTCGGTATCGCCTCAAGGCATTGGTAGGCACTGACCTGCTGTGTGAGCACGTCGCCTTGTTGGCTGCGGTGCTTCCACCGTCCCAAGCCGACCGTGAGGTCAACGCGGCGATCAATGAGGCGGTGGGCCAAGACAAGGCCACCCTCCAGGCCCAGGCCGACCGTGAGGCTGCCCTGCGTGCTCTTGACCCCGACCTCCAGGCTCGTGCATGGCAATTCGCCTGTACCTGTGTGTGTGCTTCTGTGACCCATGCGTGCGGATCTGATGGCGAGTGGGGTGCTGTGACGGTGGTGGCTGATGAGGCCGCCCGCGACCATGAGGCGACGCCTGCACGCGTACACCTGAGCGACCTGCCAGGGGGTACAATACAGTATCTATCGTCAGTAGTCCGTACAACCAGCTTCGGCGGGGAGGCCGCCAGACAGCGGATTGCCCGATTTCTCAGAGAACAGGCCCCTATGCCTGCTTCTGGCGAGGTTGGGTAGAATGTTCGGACGCCTGCCCTCTGAGTTATTGGCATTGACCCCAGAAGAAATGGGCGTCAATATCGCTTGCTTAGAGGCATGGGACGAGAGCAACGGCGAGACGATCAAGAACAACAAGGCCACCGTACAGCTAATTAGAGAGGTGTAAGGTGGCATCTACGACAGTTGAATACATCTTACGCGTCAAAGACGATGCGACAGCGACGCTGAAAGACAGCGTATCTGAGGCTGATAAGCTCGCGGGGTCTCTGGGCGACGTAGAGGATGCGGCCAAGAAAGCTGGTCCATCGCTGCGTGACCTGGGTGGGGCGGGCGAATCTGCGAGCAAGCGGGTAGGCGATTTTGGTGGCCAGATCGCAAAGGTCGCGGGCGGCCTCGACCTGATCCACCCCGCCCTGGGCGACTTCGCTCGCAATTTTGCCGACATCGCTGATGTGGTGGAGGTCGCAGGTGGTGGAATCGAAGGCGCTGAGGTCGCAGTCACCGGGCTCGTGCCTGCATTGGCAGCGGCGGCGGTTGGGGCAGCGGCCCTGGTGGCCGGGTACTCAGTGCTGGCCAATGCAGCGACCACCCAGGTATCGATCGCATCTGACCAGGCAGCGGCCTATCTGTCGGTGGCCAATTCGGCTGAGGCCGCTGAGGCGCGGGTTCGGGCCTTGGCTGATGCCCAGGCGGCAAGCAGTAAAGCCCAGACCGACGCAGGCTATTCACTTGCGTTACTTCGTGGCGACCTGAAAGGCTATGAGGTCGACGCAGCCAAGGCAGCCGATGCGGTTAGAGCTGCGTCACAAACAGATATCGCTGCTCGACAGGCGAATATCGCTGAGATCCAGCGACAGATCCAGGCCAACGTCGACCTATCACAGCAAGGCCAAGGTGATGCGGCCAGTCGGCAGATGGCGCGTCAGGAGGTTGAACGTCTCACCCAGGCGCGTCAGGCTGAGACGGTGGCTCTACGTGGTCAGCAGGAGCAGGCCAGCCAGCTTGCGAATCAGCTATCGACCGAGATAATCACCAGGGGCCAAGCAGAAGAAGCGACCAAGGCGCATGAAGACGCCATCAAACGGTCAACCGAGGCACAAAAACAGGCAGCCGACGCGGCTAAAAGGCTGGCCGACGCCAATGATGCAGCCCTTGCTATCGGTATTGGGCTGGCTTTTGATGGTGTCGCCCGTGACGCTCGCAGTCTTGCGGGTGCCTTCGACGACCTTGGCGATCCTTTCGCCCAGGCACAGGCCGACGTGCATGCACTTGCACAGGCTCAGGGCGTGCTGTCAGGCATTTTAGGCGAGGTGCCCACCCAGGCCAGCCGGGTACAGGGCCAGATCGAGTCTCTCACTGAGGCGTACTTTGGTGGTCAGGTATCGACCGAGGGATACGCAGCGGCCCTCGATGTCCTGACTGCAGCTCAGCAGCGAGCCACCGAAGCCGACGCAGCGGCCCAGGCCCAAGCGGCCCAGGCCACTCAGCGGGCGGCGGTGGGGCGGGTGACGGGTGCGATAGAGAGCGCATCGTCGCTGTCAGCACTGGTGAAAGTCGATCCGACGGGGATCAGTGAGGCGGTCTACGCTGTCGTGTCTGGGCTGGCCAGTATCGGAAATGACGGTGGGATCTTCACCGAGGCCACTGACCTCCTGATGGGCGCTGCGAAGGGTTTAGGTAAGCTGCCCAATGTCATCGGTGACACTTTCCAAACGGTGATGAGCGAAGTACTCCCCTCACTCATTGGCAGTCTGATAACCCTCGTACCAACCCTGATAATCGAAACGCTGTCAGCCCTCGTCGATCCTAAATTCTGGGTGGAGGTGGGTACCGAGATCGGGAAGGCTGTGGCCGATGCTGTTCGTGACTTGATCACCCCAGACTTGAAAGGCGCTCAAGTCGATGTGACCCGCAAGAATAGAGGTATCGCAGGCGACTCGATTGCCCTTGGTAGTGGTACCACCAACGCAACGGGGGGCGCGGTCAATCTTGGATCGTATGCCTCTGGTACAGACTTTGTACCTTCGACTGGGCTCTATCTGCTACACCGTGGCGAAACGGTGTCAGGTAATGGCCGGTCGTCATCTGGGGCATCGTATGCCAAGCAAAGTGTGTCAAACACTTATGTTTTCAACGGTTACGATATGGAAGAGGTGGCCAGAAAGCTGCGTGAATTGCAACGCAGGGGAGTGGTGTATTGATGGCTACTGTCGAGATCTACTACTACCCAGAGGCAGGCGGATCGCTGATTCGCGTACCCCTCACGCGTCGTCTGAGTCGGCTGGAAGAGGTCGATACTGTCGATGCAGAGGACGCATCAAACGGCTATCTATCGACAAGCCGAGCCTTTAGAGGTGTGCGTCGTCGGATACGCGTCACGATAGACCGGGTGAATTGGATGGTAGCCGATGGCAAGTCATTGCATCGGGCCTTGTTGCCAGTGATCCAGCATCTTAGGAATGGTGGCGTCATCGGCCTGACCCTCGACAATACCAAGACATACGCTGGCTATATCGCTGGGTCGATTAGCCAAGGCGCATCAAATTACAATTTCGGCGGCAACGCCTTCTCGGTCTGGCCCTCAGCGACGTGTGCGCCTGCCAGTGGTGACGAGGTTGTAATCTCAAAGCCACCTCTCTATGGAAAGCACGAGCGCCGCTTGGTCGGCAGCGTCACGCCATCAAGCTACGGCTTCTACTACGTCGGCTTCAGTGGCGAAACACTCGCATACAATTACGAGTCACCATCGATGCTCAGATGGCACGGCTTCTGGCCTGCTCTGAAGCTGCCTCAAGACGCGCTCAATTCGCCACCTATCACCAATGAGCATGGCATAAGCTGGTCACTTGACCTCACACTTGAGGAAGATCCAGCGGTCTACTACTTGTCGGGTGACGAATACGAGCGTCGGCCCAGAATCCTATCGACTCTTGGTGGTACGACTGCGTATTCTCCTGGGTCGCGCTTCACAATTGACGAAGCCCTTGGCAACGTCTTCGGCGGTCAAAGCAGGATTACCCCAGCGAGGCCAAGGTGAGTTGGTCGCAGCGTCTTATCGACGCTCTAAGCGCCAATATCCTGACGCCTCTCTATATATTGAGGGTCACCCAGGTCAACGACTCACCCGGCGTCGTGGGCTACGTGGCGTCGTCGATACCGGGCTTTGGCGACCCTATTATTGGCGAAGATGGCGTCCGTATGCAGGGCAGCACCCTCACCCCAGGAACCTGGGCGACCACGATCGGGGGCTTTAGTGTAGACCTCGCTGGCAATCTGCGCACTCTTAAGCAGAGTATTGTGCGTGGCACGTTTATAGAGGTATATATCGGGTTTCCTGGGTGGCGTGACACCGAATACGAAGTGATCGCCATCGGCCAAGTCAGCCAGCTATCGGGGCGGTCACCCAATCACGCGACGCTCGACTGTCGCGACCTGATAGCAGCCCTCAGAAGCAGGCCCACACGGTCAGTCGGTATGGTGTCACTGGGCTACCGCCTGTCAGGCGGCACCACGATCACGAGCACGTACCACACAGGCGACACGACGGTCAGCCTGACGTCGGTCAGTGATTTTGCCTACGCCACTGGCGGCCAAGGTGCATGTCTGATTTCACCGACGGGTGACGACCCCTTTATTCTGACATTTACGGGCATCTCTGGCCTCGACCTGACAGGTGTATCGGCAGCAGGCAAGCATGGCACGACCGAGGTAAACGCCAGCTCAGGCGACACAATACAGCCCCTCTACTGGCTCAACTCGCACCCTATTGATAACGCTCGCTATGTCTTGATTAGTCGGGGGGATACCACCACATCGGCCTATGACACGCTGTCTGCGGGCGATGGGCTTGGCCTGCCTCACGACTGGATAGATCACGATGATTGTGCGAGCCATCGATATGCAAGCGACACAGTCAGTGGCTTACAGTTTGAGATTGTTAGTCAAGATCCAATCGACGATATTCTAAGCTGGCTTCAGGGCTGGCTCGCCTGTGGTGGCTTCTATGTGACGACGCGCATGGGCCTCTTGACCATCAGATCGGCCCAGTGCTCGACGACCTTCGGATCTGCTGGCACCCTTCGCACAATCACCCTCGCTGACCAGGCATCAATCACCGACGCTGATATTGAGTCGATCGCCTGGGAAGCCTGGGACCCAGATGCAGATGTCGAGGCGTCAGATGTGGCCGTCATCAGTGCAGGCGGCCAAGACACAGCGGGCCTTGAATCGCCATCGACACTGCCAGCGGTCAATCAAGCCCAGTATGATGCGTCAGACCTGATATTCAGCGACGAATCGGCGGCCCGTGCGTCGATATTGGCGCGGATCTGGGAAGCCCACCAGCGGATACCAGAGAGATATACCCTGGTGCTCAGGGGCCTATCGCTGGCCCGGCTTGCCAGTGGCGACTACGTGCGGATATCGACGACCCTGGTGGCTGGTCGGTTGTCGAATACGATCAACGGTCTCGACAACACACGAGTCATCGTCACCCAAGTATCGCCTGATTTTGGCGCGATACGCGTGCGCCTGGCTGTGGTGGTCTACCCCCTCGACGACGGTGTGTACCCATGAAGCGATTCAAGATACGCGTCGGTCAGCGCACACTAACGCCCGATACCTTGGTGATCACGGGGGCGACCCTGACCGAGCGGGGCCCCAACGCGATCCTGGAGATCGAGGGTAGTGGCGGTGGATCTTCGGATCATGCCACCCTGACGAATCTGGTATGGGCTGCCAGCGCCCATACCCTCTCGACAACCTACCGCCTTGCAGGATCGGCGGGCTCAACCGCAGCCGCAGAAATCGCATATACTGCTTTCACAGCCACCCTTTTAGACGACGCGAATGCAGCGACGGCCCGAACGACGCTGGGCCTTGGGAACGTTGAAAACACCGCCCTTTCAACGTGGGCAGGCTCTACAAATCTGACTACCCTCGGCACCATCGGCACCGGTACATGGCAGGGGTCAACCCTGGCCATTGCCTACGGTGGTACGGGGGCGACGACAGCAGGCGGGGCGCGTATTGCCCTGGGCCTGGCCATCGGTACCGATGTGCAGGCGTATGATGCAGACCTGACGGCACTGGGTGGCCTTGGCGATGGCCTGCCCTATCGGGGCGGGGGTATATGGGGTGCGACGGCGTTGGGCGACCTTGCTATATCAGGGGCCTCAGTGCAGGTGGCACAGGCGCGGGGCTTGCGTGAGACTTCTGGGCCTACGACCCTGGCAATGGGCGCGGTTGCTGACGGCGAAGTGCTCAGGCGGTCGAGCACGTCGATAATCGGCGCGGCTATCGGGTCGGTATTGCAGGCATACAACGCCGTTCTGACGGCGATAGCTGCCCTTGGCGCGTCGGGCATTATTGTAAGGCTGACATCTTCTACCGTTGCAGTGCGCTCAATCACGGGCGGCGCAAACATTTCTGTAACTAATGGCGATGGTACAGGCGGAAATCCGCTTCTGGATGTTGTGGGCTTGGATGCGTCAACGGCTATATACGGGGCAATACGGCCTGACGGTTTTAATTGCGTCGGGGTTGGCATTACATCATCGTCATTCGGCACTGTGACAGGTATCACTACCAACAAATACCCCGCGTCAAACGTCGTTGCTTCTGGTGCTAGCTCTATTAGTGGTGTGCGTACACTTACAGCCTGTCACTCGATGGAGCAGGCAATTACAACAAAACATGCGTTTGTTACTGATTCAAGCATTGCTTCTTCACGCTATTGGTTTGGCCTGTCGGCTGCCCTTGTGGGGTCGTCATCGAGGCCGTCAGGAGCCACAGCGGCGATAGTCTATGACGCAGCAATCAGTGTAAACTTTCAGCTTTGCACCTATGATGGGTCAGCAGTGAGTTGCGCTTATACCGATACGGGCTTAGCGGTTTCAACATCAACCGCCTATGAGGCTGAAATCATAGTCGCAGCTTTTTCTGTAAGCGCGCGTATCAGAGTTAGAGGTGGTACGTGGTCGTCGACTGCCACTTATTCTGGCGTCAACAAACCAGCTTCTACTACAAAAATGTATTTTATAGCAGCAACATGTTCGCGTTCGGCAGTGGGCGTCTCAACACTTGTTTTTCTTGGCGCGTCGTTGACGGGTCTAATTTCGTGAGGTGATCATGGCTTCTATCGGCCAAATATGGCGAGATCCAACGGGCGATGAGTGGGTAGTGACAGGCGTTTCCGGCCCAACGGTTCACGTTGGCGGCCAGTGGCGGGATGCTGATTTAGCCGGTATCGGCTGGGTGCGCACCGATATACCAGCCGACCCAGGTGGGTCTGTGGTGGATCTGGCTGGCGACGATCAACCGGTATAGAGGTGCGTATGCCCAAACCAACAGCTGACCAAGTTCTTTCACTGGCCCTCGCGGTCAATCTCAGATTGGATACCCGCTTCGCCATCGTCGTCCTGCGCACAATGCCAGGGCGCGTCGATGTTTTTGATGATTGGGTATGCATCTTGTGGCAAGATGGGGCCCACTGGGAGATCCGGAGCTGGCCAGCGACCGCCGACCCTGGGCTGTACTGGCTCAAAAATCCAGGGCGTGTGGAGGGCACAGCGATCTTGTGCCCAGGTCAACATGATTTTATCCTCGGTGAGCACAAGGGGGCCTACCCCTGCTTGGCCCAGGCAAAGTCGCTGGCCACTTGGCGAGACAATGACCGAGACGCAACCCTTCGGTATGGGGGCCCCATCTACCGCGATAGCCAGGGGATCCAGATCCATCGCGCAGGAACTG
>Ga0209400_1004105_pt1 | contig 10380 bp, 9 predicted proteins | sample M_130807_EF_Meta_FD_187313 | JGI IMG/M metagenome (GOLD analysis project Ga0209400, IMG submission 187313) | Freshwater microbial communities from Lake Montjoie, Canada to study carbon cycling - M_130807_EF_MetaG (SPAdes) (version 2) | ecosystem: Environmental > Aquatic > Freshwater > Lake... | reverse complement strand
GTTATTTTAGCAACAGTTGTTGGTGCAAAGAAAGCAAAACCTGACATAGATTTCTTTCCACTTACAGTAAATTACCAAGAAAAATATTACGCTTCAGGAAAAATTCCAGGTGGATATTTCAAAAGAGAAGCGAGACCAACAGAGAGCGAAACGTTAATATCAAGATTAATTGACAGGCCCATCAGACCTTTATTTCCAGAAGGCTTTAGAAATGAAGTTCAGGTTCTACCAACAGTTCTTTCATACGAGAAAGATAATGATCCAGAAGTATTATCTTTAATTGCAGCTTCAGCAGCGTTAGCTATTTCAGGAATTCCATTTATGGGACCGGTTGCAGCTTCTAAAGTAGGCTACATCAATGGTAGTTTTGTTTTAAATCCAACAAAAGAACAATTAAAAGAATCACAATTAGAATTAATAGTAGCTGGAACTAAAGATGCAGTTTTGATGGTGGAATCTGAGGCTTCAGGATTAACTGAAAAAGTAATGTTAGATGCAGTTAAATTTGGTCATGACCAATTTGCACCAGTGATTAAAATGATAAATGAATTTGCTGCAGAATGTAAAAAAGAAACATGGATTGTAGAGAAAAAAGATCTGAAAGATGTAAAAGATAATTTATTAAAAAATGTTAAAAATGATTTAGTAGCAGCATTTTCAGAGCCAGATAAAAAGAAAAGAAGCGGATTAATTAATTTGGCAAAAGAAAAATCATTGGCGCTTTATAAAGATTCAGAACAATTTAGCACAATGGATGTTGAATCTCAGTTTAAGGATATTGAAAAAGAAATCGTTAGAACAAAAATTCTTAAAGAGAAGAAAAGAATTGACGGAAGAGGGCTTGCAGATATTAGACCAATCAAGTGTGAAGTGGGCGTGCTACCAAGAACTCATGGTTCTGCTTTATTTACAAGAGGCGAAACACAAGCAATTGTCGTTACAACACTTGGAACTTCAGAAGATGAGCAAAGAATTGAAAGCTTAGATGGATTACAAAGATCTAGATTTATGTTGCATTATAACTTTCCTCCATTCTCAGTTGGAGAAGTTGGTAGAGTTGGAACAGGTAGACGTGAAATAGGTCACGGTAAATTAGCGTGGCGTGCAGTTAATTCAATTTTACCTAAAAAAGAAGATTTCCCTTACACATTTAGAATCGTTTCAGAAATTACAGAGTCAAATGGTTCATCATCTATGGCAACTGTTTGCGGAGCATCTCTTGCTTTAATGGATGCTGGAGTCCCAATTAAGAAACCAGTTGCAGGAATTGCCATGGGTTTAATAAAAGAAGGAGCTGATTACTCAGTTCTATCCGACATCCTAGGAGATGAAGATCATTTAGGTGATATGGATTTTAAAGTTGCAGGAACAGAAGATGGAATTACTTCTCTACAAATGGACATTAAAATTACAGGAATTACATTTGAGATTATGGATAAAGCATTGTCACAAGCAAAAGATGGAAGAATTCATATCTTAGGTGAGATGAACAAAGCCCTAAAAGCTTCAAGAAAAGATTTATCAAAACACACCCCAAAAATGGAAAAAGTGACTGTCGATAAAAAAGATATTGCAGCCATTATTGGAAAAGGTGGAGTAACAATAAGAGAGATCGTTGAATTATCAGGCGCTAAAGTTGATATTAGTGATGATGGAATTGTAACTATTTCTGCACCCGATGAAATTTCAAGAAATAAAGCTTTAGAGATGGTAAAAAGTATTATTGCAAAACCTGAACTTGGAAAAATTTACACAGGAAAAGTTGTAAAAATTATGGAATTTGGAGCTTTCGTAAACTTCTTAGGCAAACAAGATGGTCTAGTTCATATCTCTGAACTTGCGGCGAAAAGAGTAGAGAAAGTTAGCGACGTTGTTAAAGAGGGTGATGAAGTTAAAGTTAAAGTTTTAGGATTTGATAAGGGAAAAGTTAAACTTTCAATCAAACAAGCTTTAGATAGTTAAGCCTGCATATTTTTAGGGTTAGGCATACCAATAATATTATAACCCGCATCTACATAGTGAATTTCACCTGTTACACCTGCTGCAAGATCGCTTAATAGATAAACTGCAGCTCCACCTACATCATTAATATCGACGTTTCTCTTTAGTGGAGAATGGTTTTCATTCCATTTATATAAAAATTTAGCATCACCAATTGCTGATGCTGCTAAAGTTTTAATAGGACCTGCGCTAATAGCATTTACTCTAATTCCATTTGATCCAAGATCAACAGATAAATATTTAACACTTGTTTCAAGCGCAGCTTTACAAACTCCCATAACGTTATAATTTGGAATAACTTTATCAGCACAATAAGTTAACGTGATAAAGCTTGAACCTGGTTTCATTATTTTAGCAGCTTCTTTGCAAACTTCTGTAAAAGAAAAACAAGAAATTAACATACTATTTAAAAAGTTTTCTCTAGAAGTATTTAAATATTGTCCCGATAGTTCTGATTTGTCCGAAAATGCGATCGCATGAACAACAAAGTCTAAATGTCCCCATTTATCTTTAATGTCTGAGAAAGTTTTAACAATATCTTCTTTCTTTTCCACATTACAATCTAACGTAAATTTTGAACCTAAAGATTCTGCAAGAGGAATAACTCTTTTTTTTAAAGCATCGCCTACATAAGTGAATGCAAGTTCAGCTCCGTGTTCACTTAATTTTTTTGCAATCCCCCAAGCAATCGAGCGATCATTCGCAACGCCCATGATCAATCCTTTTTTGTCTTGCATTAATTTCATTTTATATACTTTCAAATACTAGGGTTGCATTCGTTCCACCAAATCCAAAGCTATTGGACATCACACAATTTAAATCTACATTTTTTTTAACTTCAGTAACAATGGGAAGTCCTTTTACTTTTTCATCTAAATCTTTCACGTTTGCTGATGCAGCTATAAATTTATTTTTCATCATTAATAGACAGAAAATTGCTTCTTGCACAGAAGTTGCGCCAAGAGAATGTCCAGTGATTGATTTTGTTGAGCTAAAAGGAGGAACTTTATCTTTAAAAACTTCCTTCATTGCCTCAATTTCTTTTGTATCTCCTACAGGAGTAGAAGTTCCGTGAGTATTAATATAATCCACTTTTGAATTTCTTAAATTTTGCATAGACATTTTCATACATCTAACAGCTCCCTCACCAGAAGGTGCAACCATATCATAACCATCTGATGTGGCTCCATAACCCGTAATTTCAGCTATTATTTTAGCTCCCCTAGCTTTCGCATGCTCATATTCCTCTAAAACGATAACACCTCCTCCTCCTGCGATTATAAAGCCATCTCTACTTGAATCGTAAGGTCTAGAAGCTGTTTGTGGCGTATCATTATATTTTGAAGATAATGCAGTCATCGCATCAAACATTGCAGAAAGACTCCAATCTATTTCTTCACCGCCACCTGCAAAAACAATATCTTGTTTTCCGTACTGAATAAGTTCCATAGCATTACCAATACAATGCGCACTCGTTGCACAAGCAGAACTAATGGAATAGTTAACTCCTTTAATTTTAAATGGTGTTGCTAAAGTTGCAGAACAGGTGCTTGCCATTGTTCTTGGCACAATAAAGGGACCCATTTTTTTAGGACCCGATGCCCTTGTTGAATCGATTGCGAACATAACGTTCTTAATTGAAGGACCCCCAGATCCAATAATAATTCCAGTTTTTTCGTTACTAACTTCTTTTTCAGTAAGACCCGATTCTTCAATCGCTTCTTTCATTGAAAGATAAGCATAGGCAGATCCGTCGCCCATAAATCTTAAAACTTTTCTGTCGATTAATTCTTCGTAATTAATTTTAGGAACGCCACATACCTGACTTTTAAAATTATATTTTTTATATTCTTCAGAAAAAGTTATTCCAGATTTGGTATTTAGTAGAGAATCTAAAACCTCTTTTTTATTATTACCAATACAAGATACAATTCCAGAACCTGTGATTACTACTCTTCGCATCAATTCTCCTTAGCTTTTAAATAAACCAACTTTAAGATTTTTAGCGCTGTATATTTCCTTATTGTCCGCAAAGACTAAACCATCAGCTAAACCAACACAAGTTTCGCCTTTTTTTAATAATCTTTTAATATTAATGACATATTTTACGAGTTTTACTTGTTTTACAACTTCACCAGTAAATTTTACTTCATTTACACCCAGTGCTCGACCATGACCAGGATTGCCTAACCATCCAAGATAAAATCCGAGTAGTTGCCACATCGCATCTAATCCTAAACATCCAGGCATTACCGGATCCTCTTTGAAATGACATTCGAAAAACCATAAACTATCTTTGATGTCTAATTCTGCTAAAATTTCTCCTTTATTAAATAATCCGCCCTCAGTCGTGATTGAAGTAATTCTATCAAACATCAACATTGGAGGTGTAGGTAATTTTGCATTACCTGGTCCAAACATTTTTCCTTCAGCGCAATCAAGTAGCTCCTGGTAGCTGTATTGATTTTTTTGTTTCATGAAGATGTTAGAGAATTAAAATTATTGATAATTGAATGCTAATTTACAGTTTAATAAAGGATTTGACAAATTTAATTGATAATTTCTTTATTTTCTAAGCCCCAAACGTGGTCAGTTTGTATCCAACCTTTATATTTTTGGATTTCAACTAAACACCAATTTGGAATGCATTTTTTAATAGAAGCAGCTTCTAAATTTCCAATTTTAATAATTGGTTTTGAATAGATAGTTGCATTTTTAAAAAGAACAATTCCATCTTTAGTAGTTAACAAAGTTCTTTTTCTGGATAATTGACTTAAATGAAGCCAACCAATGTCGCCTTGATAATCTTTAACTTTTCTCCATACTTCAAACTCATCAATCACTTCAACCGGCATATTCTTTTTTTCATATACGAATGCAATGGGATGGGCTGATGAGGGTCCAATTCTAAGATTTGCAACGCTGGTTCTAATGCTGAGATATTTTTTAGTGATAATTTTTTGCGCTAATAAATCGCTACTTGTAAAAATAATAAAACACAAAATAACAATTATTATTTTAAACTTCATTTAATCTTCTTAATGCAGTTTTTGTTTTTATTTAATTTAATTTTTTTAATTAAAAGATTTTCAGCATTAATAATTAAAATATTGCCACATAATGAATTTTTAAAATTCAATATTTCACGGATTGCCTCATTCGCCATAATCAAACCTACCATCCCAGCAAGAGTAGACAGAACACCTTCGTTTTGACAATCCATCATATCAGTACTTGGAATTTCTGGCATAAAACATCTAAGACAAGGGGAGTTCTTCTTTTTAAAATTAAAAACAAAAACATGACCATCAAACTTACTGATGGCTCCACAAATTAGGATTTTTTTATTTTTATAACAATAATCGTTAATTAATAATTTTGATTTAAAACTGTCAGTACCATCAATAATAAGATCGTATCCTTTTGCAATTTTATTAATATTGTTACTATTTATTTTAGTTTTAAATTTTTTAATTTTTATTTTAGAATTAATTTTTTTTAGTCTTTTTTCAGTAATATCTACTTTAAATTTATTAACGTCTTTTTCATTAAATAAAATTTGTCTGTGTAAATTTGAAATATCTATTTTGTCGTAATCAACGATACCGATATTGTTAATTCCAGAAGAGACAAGATAAAGTGCAACAGGGGAACCTAATCCACCAACACCAATAATGAGAACCTTTGTCCCGATGATTTTTTTTTGACCAAAGCTGCCGATTTTTTTTAAATTGATATGAGCAATGTATCTTTTGACATCGTCATAACTAAGTTTCATGAATATTTATCGGCCCGTTGAACCAAATCCACCACTTCCACGAACTGATTCAGGAAGTGTATCCACTTCAACGAGCTCAGCTTTTACAACAGGGCACAACACCATCTGTGCAATTCTTTGTCCTGGTTCAATTTTAAAATTTTCTAAACTTAAATTTATTAATATGACTTTAATTTCCCCTCGATAATCAGCGTCCACTGTTCCTGGTGTATTTAAAACACTGACCCCATTTTTTGCTGCAAGTCCTGATCTTGGTCTCACCTGTATTTCGTAATTTTCAGGGATAGCAACGGATAGACCTGTTGGCACTAATGTTCGCTCATTTGGCTTTAAAATTATTTCCTTATCAATATTAGCAACCAAATCTAAACCGGAAGAACCTACTGTTTCATATTTAGGTAGGTCTTTGTGTTTATAATTTATTTTTTTTACTAAAATTTTAACCATTACTGAATAAGAGCGTGAAGAATTTTATTAGATAATTTCTTTGCAATTTCTGATTTTGTTGTTTTGTTAAATTTTTCAACATCTTTATTTTTAGAAATTAAAAAAACCTCATTATAATCTGAATTAAAACCAATAGATTTGTCAGCAACATTATTAGCTACAATCCAATCGCAGTGTTTATTTTGAATTTTCTTTTGCGCATTTTCAATGATGTTTTTAGTTTCAGCTGCAAAACCAACCACGAGCCTTGGTCTGTTTATATTTTGACTAGCGATGAAAGATAAAATGTCGATATTTTTTTCAAGTTCTAAATTAAAATCTTCTAATCCTTCTTTTTTTATTTTTTCTTCACTATAATTTTTAACTTTAAAGTCAGAGACTGCGGCTGTGCAAACGGCAACATCTACCGGTAAATTATCTTTGCAAGCCTCAAACATTTGTTTTGCAGTTGTGACATTGATCACTTCAAGATTGTCCTGATTTTTAATTTCCAAAGAATTAGGACCAATAACTAATTTTGTTTTAAAGCCGATATCGTTTAATGACTTTGCAATTTCAAATCCTTGTTTTCCTGAAGATTCATTTGATAAAAATCTAACCGGGTCAATATATTCTCTCGTCGATCCTGCAGTTACTAATGCTTTTAAATTTTTATTATTGAATAAATTCTTTGAAAGAAAATAATTTTTAATAGTTAGAATAATTTCTTCAGGAGATGACATTTTACCAACCCCAACTTCGCCACACGCCATTTCACCAACAACGGGTCCGATAAATTTATATTTAAACTGAATAAGTTTTTGAAAATTTTCTTGGGTCGCCTGGTTATTCCACATCTCAACATTCATTGCTGGAGCAAGAAAAATAGGCTTGTTAGAGGCCATAATAATTGTTGTTGCAAAATCTTTAGCTTCTCCACGTGCAAAATTTGCCATCAGATTTGCAGTTGTTGGAGCAACTAATATTAAGTCACACCATCTAGATAGTGCGATATGATCCATTTCACCTTCGTTATTTGGATCAAATAAATTTTCAAAAACTTTATTTTTAGAAAGAGCGGAGATTGATAATGGTGTTATAAATTCCTTTCCAGAATTAGTTAGAATAGTTTTAACTTCACAGTTATTCTTTCTAAGTTCTCTAATAACATCGAGAACTTTATAAGCAGCTATTCCACCACCAATAACGATTAAAATTTTTTTATTCTCAATTGAATTTAGCATCGCGCTATTTGAATACTATTAGCAATATAATTACAATAATTAATAAACCTATAATTAGATAAGTCTTTTTTAATTTTGAAGATTTTTCTTTAATTTCATATTCGTTACTTTGGTTTTGATTTTTCATAAACTCGTATGAACTTAAAAGTTCCATAGCTTTGTTAGCACGATTAATCATCTCGGGTAATTCAGGAAGTTTATCTAAAAGTTCAGTTGTTGTTTTTAATATTTTATCTATTCTATTTTTAGGACCAATCTCGTTGTTTAACCAACCTTGCAATACTGGTTTTGAAATTTCCCAAATGTTTGCATCTTCATCTAATGATCTTGCAACTCCTTCAACTACGACCATTGTTTTTTGTAGCAATAATAATTGTGGCTGAGTGGTCATATTAAATTTTTCAGTTACTTCAAAAAGTCTAGCTAATAACTTGCCAGCAGAAATATTCTTAGAAGATTGACCAAAAATAGGTTCGCCAATAGTTCTTAGAGCTTGAGTGAACTGGTCTAAAGACTCTGTATTTGGCACTAAACCTGCAATAAAATGGACTTTTGCTACCTTTTCATAGTCTCGGTTTATAAAACCGTACAATATCTCAGCTAAGTACTTTCTATTAGCAATATCTAGTCGGCCCATAATCCCAAAATCTACGGGAACAATATTTTCATTCTTATCGACAAAAAGATTACCTTGATGCATGTCGCCATGGAAAAAACCATCGCCCACTGCTTGTCTTAAAAAATTTTGTATTAGTAATCTTGATATTTTTTTTAGTTCAATTTTATTTTTAATAAGTAATTCTTTATCTTTAATTGAAATGCCTTCTACTTTTTCAATCGTTAAAACTCTTTGTGAAGTAAAATCCCAAAATATAGATGGAACTTTAAAACCTTCATCTTGAGCTGTATTTTTTTTAAGTTCACTTGCAGCTGCCGCCTCATATCTTAGATCCATTTCAATGTTAGTAATTTCTTTAAGAAGATCTATGATTTTTACTAATTTTAATCTGCGACTTTTCTTAACACTTAATTCAATAATCGATGCTAAAAATCTTAAAGCATCTAATTCTTTATTAAAGATTTTTTCTATATTGGGTCTTAATATTTTAATAGCAACATCGATTTCTTTTTTTTCATTATTAATAATTTTAGCAAAATGAACTTGCGCAATGGATGCAGCAGCAATGGGTTCACTTAAATAAGTGATTAGTTTATATTTTTCTTCACCCAATTCTTTACGCAAAGCTTCTTTTGATTGAGAGATGTCAAAAGCGGGCATTTGATCTTGTAGTTTTTGTAACTCTTTTGCAAATTCTTCACCAACAATATCAGGACGAGTTGCAAGAAACTGTCCCAGTTTTATAAAAGCAGGACCTAAAGTTAAAAAAGCATTTTTTAATCTTTCACCTGCACTTTTATTTGCAGAGTTTTTATTAAAAGTAGTAAAGCCAAAAATCTTTATTAAAACTTTAATAGATAAGGGTGGCTTATAAAATTCATCAAAAATAGATAAACTATTAGACTTTGCTAAAGCTCTACCAATTTTAATAAGAGTAAAAAAATTAGATAGCATTTTAGTTTATTATATTTTCCATCCAGAGTGGATTGCCGCAACTCCAGTTGTTAGGTTTCTATATTCTGTGTTTATAAACTTAGCCTCTTTCATAAGATTTAATAATTGCTCTTGGTTATAAAAATCTTTTATACTTTGTATTAAATACTCATAAGGTTTTTTGTCTCCAGCAACTGCTTGTCCGATGCGAGGAATAAAACTTGAATATATTGAATAAAACTTGTCGATAATTTCATTATTAATTTTTGAAAACTCTAAGCACATAAATCTTCCGCCTGGTTTAAGCAATCGATAAGCCTCGCGTAGTGTTTTTTTTATATCAGTCACATTTCTTATACCAAAACTAATGATGTAGTAATTAAAACTAGAATCTTTTAGAGGAACTTGCTCTGCACTAGCGCACAAAGAATCAATATTTTTATAATGCTCAAGTTTTTTTTTACCTTCATTTAACATTTCAATATTTTGATCGACCATTATTGCTCGACCAGTTAAATTAGTTCGTTCAATAAAAAGTTTTGTCATGTCACCAGTCCCAGCTGCCATATCAATTAATTTTGAATTTAGTTTTGGCTGCATCCAGTCAATTAAATTACTTTTCCATAGACGGTGTATACCAAATGACATGATGTCATTCATCAGATCGTATTTTTTAAACACAGAATTAAAAACAGTATTTACAAAGTCTTTTTTTGAATTTTGTTTTGTATTAGTATCTTGCATTCTTTAAATATAGAACATTTGCAATCAATAGTCATATAGTTAATGCCAGAATTGCCAGAAGTAGAAGTAACTCGAAGAACTTTATTAAAATTTATTGAGAATAAAGTTATTAAAAATATAAAAATAAATAATCCTAATTTGAGATTTAAAATTCCTACAAATTTTAAAAAAAATGTAATCGGCCAAAAGATTATAAAGGTTTTAAGAAGATCAAAATATATTTTGATTTATCTAAAGAACGATTACGTAATAATTGCTCATTTAGGAATGTCGGGCAAATTCATAATTAAAAATAATTATTTTAAAGATTTTTTAAAGACTAGTTATTACTCTAATGAATTTTCCTCAAAGCATAATCATTTAGAATTTTTTTTTTCTAATAAGTTAAGGGTGATTTATAACGATCCTCGAAGATTTGGTTTTTTTTTATTAGATAAAATATCTAAATTAGAGGTTAATAAATTTTTAAGTAAATTAGGACCAGAGCCACTGAGTAAGGATTTAAAGAAAGATTATTTAATATTAAAAACTAAGGCCACACAAAGAACGATCAAGACTTTATTAATGGACCAGCGTTTCATTTCTGGGATTGGAAATATTTACGCAAACGAAATTCTGTTTTTAGCAAAGATAAA
>Ga0209400_1004104_pt1 | contig 10381 bp, 13 predicted proteins | sample M_130807_EF_Meta_FD_187313 | JGI IMG/M metagenome (GOLD analysis project Ga0209400, IMG submission 187313) | Freshwater microbial communities from Lake Montjoie, Canada to study carbon cycling - M_130807_EF_MetaG (SPAdes) (version 2) | ecosystem: Environmental > Aquatic > Freshwater > Lake... | reverse complement strand
CATCAATATGATGATTATTAATGATCAAAGCTTTATGGCAGCTTGCATCTATAACCAAGATAAAATCCCACAAAAGTTTAAAGAAGATACTGATTACTACCACCTTAAATACACCAAAGAAAATGGCCAAGTAGTGGTGGCCTCTTCTGGCTGGAACCAAGATGGGTGGGAAGAGATTCCCAATGGAGGTGTGTTGGTGGTGGATAGGGTGGGGCGGGAACAGGAGTTAGAAAAGATTTAATTCGCTATATATATCAAATATAAAACTAATCAATTAAGTTGAATCCATGGGAAATAGAAAAAGCGCTTATGAGGAAGTTATATCCCTTTTTGATCAGCTAATAAAAGTACTGCCAAGATTCGTAGATGGGAAAAAGGCAATATTAGAAATGAAAGACGGTGGCAGTAGAAACTGGCGCCAAATGGAGTGGATTGGCTTTTGGTTTGAATTTTTTCTAGAACAAAACCTAATTCCAATTCTTGGAGGAGCAAGAGGCCCAACATTTGGGACTACTCAATTTGATTTCAAGAAAAAATTTGTTTGGGACCTAAAGGCACATCCATCGGGATCTAAAAACTTAATTTTGAATGATCAAATAGCTATAAGAAATTGTATTGAATCAGAGCATGGCCTTGGGTTCATTATCATTTCTGGTATCGCAAAATATGATAGTAACAGTGGCTTCAAAACCTGGCATGATAATTTAAAAGGTGGAACTAGCACGTACGAAAAAGAAAGAATAGCAAGAGGAGCTTCATCAAGGCGGCGCAAAATTTCTTTTGAGCCTGAAAATCTACATGCACTTTGGTTTGATGACATAAGTGAAATAAATTCTGCGGTAAAAGATGGTTGGTTAAAATCTTTCCAAACTGACATGAAAAATTCAAACGGTAAGCCAAGGCCCGCTAAATTTCAATTTAATTTAGGTGCAGTTTCAAAAAATAATATGATTGCTGAAGTAAAAATAAACTAGAAAAGTTTGTCTCCAGAATTCCAAATATAAGAAACCTTTGAAGGGACTCCGACTAAGTCTGCTTTTAATACAAGTTTTTTTCGGCCATCTATTTTAGAAATTTTAGTTCCTGATATAACAACAAAATCTTCATCATTCCACGTTAAGAGGGAAGAAAATCTTGCAATGAGTCGTTCGTCTAAATTTTCTTCATTCAAGTGCCAAACGTTATTAGCTACGTCCCTAGTGAAGACTGGGTCTTTTACGGGAACTGTATTTTGTTTGGTTTTTGCAATAGAAAATTCATCACGCCGTTTGTATGGTTTATCACCCAATTTTTTAATAATACTCCACTGCAGTGTTCTACTTAATTTTAGCAACTTTCCTTTGTAACACCTGATTGCACCGTTTCCAAAGTACTCCCAGTTCGGATTACGGTTTTCTATATTGCCTAAGGTGCCTGAAACTACAAGTGACTCTATCGGAATTCTGGATTCCCAATTTAGTGGTGCGTCAAATACAGAAATTAGATATCGTCCCGCTGTTACGTGGGATGAAGAGACTTTTACTTGATCAATAATTGAATCTACGTTTGATTGAGTTGGCTGTGTAAATAAACTCAAAACTGTTTTATGAGTCATTTTTTCTTATTTCCTAATCCAGCCCCTTGCCGCGTCTTCCCTCTGGATGGACCAGCCACAAAATTAGTTGCAAGGACTGGAATTATTTTTAATTGATTATCTCTGATTGAACTAGAATCTTTTAACCTTTTTTTAGATAATGCTACGTACTTTTTCTCAATATCAAACCCAAGTGCACATCTTCCTAAATCAAAAGCCGCCTTAGAAGTTGCACCCGCACCGTTAAATGGATCTAGAGCCCACTCGCCCGGCTTTGTAAACATTCTAATAAGACGATGAGGAATTTCTTCTGGATACGGTGCTGGGTGATCAACTTTTCTTGGAGGAACAGGAGCTAAATCCCAAACCGGTTCCAACCACTCTTTTGGTATGTCTGAATTTGGAATACGCACTGGACCGGGTTTTCTTGCAATAATAATGTGTTCTGTCATTATATTTGGATGCCAATAACCTGGATATGGATGCTGAATAACTGAGCCAGCTCTCTTAACACCTGCAGTTACTTTATGCCAGAATATTGATCTTACAAATTCCCATTGAGAGTTACGAGTAAGTTCATTAATAATATCTTCGGCTAAAGGATAGTGGTAACCATTGTCCAAAACTGACCCTACATTAACTGCTAAATATCCGCCGCTATGCAACATTTCAAAAGTAGAGTTCCAAACTGTATTTAGCATTGACATGTAATCGTTTGCATAGTCTAAGGAATAGCGATTTCTATAATTTTTATTAGAATCTTTTGCATGACTTTCATAGGAAATCGCATTATGATACGGAGGAGAAGTAACAGCTAACGATACTTTCCCAACTAAATCGGGAGCAAGGCTGGGAGCATCACTACTTGATCCATTGATTATACGGATCAGATCTTCCTTCATATCCAGCCTTTCTAGATTTTAGAGACATCAGATTAGTACCTAAATCGGGAAATTATCCTAGATTATCTAAGACTCATCCAATTTTGTGTAAAACCTCATTAATTCCTAATCGTCTGGGTAGATAAAAGTTATACAACTGGTAAATCAGCAGAATTATTGAAAAGAAAATGGTTCGGTACCGAACAAAATCCAGAACATTTCCTTCGTATAAGTGGCAGATTTTAATCTATCATGCATTTGATGCTTTAAAATAGTATTTAAACAGCAAAAAAGCATAGTTACTCTTTATAAAGCATGGTTCTTTCAATACAATCAAACAGTGCAAAACTTGCCGGAATTAAGAGAATGGCAAAAAACTGCTTACGAAAAATGGATTAAAAACGATTTAAAGGGAATTGCGGAAGTTGCAACAGCGGGCGGTAAAACTAGATTTGCTTTAGAGTGTTTAAAACATTACCAAACACTTATTTTAAATCAATGTGTAATTATTATTACACCGACAACGGCTTTAGCAGACCAATGGAACCTGTCGCTTATTTCTGATTTAGGTGTTTTAGAATCTGACATAGCAATTTGGCCTGAATCTAGTGATGTTAGTAAAACATTTCATATCATGGTTATTAATACTGCAAGGGCAAAACTTCCTAAGATAATTGAGAAAAATCCAGATGCATTTGTAATCGGCGACGAAGTTCACAGGTACGCAAGTGAAGAAAACTCAAAGGCTTTTGCGAATAAATTCAAATATAGTCTTGGCTTGACCGCAACAGCAAAAAGAGACTTTGATGATGGCCTACAATCGATATTAATTCCCGCATTCGGTAAAATAATTTACGAATACACAATTATCGATGCTCGTAGAGACGACATAATCGCTCCATTTGAGCTTATTAATATTGAAGTGCCATTATTAGAAAATGAACAGGAAGAATATGACAAAATATCAAAATCAATTGCTCGGGCACTCGGTGAAGGCAATGAGGAAAAAGCTAAACTCTTAAGCATGAGACGAGCCAATGTGGCAAAGAATTCAGAAATGAGAGTTCCTTCAGCAGTAGAAGTTGCAAAAAAAGAGAGAGAGCAAAAAATTCTGATTTTTCATGAAAGTATTGAAAAAGCAGAGGAGATTTACTCGATTCTCTCTAGTGAAGGTTTGTCGGTTGGTATTTATCATTCTGAAATTTATGGGCCAATTAGAAGGGAAACTTTATATCGCTATAGAAAAGGTATGATAAGAATATTAATTTCATGCAGAGCATTGGACGAAGGTGTGGACATACCAGATGCGAATGTTGCAATTATTGCTGCATACACAAGCAGCTTGCGGCAACGAGTTCAAAGGCTTGGCAGAGTTCTAAGAAAGCACAGTGGAAAAGACTACGCAACAATTTATACTTTTTATTCTACTGATAGGGAACGATCTCAATTATTAGATGAGATGGATAGGTTAGAGGGAGTAGCAAAAACTTCTTGGAAGAAAGTAAGTAGCCAATGACAAAGATATTTGCTAATGGTAGATGGTATGTAACGAAGTACTCAACCTCCATGTACGAAGAGCACTACACTCAAAGAATTTTGATTAATGCTGCGACTTTATTTCCAACGTATTTTTGCTGTAAATTCAAAGAAAATATAGTCTCAAATGATTATGGTGGGCCCAACCAAGCTGATTTAGTACTCATAGATAAAAATTATAGATATTGGTACGTAGTTGAGGTTGAACTAGATACTGATAATTTCAGTCATGTTGTTGAACAAGTTAAAGTATTTACATCAGGAACCTACAATCAAACTCACGTCAATTACTTGGTAAAGCGAAATGATTTTTTAGATGCGGATAAGATTGAAAGACTCATAACAACGAGCCAGCCTCAAGTTGTTGTGTTAATTCCAAAAGTTAAGCCATCGTGGGCCAATACATTGGCCCAGTATGGATGTAAATTCGTTGTTGTAGAGATATTTAAAAGTTCGGACGATTATGAGGTATTGAGAAAAAATGGTGATGAACTGAGAGATGAAAGTGAATCACTTGTAACTAAATTAAAGTACGGCCATTTAAAAGCATTAGAAATTGAAAGTCCAGCAAATCTCGACCCAGATATTTCAATTTTGTCTATTGAATACCAAGGGCAATTAACAAAATGGCGTTTAACAAGATGGGGTAACACGTACAGTTTGCTTCCGCAAGGGGCAACCCCGATTGAAATTAAGCCTGGAATAAATCTGTCTATTGTTAAATCATCCGATGGTTTGTTACGCTTCGAGTAAGGGAGTGTAAATGAGTAATAAAATTAAATTCACAGTCGGTCCAAATGTAATCCTTAGCTATAAACGCCTTGATTACAAAATTTGGTTTGCTCTTGCAGAATATATAGATAACTCAACACAATCTTATTTTGCTAATCGAAAAGAACTAGAAAAGGCTCATAAAGACCGAGGCGAAAAATTCTCGGTTCGAATAAGTGGGGACCGTAAAAAAACCCTTTCAATATCTGATAATGCCATGGGCATGTCTCTAGAGGAATTAACTAAAGCGCTGTCAGTTGGCGTACCGCCCGACGATACATCTGGGCGTTCAGAGTATGGTCTTGGAATGAAAACAGCATCTTGCTGGCTTGGTGACGTTTGGAAACTAACTACAAAAAAGTTGAACTCTTTAGAAGAATATGAAGTTATTTTTGATGTAAATAAAATGGCTCAAGGTGGAGATTTGGACATAACTACTCGTAAGCATCCTGAGTCAGCAAGAAATCTATCATTTACAACGGTTGAGATTTCAAAATTACATAAGCCGATTAATTCTAGAACAGAGACTAAAATTAAAGATTATTTAACCAATATCTACCGTATAGATATAAGAGAAAAAGTAATGGAGTTGGTATGGTCACAAATTCCATTAACTTATGAGGCAAATTTAGTTTTATACAAAGGACATGATGGAACCCCATACCGACAAGATATAAAAGAATTTGAAGTTGGTGGGAAAAAAGTTAAAGGCTGGATTGGAATTTATGATAAAGGTACAGGTGGAAGAAATAAAGCAGGCCTTGCAATAATAAGAAGAGGTCGCTGCATAGTTTCTCAGCCAGAGGCTTGGATGCCAATGGGTCTTTATGGCGAAGCTTATGAAGGAACCAACTCTTTAGTATCGCAACGTTTGGTCGGAGAAGTTTATTTAGATGATTTTGAAGTTTCCCATACTAAAAACGCAATACATTTTATTGGAGACGAAGAAGAGCAAATTGAAGATGAATTAGAGAAGCAGTTTTCAATCTTTAAGAAAATTGCAGGAACTCCGTATAAAGAATTGCAAAAAAATAAAGCGATTACAAGTTTGCAAAATCACCAAACTGAAGAACGAATGGGCACAACTGCCGTTCGTAACGCTATTCTGATTGAAGATGTACCTACTGACAGGGTTGTGCAAGATAATAAACAATCAACACTTGCTGATTTATCCGAAGTGTCTCCTGACTTAGTACTTAATTATGGCGATTTACTCAAAGTACAAATTTACACAGATGTAACCAAAACACCGAATGACGCATATGTTATTTTTGAATACCCAAATGCACAGATCATTAACGTCGTTGTAAATAATAAGCATCCTTATTATCAACAAGCGATTGGAGACGACCCTGTCGTCAACCATTTGGTTTCGGTGGCAACTGACGCCTTAGCTGAATGGAAGTGCATGCAAAGAGATGGCGAAATCAAACCTGATACGATTCGATTACTTAAAGACAATATTCTAAGGGCAGTTATAAAGGCTGATAATTAAAAATCTCTTAGAGTTTTATCTTTTAATTCAATTATCGAAATGAAATTTGTTGATTTATCTGCAACCATCAATCGCCATTCACAATAAGCATCCATGGAAATAAACCTTAAAAATTCGCGAAGTATTCCATCACTTGAAACTAAACTCTTTATATAAGGGTGGTTAGGATTTAAAGCTATAAAAATTCTTTCATCAAGCCAATCGCAACTTATATATAAATCGTTTTGTGTGGCAGATTCATTTAAAGCGATCTGCACAAGTTTGCCTTGAATTTGTTGTCTGTAATCATTTATCTCTACCAGTGGAATAAATTCTGAATTACCAGATTTTTTAGTTGCAAGTTTAATTTTCTGTTGTTGAATAGGTTTTGATGCGCCAGTAGATAGATTCCAATACGGCCGGGGTCCGTCTTTCAATTCTTTGCTAACTAATCCCTGTGCAAACATTTTATATAAAATACTATTTACAGTTCCTTTATCCCAGGTTACCTTTCTTATTTCTGAGTCAGTGACCTGAAAGCCCACAATATTCTTAACAATTTCTCTTGCTGTTGAATTAGGAAATTTTTTCAATACATTTGCGATTACTTCAAAATCAGACTCCACAATACCTTCTTTGCTCTATTGTAAAACGTATGTGAATTTAGCATAATTAATGCACTTGTACTAGGAGAAAATGAATAAAATTTCAAGCAAAGTAGATATAAAAAGATATGAGTGGGTAATATGATGACGAGTGTAGAAAGGTGCATCCATGACTTTCTTCCTGGGCAGTGTTTTGTTTGTGGTAGAGAAATTCCATTTGGCATATACGCAACTGTTTACAAAACATCAGGTGGAGCGGTCTTTCATAATTTAAGAGACTGTGCATTCTTGGCGTCTGGCCAAAATTTTGCGACAAGCCGGGGTAAGGCTAGTCATCCAATAAATCCAACTCCGTGGCACTCAGTTTTTAATTCAATTGGCGCATGTGAATGGTGCTGTGCAGCTCATAATATTGGTAGGGAAAATTTAAAACGGTGCCAGGTCATTTTAGATGGAAAATGGATTGATGCACTGTGGATTAGAGAGAGGTACGTAAGTCATGGCTGGTATGAACATTTAGTTTATTTTGAGAACACAGAAAAATTAGTAGTATATAAAGCCCAGGATATAAAACTAACTAAATAAATTAGGTTGAAAATTTAATGAAGTCCTTTTAATTTCTCGCTTTTCAAACTTTGCTAATCGCTTTAAGGCTTCGTCTCTTACACCTTGGTAAGCATTCATCCATTTCTCGAGTGATACTTGATTATCAAATTGATATAAATCTGAATCAGGAGCTACCCATACAAAACAATTCTTGCCCTGACGAACTAAATCAATTACGTTTGAAAGTGTTCCAGCACTCTGGCAATCCCAAATCATCAAGCCAATATTGGCAATCTGGCTCATTTTACGGTCTTTGAATGCATGCACGGCGTTACTCTTACTTTTAAGTCCAGATTCAACTTTTACTACTTGCCAATTTCCAAGATTATTTCTAATTTCATCTGCGCTGGTATAAACGGTAACAGAAGGGTATTTCTTGGATTTTAAATACATTTGAAAAGCTCTATCTGTTCCCGGGGCATCTCCTACTAAGAATTCGCATGATGCTTCCATCCATTCAGTTAATCTTTCGCCTACTTCTTGGGGAACATATTCAAGATGTCTTGAACCACCTAGTACAACCTTCACTTTGCCATCCTTTCGGTTGCATGTAGATGAGTTAGCACAATTATATAGCGAGGAACTCCTGGGTACTCTTTCTCAAGAGTCTTGCAAAGTCCACCGACAGTACTCCCGGTCTCAAATACGTCGTCGATAATGAGAAAACCGAATTCGGGTGCTGGCATCTTTTTTTTGTCAATTGCATAGAGCCCTGCCACCTTTGCGGGTCTTTCATCATGAGGAACTTCTTTTATAACTTCTCCAACCCTTGTTTTAGTTACACCTTCGAAACCGTAGTTCATCCACTTATGTTCATCCGACAAAATCCGACAAATATTTCTTGGGAGCGAACGACCTGTCCCACGATTCTCTGGAAGCCCAACGCAAACATCAAATGGTAATTTTGAAGAAGTAGGAAATTTTTGGCGAAGTTCTTTTGCCAAGAGTCCGAATACTTCTCTTGCAAATTCCTTGGATATTTGCGACCGTTGAGAGTCTTCAATATCTTCATGATATTTAAAGAGATTAATCATGTCACCTTGCGTTGTATTCTCATGAGTTCCACCAGTTTCGCGATAGGGCTTTGAGTAAAGTCCAAGTGACATCCCCCAAGTCCACAGGTGTTCTTTATTAGGAAGCTCCATGATTGATGATGATCGGGTCTTAACTAACCCCTATTCCTACTTAAGAAAATAGCTGTCATGCCTAGCGCTACTGATATGGCACCGTATGCACTGTATCCATCTTGTATTTGTAGAAATGCTATAAACAGAATAAAGACAGCAAAGGCTCTAGCTAAGTACTTTAGTATTCTTATGTAATTGATTCTCATCTAATTTACTATCTTTAAGGTAGGTCTATCCATATCAGTTAATGGCTGTAAATCTTGCTCCACCTTAACTTTTCTTAGGAAGTAATCTTTTGCAACATCAACTGTGACATACTCACTTTTGATGAGTGACCACTTTTCAAAATCAATTGCATCTGCAAAAGTTTCAGCCTCTTCAATACTTCTAGCCTGAACTACTATTTGTAGAGTGCTGGTAACTACGGCGCTTACTCTGTATCTCATCTCTTCTTCATCCATCCCTGAATCCTCTACTAGCTCACTGACAGTTACAAGGCCTATACTTTTATTAGGTCAAGAACTAAGCATCAAGCCCTTTAGCTTGCTTAGTACCAACCGCGCCCTTCGCGCACGGTGGTTCTAGAGGAAGACCTGCTGATGATGAAAGAGACCATCAGATGAGCAGGAGGTTAATAATGGGATCAATAATCCTTACCGGAATATCACATGGAAAACATCAATTTTCACTTTCTTACCCAGAGGTTGAAGGGGTGGTGATTTGTATGGCACATTGCAAATGCGGATATGAGGTTGAAATCATTAATTTTAGAAGTTATGGCGGTGCTAAAGACCTACAAAAGAAATGGGAGAAACATATTGGGACTTGGAAGGGGTGGGTTTAACCTTTTATAAGACTAACTTCCTAGGCATACTTCTTTACAAATCTAATCACTAACTCAACAAATGCAGTTGAGATAATTGAATAGATAAATAAGAAGGTCAAGTAAGGAACTTTGAACGGGATTGAGTTATAGAAGTCAGCTTTGAACCAGAAGTTCTCATAAATCCAATTAGGTTGATAGATAAAGCCAAGTAGGAATGTAAATCCCAATATTGAAATACGTGTCTTTTTCATATTACCCCTTAATCTCCTTAGGTTTACTAGCCGGCAGGATTAACTTTGGCTTCTTCTCTTCACTTTCTTTAAGCTCTTTCTTAATTGCCGTAACTGTGGCGGGAATTCCCTTTTCAAAGGAGTAAAGGGCTAAGGCAATTAGGTGGGCAAAGGCTTTGCCATCTTCGGGTGAGAAACTAAGTCCTGCGGTTTTCTTTCGGTTTGATACGGCAAAGAGAAAGTCATCACGGGATGGGTTAGAGCCTGCGGATAGAAACTTTGAGAATAACCACTCACAGGTGTTGGCAGAGCCGGCAAAGATAAGACGTTGATTGGTTAACTTAACTAAGCCAGCCTCTTTTTCAATCTGCACTTCATCTCCTGGAATTAAAGTTCCTTTAGTTGCCCCAACTCGATATCTAATACCGGCAACAATTGGAATAGAAAAACCTTGGCTAGAGCCAACATATCTAGATGCAGTGCGGCCGGCTTCATGGAAAGTGGCAGTGCCGGACCATAAAACTAACTCACCAGCTTTTTGCACAAGTTGATTATCATCTGGTTCATCCCCTTTAGCTGCCCCTGAGAAGATATCTAAGGCAGATGTTAAAGCTTTGTTTTCTAGATCCCATTCATACATCTCTAACTCATAAACAGCTTGAGCTTTCTTAGCTGCTCGTTTTGTTTTTAAATCTGCAAAAAATCCCATGGGTTGATTATCTCTTTACTTTGCGTGATTTCATATCTTTATT
>Ga0209400_1004103_pt1 | contig 10382 bp, 6 predicted proteins | sample M_130807_EF_Meta_FD_187313 | JGI IMG/M metagenome (GOLD analysis project Ga0209400, IMG submission 187313) | Freshwater microbial communities from Lake Montjoie, Canada to study carbon cycling - M_130807_EF_MetaG (SPAdes) (version 2) | ecosystem: Environmental > Aquatic > Freshwater > Lake... | reverse complement strand
ATGAGGCTCGTGGGGAAGTAGGGGCGTTTTTGCAATCGCTAGAAGATCACGATGACGTCCATCGGATCTGGGCGGCTGTTCGTTAGTTGTGCGACGGGGTGGAAAGAGCGTCGCGAAAGAAAATCTTCCGGAAAAGATCTGTTTGAGGTGCGGCCGGACTTTCGCGTGGCGTAAAAAATGGGAAAGAGATTGGGAGCGGGTGAAATTCTGTAGCGATCGTTGCCGAAGCGGTCTGTCCGGAAAACCTGCTTAGTCTTTGAAAATCTGATTTTTCTCCTGCTCGGTTACTTTGCGCCATTTTCCTAAGGGGAGTTCTCCGAGTTCAAGTTTACCAATCCGAACACGGATTAAGCGGAGGGTTGGATGACCGACGGCAGCGGTCATTTTACGAACCTGCCGATTCTTTCCCTCGGTTAGCTCGAGGGCAATCCACCGGTCCGGGACGGTTTTCCGAACGCGGATGGGTGGATCTCGTGGAGGGAGTTCGGGTTGCGGATCTAGAAGCCAAGCGCGACAGGGAAGGGTCTGATGATCACCGATGGAGACTCCTCGGGAGAGTTTTTCGAAGGTGGCCGAAGTTGGTACTCCCTCTACTTGAGCCCAGTAGCAGCGGATGTGGGCGTTTTGCGGTTCGAGTAAGCGGGTGTTGAGGCCTGGTTCGTCGCTGAGGAGGAGTAGGCCCTCCGAATCGGCATCGAGCCGACCCAGTGGATAAATGTCTTTGGGGAAGCCAAATTCGGCGAGGGTACGGTTAGGGGAGCCATCGTGAGTAAACTGGGAGAGGACACCGTAAGGTTTATGAAAGGCGATCAGCACTTGGAAATCCGAAATTCTAGCGGAGGAGTTTTTCTTTAGTGGCTTGATCCAGAGCTGGGGTAGTGCGGACGAATTGGCGGGCGGCGGCGGGGTCGTACTGGATCCAGCGGTTGACTGCTGCCTCTACGGCGCTCTTTCGGACTTTCGGGGCGGAAATATCGACCGCCCACTGTGCAGCGGCTCCTGCATCGTATGGGGAGAGAGAGCCACAGTAAGCATTGAGGGCTGTGTCTCGAAGGTCTGGGTCGGTCAAACTTCGGATCCACTGGCCAGCGGCTTGGGGATCGGTTCTGGCCCATGTGCCTGCGACAGCTCGAATGGCTGAATCACGATCCGAATCCTTGGGAAGGGAGAGAGACCAGCCGACAGCCTCCATTGGATCCATCGAGGTCCAGCGCCCTGCAACGGCACCAATTTTGCTCGTAAAAAAAGGTTGTCCGGTAGGGCCAGCGAGCCAGTTGGCGGCTCCTTGCGGATCGGAGCCGATAAATGCACCGATTGCGGCTTCGAAAAACTTTCGCTGAACCGGGCCTATGGCGAGTTTCGAGCCTAGGGAAATTTCGGTCGATTGACCTAATCCCCAAGAGAGTGCGGATGATGGATCCTTTCTCACCCAATCAGAGGCTAACTTCCCAATTAGCGCCCACTGAACATCTCCGGGCTGCTCAATAAGCCATCCAGCGGCACCAGCAGGATCTCTGCGTGTCCACTCCCCCAAAATGGCGTCTAAAGTTTTTTCGCGAATGGGGCCGGGTAGAGCTCGAGCCCACTGCATAGCGGTGGCAAAATTTTTTCCCGCGTGGGGAGGAGCGGTGGCTGCACTGGCGATTCCGCGGGCAGAGGCGGGACGCAAGGAGGAGATGCTTTTTGCGGCAGCGGTAGAGTCGATTTTTGCCCAAGTGGAGTAGACCGTTCGAACCGACAAATCACGTAGGGAGGGGGAGCCCAAGTTTCCTGCCCAGCGAGCAGCGGGGGCAGGGCTGTAGGTCGCCCAGATCGCGAGGGCTTCAAGGAGAAGGGATTCCTCCGCACCTTGGAGGGCGGCGGTATAGGCGTACTGACAGGCAGCTTGAGGTTCTAAAGCAGCCCAGCGTTGGACGAGCCAATGTTCGACTTGATCGGCCACAGGGCCCGGGGTCCAAGTGGAAAGTTGAGAAATTCGGCTACGGATATCCGCAAGGGGAAGGGAACGAATTGTTTTTTCGTCCCATTTCTTCTCTGCCACTTCTTTTTTTGCAGACGCGATTTTGGAGGCGTTGCTTTTGGAAGTGGCGGAGGCAAAAGACTCGGCCGAATCTGTGGTAGGTTGGGGGGAGGCAGATGGTTCAGCGAAGGGGGAAAGGAGTAGAGGGCGGCCAAAAAAGGTGCCAAGGAGAAATCCGACGAGAAGGGCGAAGGGAATGAGAAGGCCGTGCCTTGGGGGGGCTACTTTTGCTGATCGAGAAAGTGCAGCGCGTTTTGTCGAATCTGCTTCTGATCGGCGGGGGTCTTTTTCTCCCATATCTTCACCATCATACCGATGCGGGGGTTTTTGCCAAAAAGCTTTGCGTGTTGCCCAAAGAAGTTCCAGTAGAGCGAGTGGAAGGGGCAGGCCTTCGGGCCCTCTCGCTGTTTGGGGTCGAACTGGCAGGAGGCGCAGTGGTTTCCCATTTTATCCTGATAGGCCGCACCTGCGGCATAGGGCTTGGTGGCAAAAAATCCGCCGTCGGCAAAAAGGATCATGCCAAGAACATTGGGAACCATGACCCAGTCGTAAGCATCGAGATACATCTCGGTATACCAGCGGAGGACGGCTTGGGGTTCGTAGCCACCCAAGAGAAAGTAGTTTCCTAAAACCATGAGGCGCTGAATGTGATGGTTATAGGCGTGATCGACGGCGCCATGGATGGCTTGGGAGACACAACGCATGTCGGTTTCTCCGGTGTAAGCCCAGCGGGGAAGGGGCCGATCGGCACCCAAGAAGTTCGCTTTTCGATACTCAGGCATTTTCAGCCAGTAGATTCCGTGAATGAATTCGCGCCAGCCCAGAATTTGCCGGATGAAACCCTCGACTGAGTTGAGCGGTGCTTTGCCTTCCCGATAAGCTTTCTCAGCGGCTTGAATACACTCCTGCGGTGTGAGGAGGCCGATATTGAGAAGGGGAGAAAGAACGGAGTGAAAAAGGATTTGTTGGCCTTCCACCATCGTGTCCTCCCAAGGCCCGAACTGAGCCAGCCTTTGCCGAATAAAAGTTTTTAGCCAATCGAGGGCACCTGAACGGGTTACAGGGACCCAAAGTTGATCCGCTTGTCCTGGATGAGTTGGGAAGTGAGCGGCAACCTCCTGTGCGACCTTCTTGACGATTGGGTCTTGGATGGGGGGAGGAAACGGAGGAACGGTGGGGTTGGCCTTGGCAAACTCTCGGTAGGTGCGACGGTTTTGGTCGTCGAGATTCCAATCTCCGCCCTCCGGCTTTCCTTTGGCATCGAGGAGGATATTTCTTTCGGTGCGCAGTCGTCGGTAGTGAGTCTCCATCAGGAGGTGCTTTTTGCCCTCGGCCCACGTGGCAAATTCGGCACGCGGAACGAGAAACTGGGGACTGGCATGGCGGTGAATGGGAACGCCAAGCTTTTTGGAGAGGGCAGGAAGGGAGTGTAAGGTGTCGTACTCGTTGGGATCGAGGAGGTGAATCTCCCGTATCTTATGTTTCTGAATCCAGTGGGAGAGGATGGTGGCGTAGTCAGCTCCGGCTGGGGTATCGGTGAGATGATGATAGAGAGTGGCGAACTTCTGTTTCTTTAGATCCGCGGCGTAGTGTCGCATGGAGGAGTAGAGGAGAGTCAGCTTTTGCTGGTGGTAGCGGAGGTGGGACCCACGGGGGCTGGATTCGATCAACCCGACGAGAAGATCCGCGGCAGGGGATGGGAGAAGTGGGTGAGCAGGGAGAAGTTGGTCTCCTAGGATCCAGATCAGGCGCATCTAGGTAAGCTAGGGGAAATCAGGCATCGTCAAGCCCTTGGAAGAGATTTCTTGTTCTGTCGAGGTAAGCAGGAAGAATAAGGGCATGATTACATTCCCAGAAGAGATTGTGCTTTTGGCTTTGGACGATAAGACGGGAAAATTCATCGATCTGCCCCCTTTGGCGATGGATCAGGCTTTGGCTGGAGCGGCACTCTTAGAACTGGCCTTTCAGAACCGGATCGACACCGATTTAAATCATTTAACTCTGGTGAATCCGCAGCCCACAGGGGAGGGGATGTTGGATCCACTCCTCTTGAAGATAGTGGAGGCAAAGGATAAAAAGGATGCGAAGTATTGGGTGGGGCTTTTTTCGGCCGAGGGGGAAACGCTGCGGGAGAGGACGCTGGAGCGGCTTATCCACCGGGGAATTTTGAAAAAAGAGGAGAAGAAGTTTCTCTGGGTGATTCCAGGTCGGCGGTATCCGATGGTGAAGGATCAGGAAGAGCAGGAGGTAAGAAAGCGGATTCGATCGGTCATCGTGGACGGGGAGGTGCCAGGTCCGCGGGATGTGGTCTTGGTGAGTTTGGCGAGTGCTTGTCAGTTGCTCCGGTCGGTCTTCTCCGATGCAGATTTATTGAAACACAGTTCTCGGGTGGCAGAGGTTTCGAAGATGGATTTAATCGGGCGGGCAGTATCGAAATCGGTTGCTGAGGTGCAAGAGACGGTGATGCGTGCGGTGCTTTATTCGGTTTAAAATTTACCACAACCGCAGGAACCTGGGCCGCAGCCGTGGCTGGAAGATGAGGGGGGTGTATTTTTGCTCGAAGCGATCATGCCGAGGCCGCCAGAGATGAGTCGGCGGATGGGTTGGCCTGTTTGTGGGTGACGAGTCAAAGGGGAATCTTTCATCGACTGTTGAAGCTCAAACTGGACGGGGCTTTCCCCACTTTGAGTTGGGATGGTCTCATAGACGTAGGTGGTCACTCCTCGATCTTAGGGTTGGAGAAAGGTGAGCCTAGAAAAAAGTAGTTCGGGGTGTAGATCATTTGATCTGCGCTGGGAATGGGACAAGATGAAGTTATGCGAGAGCACGATTTTCATTATGCGTTGGAAAACACCAAGGTGATTTTACCTCCGCAGAAACGGCTGGAGACCTTTGGAACAACGGTTCTGAATTATCATCTGATTACGGAAGAGATGGACGCGGTGAATCGAATGCTGGTGAGGGAGGGAAGGATCCATGCCCAGAAGCCGGAGCTGGTCACTCCAGATGGGTTTGCCAAGTTGCTGCTGGATGGTTTTGGGGAGAAGGCGGAAAAGTACGCCGATGCGGTGAGTGAATTTGCGTCCCAGATCGCAATTCTTAAATATGGATTTTCTTTTCGAAAAGATGAGACAAAGCGGTATGAGGTAACGGGGGCCTTGGGCGAAGTTTCCGATAAAGTTCGGGCGGAGGTAGAGGCTAAGGGAGATCCTTTGTCAGCGGTTTTGACGGGGGTGGATGATGGATGGGAGGTGTGTCTACTGAAGTTTGCTTTGGATATGGTCTTGGCCTCAGGGGGAGATCACGTGCGGGATCTGCGTCGGCGTGGTCTTTTGTGAAATAAGTAAGACTCGGATTCAGTCGTACTGGGCTTAGGGTGGGATGGATTGAATACAGTGACTAAAGCTTGGTTGGGGTGGGCTGGGAGAGTGATCTTTACGGTTGGAGCGGTTTGGTTTCTTTCGACAAAGCTGAACTGGAGTGAGTTTGGTCAAATTGTGCGAAAGGTGGACGGGGGTTGGTTGGGTTTGGCTGTCTTAACCTATGGGGGAGTGGTGGGGATTTCGATTGTGCGCTGGCATCTCTTATTGGAGGTAGCGGGAGCAGCGGTGGGGTGGGTGCGGACGGCTCAACTATCATTAGCGGGTCTTTTTTTTAATAGTGTTTTGCCTGGGATGATGGGGGGAGATGTGATGAGGGCCTACTGGGCGGCGCAAGATGCTCCGCAGGCGCGACCGGCCGCGGTGGTTTCTATTTTACTGGAGAGAGTGTTGGGGCTGACGGCGACAGTTGGGGTTGGGGCGGCTCTTATTTTGCCGCACTGGAGCGATTTGACGGCCCATCCAGTAACGAAAGCCGGGGCATATGCTTTCTTACTAGTTTCAGCGATCTTGCTGGTTCTGCTGGTTTTGCTGGCGCATCCCGCTTCGGGCAAGGTTTTGCGTGGGAACGATCTGTCGGCCTGGAGGAAAGCGGCGGGGGAGGGGGCGGAGGCGTGTCACGTTTGCCTGACGCATCCGGTGGGAGCGGGAGCAGGGCTAGGCCTAAGCGTGATTGCTCAACTTCTTTTGGTAACTCTTTTTTTCTCCGTTTCGCAAGGGATGGGATTGGATGTGGGCTTTTGGCAGATGGCCTCGGTGCTGCCGATGGTGGCTATGATTACCGTATTGCCAATTACGTGGAATGGGTTGGGCTTGCGCGAGGCGGCTTTTGTAACCTTCTTGGGAACATTTGGAATTCCGACAGCGGCATCGGTGGCGATTTCTCTTATCGGCTTCGCCGTAATTCTGGCATGGAATTTGGTGGGCGGACTGGTCTACCTAACTACAGGGGTGGGAAAGAAATAGGGTCAGGAAGCTAGGAGAGCGGGGAGGGACTGTTTCTTCTTATGTTTTTCCGAGCGGCCTAGGTGGGTGCGGAGGAAGGGGGCGGTGCGAGAGGTTTTGGAAGTAGCGACTTGTTCGGGGGTTCCTTGGGACATGATAGTTCCGCCTGCCTCACCACTTTCGGGTCCAATATCGATCAGGTAGTCAGCCTCAGCCAATACATCGAGATGATGTTCGATCACGACAACGGTATGCCCTGAATCGACTAGGCGATGCATCAGATTGAGCAGTCGCCGAACATCGGCCAGATGAAGCCCAACGGTGGGCTCTTCTAAAAGAAAGAGGTGATGAGCGGGACGGCGTGCACGACCTTTCGCATGAGCGTGATCGGCTGCGATTTGTGCTGTGGCGAGCTCTGTGACCAACTTCAGCCGTTGGGCTTCTCCACCCGAGAGGGTGGGGCTTGTTTGGCCTAATTGGAGGTAGCCGAGTCCTGTCTCTGCCATGAGTCGGCATGGGGTGGCAATTCGTGGATGCGGAGCAAAAAACTCGGCCGCTTTTTCTGCGGAGAGAGAGAGGGCCTGTTGGATCGAAAGGTCGCGGTAGCGGAGGGCCAAAATCTCCGGCTTCCAGCGCAGACCATTGCACTCCTCACATCGCACATCGGCAGGGGGGAGGAAACTCATCTGAACCCGTATGGTTCCAGCTCCATCACACGCGGGGCACCGCCCTGGACCTGCGTTATGGGAAAAGTGGGAGGCAGTGAATCCCGACTGTTTGGCAACGGGCAAGCTGGCGTAGAGGGTGCGGAGATGATCCATCAGGCCCAGGTAGGTGGCAACGGTGGAGCGAGGGGTTTTTCCGATGGGAGATTGATCCACCTCGACCACGCGGTCGATGGCCTCAGCGCCGTGAACCGATTTCCAGCGGGGATCTTTCTTGGCCCGAAGTGGGGAGGTGGCAGGAAGAAGGATTTCTCGAGCCAAGGTGCTTTTGCCCGAACCGCTGACGCCGGAAAGCGCGGTGAGGCGGTGTAGAGGGATCGAGACATCGATCCCGTGAATATTGCGAGCGACTGCTCCCTGAATCTTGATCCATGAAGTTGTGCTGTCGATGGGGCGACGTTGTCCTCGTGCAGGGTGTTGGATCGGCTCGCCGAGAAGGCGTGCGGTGGCCGATTTGCCTTGGGCATCGATCTGGCGCCAGTTTCCCTGGGCTACGATCTCGCCCCCGTGTACGCCGGCTCCAGGACCGAGGTCGATGATATGGTCGGCCGCGCGCATGGTGTCCTCGTCATGTTCGACGACGAGAAGAGAGTTACCGCGATCTCGCAGATCTCGAAGAATCTCCAGAAGTTTCTGATTGTCGCGAGGATGAAGCCCGATGGTGGGCTCATCGAGAACGTAGAGAACACCTTGAAGATTTGAGCCCAGTTGAGCCGCCAGCCGAATGCGCTGGGATTCTCCCCCTGAGAGCGTCGGGGCGGAGCGGTCGAGATTGAGGTAATCGAGGCCTACTTTACGAAGGAAGGCAAGGCGTTGAAGGATCTCGGGCTGAATATCCCGGACGATGGTGGCTTCGCGTCCCGTGAATTTGACCTTGGAGAAAAAGGTTTCGAAGTTGCGAACGGAGAGGGAGTTAATTTCTGGAATCGTCTTCCCGGCAAAGCGAACTGATCGGGCGATGGGGTTGATCCGAGCTCCTTGGCAGGAGGGGCAAGGCAGGAGATCTCCATCGGCGATTTCTTCACGAGCGAGCTCCATTTGCTGCTCTTTTTCAGCCTCGTCGTCTGTTTCGGGTTCGGGAGGTTGGGCGAGGAGAGTTCCATATCCTTGGCATTCGGTGCACCAACCGTGGGGGCTGTTAAAGGAGAAAAGGCGGGGGTCGAGTTCGTCAAAGGAGCGACCTGTTCCTGGGCAGAAAAGGTGGTGGCTGTGGATGGTGGATTTCCCTTGGCGATCGATGGCGTAGAGGGTGCCTTTGCCAAGGGAAAGGGCTTGAGAAACAAGGATGGGGAGGTCTTTCTGTTTCGGCGCGATTTGGCCGACGAGGACTTCGATCTGGTGCTCTTTATATCGGTCAAGAGGCTGAAACTTTTCCGGCTCCACCCACTTTCCGTCGACCCGAAGTAACTTGTAGCCCTTTTTTATGGCCCAGCGCGCGACCTCGGTATGAAAACCTTTTCTGCCGCGGATTAAGGGGGCCAGTAGATCGAGTCGCTTTGATTTACGGAGTTGGCGTTGGATCCGGTTGATGATGTCGGCGGAGTTTTGTCGGATAGCGGCCTCCCCTGTGTCGGGATCATGTTGGACTCCTAGTTTGGCATAGAGGAGCCGGAGAAATTGATAGAGTTCCGTTACAGTGGCGACGGTGGATTTTCTGCCTCCGCGGGTGGTGCGTTGTTCGATGGCGACGGCGGGTGGCAAGCCGGTGATTGAATCGACATCCGGTTTTTCCAGCTGCTCGACAAATTGGCGTGCGTAGGTGTTGAGGCAGTCGAGATAGCGTCGTTGGCCTTCGCTGAAGAGAAGATCGAAAGCGAGGGTGCTTTTACCAGAACCGGATAGACCTGTGACTACGACCATTTTGTGGCGGGGGATCTGCAGATCGAAGTTTTTCAGATTATGATGACGGGCACCGCGAACGACCATCTCTTGAGGCGGGCGATTATTGAGGGAGGAGGGCGGGGCTTCATGGAGACGAAGGGTAGGAGACGGTTTTTTTGAGAGAAGGGGCGCGAGGTAGGTAGCGGTATGACTTTTTTTGCTTTGGGCTACTTGTTCGGGGGTGCCTGCGGCAACGAGCTTTCCGCCAGCAGAGCCTGCCTCTGGGCCGAGGTCGAGAATCCAGTCGGCATTTTTTAGGACATCGAGATGGTGTTCGATGACGAGGAGAGAGGCGCCTTGATCGACAAGACGGTGGAGAAGGCGAATCAGTAGGGCCACATCATCCAAGTGAAGACCGGTAGTGGGTTCGTCCAAAATGAGCAGAGGGTGGTGGGGGGCGGGGGGCTTGGCACCTTTTTTGCGGCCAGGTTTCGGGGCTTCGACAGGATTATTTTGGGGCGCTAAGTGGGCGACCAGCTTGAGTCGTTGGGCTTCGCCACCCGAAAGCTGACTGAGGGGTTGCCCGCACCGGAGGTAGCCGAGTCCAACTTCGATGAGGAGAGAGAGGGCTTGGCAGATCTTTAGGTGGCATTCGCGCGCGCGGGGGGTGAGGTTATCGCGTGGGGCGAAGTGGAGAAGAGTTTCAGCGGCTGTCATTTCGAGAAGCTGGTCGATCGACTTCCCTAAGTAGGGGGCGGCTAGGACATGGGGTTGGAAGCGGTGGCCTTCGCAGGTCGGGCAGGTAACGAAGACATCGGAGAGAAATTGCATCGAGACTTTTTCGTAGCCCATGCCTCCGCACCGCTCACAGCGGCCGCCCCCCGCGTTAAATGAAAAGGCGGATGCGGGGAGACCTGCGCTTTGGGCCTCTTCAGTTGAGGCGTAGAGTTCCCGGACAAGGTCATAAATATCGAGGTAGAGAAGAGGGGTGGAGCGTGGGGTTTGGGAGAGAGGGGATTGGTCCACGAGAAGGACATCGGTGATCGTTTCATAGCCTGCGATCGATTTCAGGGAGGGAGGGTTTTCAACCGCACGCCCCATCTGGTGAAGGAGGGTTTTATAAATGACTTCGTGGACAAGGGTGCTTTTGCCCGAGCCGCTGACTCCGGAAACGGCGACAAGTCTGTGCAGGGGGAGATTGGCGTTAAGATTCTTCAGATTATGGCAGTCGGCCCCTTGGACGCGGAGCCACGGGTGACCTTTTTCGGGGCAGCTGCGTCGAGGAGAGGGAAGCGGGATGCTGCGGCGACCAGATAGGTAGGCTCCGGTGGGAGAATTTTTTACTTTGAGGAGACCGGCGGGTGGGCCGGAGTAGAGAAGATGACCCCCTTCGCTACCTGCGCCGGGCCCGAGCTCTAAAATATTTTCGGCGGAGCGGATGACTGTTTCGTCGTGCTCTACAACTAGGACCGTATTTCCGGCGGTGCGCAG
>Ga0209400_1004102_pt1 | contig 10382 bp, 8 predicted proteins | sample M_130807_EF_Meta_FD_187313 | JGI IMG/M metagenome (GOLD analysis project Ga0209400, IMG submission 187313) | Freshwater microbial communities from Lake Montjoie, Canada to study carbon cycling - M_130807_EF_MetaG (SPAdes) (version 2) | ecosystem: Environmental > Aquatic > Freshwater > Lake... | reverse complement strand
GCAGACCCGAAACGACGGACGCGCACAGCGCATCCCTACCCTCCCTCGTGCTCTCCCCACCCATGGCCAACAACCGCCAACCATCGCAAACAACCGCAAACTCCCCCACACCTCACCCTAGACAACTCGCGCCCTTTCCGCTCCAATACGCCCCGCATGAACTTTCCCCTCCTTGCCGGTCTCGTCACGCTCGCGTGCGCCACCCTCGCATCCGCTCAAACTCCGGTGCCGGAGGAAGCCCCGGCCACCGCCCCGGCGCAGCCCCGGACCTTTGAGTTCAACGACGGCGACCGCCTCGTCCTCATCGGCAATACCGTGCTGGAGCGCGAGCATGACTACGGCTCCTTTGAGCCCCGGCTGGCTCTCGCCCTCGGCGAAGACAAAGTCACCGTGCGCAACCTCGCCTGGAGCGGCGACACCGTCTTTGGCCACGCGCGCTCCTACTTCGGCCCGCCGGAGGAAGGGCTGCAGCGCCTCGCCGCCCACCTGGAAATGCTCAAGCCCACCGTCGTGCTCCTCTGCTACGGCTCCGAGCTCGCCTTTGAGCGCCTCGGCTCCCTGCCCGACTTCCTCACCGGCTACCGCAATCTCCTCGACCTCATCCGTTCCAAGGCCCCCGGCGTCCGCATCATCATCGCCACCCCGCCGCCCGTGGAGACCCTGCCGCCCCCGCTGCCCGACCTCAGCGGCGCGAATAAAAACCTCAGCAGCCTGCGCGATGCCCTGCGCAAATTCGCCCTCGGGCAAAACACGTTTTTTGTCGATTGGTTCGAGCTCATGGGCGGCCTGCCCAAGCCCGGCGTCATCCACCAGCCCCTCACCGAAAACGGCGTGCACTACACCCGTGCCGGGTATGAAAAGCTCAGCGCCAAGCTCATCGAAGGCCTCGGCCTCCAGCTCCCCGACTCCCCCTCTCCCGCGCTGGAGAGCCTGCGCCGCGCCGTCATCGCCAAAGACACCCTCTTCTTCAACCGCTGGCGTCCGCACAACGAGACCTACCTCTTCGGCTTCCGCAAACACGAGCAGGGCCAGAACGCCAAAGAAATCCCCATGTTCGACCCCCTCATCGCCCAGGGCGATGAAGCGATCCAGAAGCTGAAGGAAGAGGCCTTGCAGCAGGCGAGAAGGCCGTGAGGAAAAGTACTCCCGAGCTTTAGTTCGTTCTGGAAAGGGCGGGGCCGAGTTTCAGGTTTAAAGTTTCAGGTTTAAAGTTCCCAGAGGCCACGCAGTCGCTGTGAGATCCCCGCACGCCGCGACAGCCCCATGTAGCCTTGTTCCTGCGGAACGAGGAAGCGCCCAGTAACAGCAAGTCGCGTGGGACTACCCTCCGCCTTGGCGGATGCGGAGCCCTCCACCTTGTTGCACAGCAACACGCAACTTTCAGGTGCCACTCCGCGCACTCGAACTCGCGCGCGCGACCCCGACTCCGGCCAACTTGAAACTTGAAACTTGAAACAAAGCGCAGCCCCCCGCATTCCAAACCGCGCCGCATCTTGCACTGGCGCGTCCACGCCCCCGGCGGCTCATTCCCGCCATGGACATCTCCGACCTCGTCTTCACCGCATTCAACAAACGCGTCGCCGCCCTGGACCGGGACACCGGCGAAATCGTCTGGCAGTGGAAGGCCCCCTCTGGCGAGACCTACGCCAGCCTGCTGCTGGATGGCGACCGCCTCATCGTCTGCATACACGGCTACATGTACGCGCTGAATGCCGCCAACGGCCGGCTGCTCTGGGCCAATGACATGAAGGGCTTTGGCTTCGGCGTCGCCAGCCTCGCCTCCGTGCGCGGCAGCCTCAGCTCCGGCGCCCTCCTGCTCAACTCCGCCGCCGAATCCGCCGCACGGTGAGGTTCGGGGGGAAGCAGCCGCGCACAGGGTGGGCAGGGAGGCGCTGTGCCGCGTCCTCGAAGCGCTTGGTAGGGGCGCGCTGCGCCGCGTCCGTAGAATCCCTCGTCCCAGCGTGGGCTGCTGATTCACAGCTCTCCCACCTTGAAAGCGCCTCCGCCTTCTGCTGTCGAAAGCCCCAAGGACGGCGCACCCTTTTCATCGCCTGCTCCGCCACAGACCCGAAATCACGGACCCGACGCAGCGGTTCCCTACCATTCCAGCGGCTGCTTCCCGCGCAGCGCTTGGTAGGGACGCGCTGTGCCGCGTCCGTAGAATCCTTCGTCCCAGCGTGGGCTGCCGATTCACAGCTCTCCCACTTTGAAAGCGCCTCCGCCTTCTGCTGTCGAACACTGAGGCCTCCCGCACGCAGCCACAAAAAAAGCCGCCAGCGGCATCATCCGCTGGCGGCTTCACTCAACCAACTAAAAAACTCAATGCATGCTGCAGTGCTTCATGGCACCGCCGCAGGTCTTGCACACGTGCTCCGTGAAAGTGCCGGTCTTCACCCAGGCGACGGCCTTGTTTTCACATTCCGCGCAGGCCATCTTGCTGGAGGACTTCAGGGTCACCATGCCCTTGTCTCCCGCAGCGGAAGAGACGCTCGGAGACTTGAAGTACACCGTGTGGCATTGGCTGCAGGTGAGCGCGCTGTGGGGCGTCGTGGCGACCGTGGCAGGAGCCGAGCAGGAGGAGAGGAGGCTTGCAAAAGCAAGGCTGGCGAGGAGGAGCAGGGTCTTCATAAGATGTGGTCGTGTGGGGTGCGCTGCTCGAACTGACGGAATCACTCTGGCAGGTCCGAAAAGAGCGTGAACCACCCTTCGCAGACTCCGCCAACGAGCGGTATGGGGTCTTCACCCCAATGCAGCGGGGGCACGGATCCATGGCCTGTGCCGTGCGAGATCCTCCTCCGCCGCACCTCTCCGCGCTCAGCGTCCCCTCGCGCTCCACTGCGCGGTTTTCACCTGCGTAAACCGAGGTTGATGAAGGCAGCCGCATGCGCGCCGGAAGCGCCCGGCACTAGCGCGGAGCCTGGCGAGGGTGCGATAGTGAGGTGCAACGTAATATTGGACCAGAGACGCTTAATTAGTTGAGGTTGATGTGCTGAGTTTCGAACTGGTTGGGGGTGAGGTAGCCGATGGCCGAGTGTTTGCGCTGATTGTTGTAGTAGGCGTCGATGTAGTCGAAGAGTTCGAGCTTGGCATCGGTGGCGTCTTCAAAGCAGCCGCCCTGAAGCATCTCGCGCTTGAGGGTGCCCATGAAGGATTCAGTCCAGGCGTTGTCATACGGATTGGCGCGTGCCGACATGCTCTGGCGCATGCCTGCGCCGACCAGCACGGCTCTGAAGCTGCTGCTGCCATACTGACTGCCACGGTCACTGTGAAAGAGCGTGCCCTGGCTTCTGGCCTGCGGGCGGGCCTGCAAAGCCTGCTGCAGGGCGTTTATCACGAGTTCCGAACGCATGTGGGTGTCTAGGCTCCAGCCGATGATGCGGCGTGAGCCCAGGTCGATGACCACGGCGAGATAGAGCCACCGCGAGGTCGTGGGGATGAAGGTGATGTCCCCTGCCCAGGCCTCATTGGGCTTGGTGGGCATGGCCTGCTGAGCCAGCAGATTGGCAGAGGGACGGTCAGCCCTGCCATCGCTGGTTTTGGGCAGGTAGTTCTTCGGCTGGATGGCACGCAGGCCGCTCTGGCGCATGAGGCGGCGCAGCCTGGCAGGAGCGCAGACAATGTCATGGTCCTTGAGTTCCTGGGCGATGCGGCGGTAGCCGTAGCGCCGGCGGTTGCGTTTGAAGATCTCCTCAATGAGCCCACCGAGGCGGCAGTCCTCAAGCCGAGTGGGAACGTCCTTGGCAGCGTGGTAAAAGCTGCTGCGCGGCAGCATCAGGACGTGGCAGATCTGACGAATACTGGCCTGTGTCTGTGTGTGAAGCTGCTGGATCATCGTGCGGGTTTGCTCTGGGGTTGAGTATGGGTGCCGAGGATGACAGCGGCTTTTTTTAAAATGTCGTTCTCCATGAGGAGCTGGGCGTTCTCCTTGCGCAGGCGGCGCAGCTCGGCGGCTTCGTCCAGCTCGCCTACGGCTCGCTGAACTACGCCGCCGAGCTGCGCGGGGCCGTCTTGCACGCCTTGGCGCTGGGCCAGCGTCCAGCGGTAAAGGATGCTGGTGCCGATGCCGAGTTCCTGAGCCACTTCAGGCACCGGCCTGCCAAGGCCTACTAGTGTCAGGGCACGGCCTTTGAAATCATTGTTGTATCGTTGTCTCTTCACGGTCTTCATGGTGCTTGTCCCTTATTCCCTGGTCCAGGATTTTAGCGCACCTCAGAGCACGGGACGCATTAAGGCTTCTTCACCACGCCCAGAACTTCCAGCTCATGAATAGACCAGTACGTTCCCTTCGCCTCTCCGAGTTGCGAGATGCGGATCGACTTCACCTTGGCCGGTTTTGGGAAAAGGTATTCGACCGCTCCAGCATCGCCTTTGCCCTGAAGAACGGGCTTCTCCCATTCGGTGCCGTTGAGTGACAGCTCGATCTTGTACTGGCGTGGGTAGTCGTTGTGGGACTTGCCCGTGTCGAGCACGAGGCCGGAGATGTCGGTGGCTTCGGGGAGATCAATCTGAAACCACATGTCCGGAGTCTGCGGCTTGCGGCTGTCCCAGCGCGTGGCGATGTCACCATCAATGGCCTTGGCAGTTTCCTTCTCATTGTTGCTGGCCGTAAGCTTCCACGCAGCGCGATTTTTCAGCGGCTGCGGGTAAAGGGCCTGCAGCTCTTCGATGCTCCACGGCATGGTGCGCTTGGAGAGGTCTTTGCGCAGCTTGGCCACTTCCTGCTTGGTGACGAGCTTGCCGTTGTTGCCAAAAGCCTTGCGGATGTAGCTCGTCACGTCGGCGATCCACTGGTCGTTGTTCGTTGCCATCTGCGCCTCATAAGTCTTGCCGTTGATGGGGCCGGTGAGGCCGTTCATCATCACACGCACGATGGCATCTCCCTGCACCGCTGTTTTAGAACCGGCGAGTGGTGGGGCGAGCGTGGCTCCTTCGCGTCCGGCAATTGGCATGCCATTGCCATCGAAACCATGGCAGGCGAAGCACAGCGAGCGGAAGATCTCCTGACCACGCTCCAACTGCTTTTTCTCATCCTTGGTGAAGCTGCCGCTGATCTTCGGTGCCTCCACCAGCAACTGCGCACCGATTTCCCTCACGCCGATGCTAGCCGATGTCATCAGCACGGTCTGCGCTTCGAGCTTCCAGTTCGGCCAGTTGAAGTGACGGCTGGTATAGAGTGTCTGCAGCACCACGGTCGGATCTTTGTCGGCACGCATAGCTTTGATGTCGGCGACCAATGCGGTGTCACCTTTTTTCAGCAGCGTTTCAGCCACGCGGATGGCATTGGCGCGAAGCTGCGGATGCGCATCCTTCATCGCGGTGTGAATGATGTCCGGCGTGATCGCATCGAGTCCTTCAAGCGTCCACAGCGCGTGCAAGCGGGCGAGATGGTTCTCATTCTTCACGGCCATCTCAATGAGCGCAGGCACCACAGACTTGTCGTTCTTCACCACCAGCATGCGCTGCGCAGTGTCACGCCAGAAACCGTTTGGATGCGTGAGATGCGACACCAGTTGTGCAGACGTCTCGCCGATCATCTTCGGCTGCGGGCCGGGCTTGAAGTCCTTGTGCACCAGACGCCACACACGGCCGTGACCGGTCACATGCTGCATGCCTGTAGGCTCAATGGCCCCGCGCAGGAAGCTCCCCGGCTTCACCCAGTTGCCCTCTTGAATGATGCCGCGATACGCATCCACAATATACAGACAACCATCCGGCCCGGTCGTCATGTTCAGCGGGCGGAAGTTCGGGTCACTGCTGCGGATGAACTCGTTCATCTCCGCCTCATACGGATTGGTCACGGTGGTGATGCCATCCTTCAGCTCGACGATTGAGCGGCGGATCAAACGACCCACCGGCTCCGGCAGGAAAACGTTCCCATACAGCTCCTTCGGCAAACGATCACCACGATAGACTGTCTGCCCGGCGCAGCCCGTGAAATGATTCAAACGCAAGTCTTCCGGCGAATGGAATCGGCCCGGGCCACCTTGGAAATCACCGAGTGCCACGATGGGCCACACCGTATCGTATTTCTCGCTCTTCTGCTGCGGCACATTGATCGCGGCATAGAGGATCGGCGCCTGGTAGTTCCACAGGCCCTTTTCGCCACCCGCATTGCTCCACCACATCTTGCCGTAATCATCCTGCGCCAGACCCCACTGCCCGCCGTTCGGCGCGGTGTTTTCTTTAAGCGGTGCGTCCTTGCCGTTCCAGCGCAGGCGGTAGCCGTTGTAGGTCGTGTAAATCCAGTTGTCCAGACCCCACACCAGACCGCTGGGCTGATGCTCCATGTTGCCGCCGCGCGGCCCGCCGACATACCACGGCGACTGCTCATCCGCCACGCCGTCGCCATTCGAATCGCGATGCAGCGTGATGTCATTCGTATCCGTGATGCCTACCAGCACCCGATCATCCAGAGGCAGCACCATGCGTGGCAGCAGAATGTTATCCATATAGACGCTGTGCTTGTCATACACCCCGTCGCCCTTGGTCGATTCATGCAGCGAGATTCGGCTCTTCGGTGTCAGCTCGTCCGTGCCGTCGATGTCCTGCATGTAGGTGCGCATCTCGACGATGTACATCTTGCCGTTCCCGTCGAACGCGATCGCCATTGGCTCCCTGATGATCGGATCGCTCAGCACCAGATCCAGTGAGTAACCATTCGGCAACTCAATCGTCTTCAGCTCCTCCTCGGCGGTCAGCGCCTTGACGGGGAAGGTGTAAGTCGGCTTCGTTTGAGCGAATGCCGCAGCGCTGGCGAAGGCGAGGAAGGAAAGAAGACGGAGGTGCATGACGGACGGAGGTTGAAATATAGCCATATACATACTTCCGCCACCCTTCGTTCCTTTGGTGACAGGCTGCCAAAATTTGTTAAAATCCGGCCATGTTGCTGCCTCGCCTCCAAGCCGAGTTTTTCGCCCAGATCGCCGATCCGCAGGGCGTGCGCGCCATCTTCGAGCACATGCCGGGCGTGTTCTTTTTCATGAAGGATGATCAGGGACGACACATCGCGGCAAACAGCGCCACCTATGAACGCTTCGGCATCAAGAACGAGCGCGAACTCGTCGGCGCGATGGACGAGAAATTCTTCCCGCCCGAGGTCGCCAAGGCCTACCGCGAGGACGACCAGAAAGTCATCCGCAGTGGCAAGCCGCTCATCAACCGCCTCGAAGTCTGGTATGACGAGCAGCACAACCTGAGCTGGTTCCTCTGCACCAAGCTCCCCGTGCTCGACAGACGACGCAAGGTCATCGGCGTCATGGGCATTACCCGGCGCGATGAAGACCGCATGCGCCAGCACGATGTGCGTGAAGTGACCGCCGCCATCCAATACGCCCGCGCGCACTGCCATGAGGTCGTCACCGCAGCGGAACTCGCCCGCGCCGCTGGAGTCTCAGAGCGTCACCTTCACCGCAAGCTCCGCGCCGCCCTCGGCCTCAGCCCTTACGAGCTGCTGCTGCGCTCACGCGTTCAATCCGCCGCCGAAGCCCTGGCCAAAACATCCACTCCCATCATCCAGATCGCCCTCGATCACGGCTTCTGCGATCAAAGCGCCTTCACCCAGCAGTTCCGCAAACGCACCGGCATGACGCCCAAGGAGTTTCGCACCCGGCACCACGGGTGATGCACGCAATCAGCCATCAGAGGATGCCGCGCGGAGAAAAGCCAGCCTGCGACGCAAACTGTTAGCAGCAGAGGTGTCCGGCAGCAGGGCCTCATCAAGCATGAGCGTCAATTCCCATCCTCCATGCGGATGTCTGACATGGGTCGCCCCCAGGCTGCTCCACCAGGTGAGCATGACATGGTTTTCATCCAGCACATGCCCCACGAACTGCCGGATGCCAATGGCGTGCGCATGCTCCCAGATGGCAGCCAGCAGGATCGTTCCAGCGCCTTGCCCCTGAAACTCATCCGCCACCGTGAAGGAAACTTCCGCTGTGTCTGCATTCTCGCCCGAGCGCCAAAATGAGCCGCCGCCCACACCCGGCACATCATCATTGTTTTCGATCACAATGATCCAGCTCGCATGCTGCCCCTGATCTTCCGCACAGAGCCGGTCGATGAAGGTCGGATTGGCCCCGCGAAAGCTTGTCCAAAACCTGAAGTACGTGGATTCAGGCGAAAGCCGCCTGAAGGCCTCAATGATCCTCTCCCGATCATCCGGCAGCAGCGGTCGCAGGATTACGGGAAGTTGGTCGCGAAGTCGCAGTCGATAGTGGTCCAGCAAAACAGAGAGGTTTGATTTGCACTCAAGTAGTGGCCAAATGGGCATCTGATCAACCCCGACAAAGCGGATGAATGGCAATCGCATTTGTAGGCAGGCGCATCCTTGTCTAGCCTGCTCCCATGCCAGCCCCGCGAAGAACCACCAAACCCGAAGTCCTGCGCGGACTCGTGGACCGCGTGGTGTTTCACAATGAGGACAATGGCTACTGCATCCTCAAAATCGTCCCCGAAGGCCGGCGCGATGTCGTGAGCCTGATCGGCAAAGCGCCCCGCGTCGTCGCCGGAGAGGAGTTCGAAGCCCGGGGTGTGTGGGAGCCGAATCGCGACTTCGGCCCCCAGTTCAAAGCAGACGCGCTCAAGCTCCGACGCCCCGATTCACTGGCAGGCATCGAGCGCTACCTCGGCAGCGGCTTGATCGAAGGCATCGGTCCCAAGTACGCCAAGCGGATGGTCGAGAAGTTTGGGCCGAAGGTCTTCGACATCATCGAGAACGAATCCAAAAAACTCGAAGACGTGGAAGGCGTGGGCAAGAAGCGTCGCGTGGAAATCCGCGAATCATGGATCAAACAGAAGTCCATCCACGGCATCATGCTCTTCCTGCATCAGCACGGCATCAGTTCCTCCCGTGCCCTGCGCATTTATAAAACGTACGGTGAGGAGTCGCAGGCGGTGCTGAAAGAAAACCCCTATCGTCTGGCGCAGGACATCCGTGGCATCGGTTTCAAAACGGCGGATGACATCGCCTATCAGCTCGGCGTCGCCGAAGACGCGCCGGAACGAATCAAAGCGGGGATTCTTCACGTGCTCGAAACCGCCGCCGGAAGCGGTCATTGCTGTGTCCCAGAAACCGAGGCGATCAAAAAAGCCATCGACCTTCTCGGTGTGGAGGCCTTGATCGCGCCGCAGATCGATGCGCTCATCGCGAGTGATCAGATCGAACGCCACGAGACCTTTTTATACCTGCCTTACCTGCGCGCCGCAGAGCAAAGCATCGCGGCGAATGTGAAGTCACTCGCCGCCTTGCCCGCAGCCTATCCAAGCATCAATGAAGACGCCGCCCTGGCCTGGGTGATGAAGAAGACCGGCAAAGAGCTGGCCGATAGCCAGCAGCGCGCCGTGCGCGAAGCCCTGCGGCATCGCCTGCTCATCATCACCGGCGGACCCGGCGTGGGCAAGACCACCATCCTGCGCAGCATCCTCCTCATTCTGCAAAGCAAGCAGATCAAACTCGTGCTCGCCGCGCCCACCGGTCGTGCGGCCAAGCGCCTCACCGAAAGCACGGGCCTTGAGGCCAAGACGCTGCACCGCCTGCTCGAATACCAGGGCGAAGGCCAGTGGGGCCGTCATCGTGGCAAACCGCTCGCGGGTCATTTGTTCGTCGTCGATGAAGCCTCGATGATCGATGCCCCCCTCATGGCGCAGTTCCTCTCCGCTCTGCCCGATGGCGCACATCTGCTCATCGTGGGAGACGCAGATCAGCTCCCCTCTGTCGGCCCCGGCATGGTGCTGCACGATCTGATCGCCAGTGACAACGTGCCCTGCGTGAAGCTCACCGAGATCTTCCGTCAGGCCGCCAGCAGCCGCATCATCACCAGCGCACACGCGATCAATCGCGGCCAGGTGCCCGACCTCAAACCCTCACGCAGCAGCGACTTCTTTTTCCTCCAGGAGTCTGAGCCGGAGGAGATCAAGCACACCCTCGTCGAGCTGGCGCACACCCGCCTCGTCACGAAATACGGCCTCGATCCCATCCGCGACATCCAGGTGCTCACGCCGATGAATCGCAACCTCCTTGGCACCATCTCGCTCAATCAATCACTCCAGCTCGCGCTCAATCCGCCCAACGAACTGAAGTTCGAAATCGAGCGCTTCGGCGTCACCTTCCGTGTCGGTGACAAGGTCATCCAGACGCACAACAACTACGACAAGGAAGTCTTCAACGGCGACATCGGCCACATCGTCACCATCGATGCCGATCCTGTCAAAGTTCACGTCCGCTACGATGCCGACCGCCTCGTCGAATACGAGCCTGGGGAACTTGATGAACTCCAGCTCGCCTACGCGCTCAGCATTCATAAAAGCCAAGGCAGCGAGTTCCCGTGCGTCATCATTCCCGTGAGCACCCAGCACTACGTGCTGCTGGAGCGCAGCCTGATCTA
>Ga0209400_1004099_pt1 | contig 10385 bp, 10 predicted proteins | sample M_130807_EF_Meta_FD_187313 | JGI IMG/M metagenome (GOLD analysis project Ga0209400, IMG submission 187313) | Freshwater microbial communities from Lake Montjoie, Canada to study carbon cycling - M_130807_EF_MetaG (SPAdes) (version 2) | ecosystem: Environmental > Aquatic > Freshwater > Lake... | reverse complement strand
CCTGCACGGCCAGGACGCCGTCGACCGAGGCGCTGCCATTGAATTTGAAGATGCCGGCCTTCATGCGGACCATCTCCACATCCAGAATCAGCTGGTCGCCCGGCTCCACCGGCCGCTTGAAACGCGCGTTGTCGATACCGGCGAAGTAATACACCAGGTCTTCAGTGGGCTCAGAGCCCAGCGCGTCAAAGGCCAGCAAGGCGGCCGCCTGCGCCAGGGCCTCAAGCATCAACACGCCCGGCATCACCGGCCGGTAAGGGAAATGGCCCTGGAAAAACGGCTCGTTGATGGTGACGTTTTTCAAAGCCTTGATGGTTTTGCCTTTGTCCAAAGCAATCACACGGTCTACCAGCAGAATGGGGTAGCGGTGGGGCAGTTTTTTCAGAATCTGGTGGATATCCATCATGGCTGGCGTTCTCTTTCCAATAATCGGATCCGTTCGCGCAAGCGATGGAGTTGTCGCAGGGTGGCGGCGTTGCGCTCCCAGTCGCCGTGTTCGTCCAGCGGGAACACACCGGTGTAGACGCCGGGTTTGGTGATCGACTTGCTCACGCAACTGCAGCCCGACAGGTGCACGCCGTCGGCAATGGTCAGATGTCCGCTGACCAGGGAGCCGCCGCCCACGGTGCAATTGGCACCGATGGTGGCGCTGCCGGCCACGGCCACACTGCCGGCAATGGCGGTATTGCGGCCAACGCGCACGTTATGTCCGATCTGTATCAGGTTGTCGAGCTTGACGCCGTCTTCAATCACGGTGTCGCTCAGCGCGCCGCGGTCTATGCAGGTGTTGGCACCAATCTCGACGTCGTTGCCAATCCAGACCGCGCCGAGTTGTTCGATCTTTTCCCAGCGTTCGCCGTCCTTGGCGAAGCCGAAACCATCGGCACCAATGACCACGCCGGGGTGCACGATGCAGCGCTCACCCAGCACACAGTCGTAGCCCAGACTCACGCGCGACGTCAGTTCGGTATGGGCCCCGACGCGGGCACCGCGCTCCACTACGCACAATGGGCCGATGCGTGCGCTGGGGTGCACCTGCGCCTGCGCGTGCACCACGGCGCTGGGATGGATAAAACCACCCAGGCCCAGCGACGCTTCGCCGCTCCAAACCGCCTGCTGTTTGCGCCACAGCTGGGTCAAACGGGCGTAGTACAGATAAGGGTCAGCTACCACGATGGTGGCACCGCGCGCCAAGGCGGCTTCGCGCATAGCGGGCCCCACGATCACACAGGCCGCCTGGCAAGTCGGCAAAGCTGCCGCGTAGCGAGGATTGCTCAAAAAACAAATTTGCCGGGGCTGGGCGCGGTCCAAAGGGGCAATGCCCTCAATCAGCGTATCCGCGCTGCCGATCAGCTCGCCGCCAATGGCCTGAACGATATCGCCCACGCGGAGCGAAAACACGGCGGGTTGACCCACGCTCACGCCTCTTACTTCGCGGCGTTCAGAAGCTTCAGGACTTTGTCGGTCAGGTCGTGCTTGCCGTTTTGGTAGGCCAGCTCTTGGATGACCATGTCGTACTTCTCGGCATCGGCGACCTGTTTGACCGCTTTGGCCGCTTTGTCCAACACCTGCAGCAGCTCTTCATTGCGGCGGCCGTTGATGTCCTCTTGCAGCTCACGCTGCTTGCGCTGGAACTCGCGGTTCATATCGGCGAACTCTTTTTGGCGGCTGGTGCGTTGGCTCTCACTCAATGTGGGAGCGTCTTTTTCAAACCGTTCGCTAAAGGTCTTGATGCTGTCCCGCAAGGCCACCAAGTCCTTGTCCCGCTTGGAAAACTCCTGCTCGAGTCGCCCTTGCGCAGCCTTGGCCGGCGCCGATTCGGTCGTAATCCGCTGGTAATTGATATAGCCGACGCGGGTTTCCTGCGCGGCAACAGCCCACGCCGCCAAGGACAGCAGCAAACCGAGAATACTTTTTTGAAGGAATGAAGACATCAAAATGAGGTTCCGATCTGAAACTGGAGGGACTGTATTTTATCGTTGTACAGCGAGGTCATGGGCTTGGCCCAGGCCAGCCGCAAGGGACCTACCGGGGAAATCCAACTGATGCCCACGCCCACAGAGGTACGCAAGTCTTCCAGGGCGATAGAGGCGTTCGGGTCGTACAAACCACCGGCATCGAAAAAGCCGTACATGCGCAAGGTGCGGTCGTTGCCGCCGCCGGGGAAGGGTGAGAGCAACTCGGCGTTGGCCACCAACTTGGTCGCTCCACCGGTGACCACGCTATACGTGGTGGAGTCCACGAGCGCGCGCTGCGACGCGGTGGTGAAACTGCCTTGCTGGAATCCGCGCACCGAACCCAAGCCGCCTGCATAGTAGTTTTTCATGACCGGGTAGATCTGCCCGTTGGTGGAGGTGCCGCTGGAAAACTCGGTATTGAAAGCCGCCGTGATTTTCTTGGTAACCGGATAGAACTGCTGGTACTGTAAAGTGGCGCGTGCATAGCCAAGGTCACCACCGGCACTCCACTCCCCGTTGGCACGCAGCACGCGACCGGTACTCGGAATCAAGGCGCTGTCGCGGGTATCGCGCGCCCATCCCAGGGTCAGCGGAAAACCGTGGACCGTATAGCCATACTGGCTGGCAAAGTCACTGTATGCAGTCGGCAAGTAGGTGCCGGATACGATGGTGGTTTGCTCGTAGCCCAAGCCCATGAAGACGGTATCGTTTTCGGTGAAGGGGACGCCAAAACGCAAACTCGTCCCCGTGCTTTCAATCGAGTAGCTGTCGATGTCCACGTACGGTTTGCTGTTGCGCTGGTACACATCGATGGTGCGGGACACCCCGTCTTGGGTGAAATACGGATCAGTGTTATTGAACACCAGGGTACGGTTGTATTTGCTGGTGTTGACTTGAATGCCCAGCGATTGGCCTGACCCGAATACATTGTCCTGGTTGAAACCAAATTGCAAACCCAGCCCATCGGCCGACGAGACGCCCGCACCCAGACTCAAATTCCCGGTAGGTTTTTCCACCACCGTGACCAACAAATCGACTTGATCGGGCGCGCCGGGCACCTCCACGGTTTCGATACCCACATCCTTGAAGTAGCCCAAACGATCAACCCGGTTGCGCGAGATGCGGATTTTTTCACCGTCGTACCAGGCCGCCTCAAACTGGCGGAACTCGCGGCGGATCACCTCGTCGCGGGTACGTTCGTTGCCGGCGATATTGATGCGGCGCACAAAGGCGCGGCGGCCCGGGTCGGCCTGAATCGCGATCTCCACGCGGTTGGTCGCGCGATCCACCGTGGTTTTGACCTGGGCGGACGCGAAGGCGAAACCGAAGTTGGCGAAATAGTCGGTGAACGCCTTGGTGGTCTGCGCCACGTCATCCGCGTTGTAAGGCTCGCCGGCCTTGATCTTGATCAGGGACTTGAATTCGTCCTGCTTTTCTAGGTAGTTACCTTCCATGCTGACTTTGGAGACGACAAAGCGCTCGCCCTCCGTCACATTGATGGTGATCAGTATTTCCTGCTTGTTCGGTGCAATCGCGACCTGGGTCGAGTCCACCTTGAACTCCAAATAGCCTTTGGACAAATAAAAGGACCGCAGGGTTTCGACGTCCGCATTGAGTTTGCTGCGCACGTAGCGGTTGGACTTGGTGTACCAACTCAGCCAAGTTCCAGCATCCAAATCGAATTGATCGAGCAGCGCGCTGCTAGCAAAAGCCTTATTGCCCACAATGGTTATGGATTTGATCTTGGCCGACCCGCCTTCGGTCACTGAGAAACTCAGATTCACCCGGTTGTTTTCCAAGGGCGTGACCGTCGTCACGACTTCGGTGGCATACATGCTGCGGTTGATGTACTGGCGCTTGAGCTCTTGCTCGGCCTTATCGGCCAACGCTTTGTCAAAGGGGCGGCCTTCGGAGATGCCAATCTCCTTGAGCGCCTTTTTCAGCACATCCTTCTCAAACTCCCGCACACCGGAAAAATCCACATCGACCACATTGGGGCGCTCCTGGACGACCACAATCAGCACATCGCCGCTGGCGTCGATCCGCACGTCATTGAACAAGCCCAGCGCAAACAAGGCCCGTATCGCGCTGGCCGCCTTGTCGTCGCTGTAGCTGTCGCCAACCCGGAACGGCAGCGACGCAAAAACGGTTCCAGCCTCAACCCGTTGCAGTCCATCCACCCGGATGTCTTTGACCACGAACGGCTCCAGCGCAAAAACCAGCGGCGCGATCAGCCACAGGGCGCAGGCCAGGAGCATGCGGCGGCAAAGGTGGTGGGGCATGGAAATGGTCATGGACAGTAGAAAAAACACAGGGCCGCCCCGGCTGGGACACCGCATAGCATGATAACGCAGGCCCTACGGCGAAGCCTCAGCCGCACAGGGCTTAGCGCGCCAGGCCCTTCGCCAGCTGCTGCGCATGGGCGCGGGCGCGGAGATCGAGGTCGAGCAACTCCGGCAAAGACGCCGGGGCGCCGAAATGCAGCGCTTCCAAAGTCGCCTGGTTGACCGCGTGAATCTGGTCGAAACGAATCTGCTCCTCCAGGAAAGCAGCAACCGCGATTTCGTTGGCGGCGTTGAGCACGGCGGTGGTGCCCCGGAGGGCCGCGAGCGCATCCCACGCCAGCTGCAAACCGGGAAAGCGTGCCCGGTGCGCGCCGGCATCAAAGGTTTCAAAACTCAGCGCCGACATGGTGGCGAAGTCCAAGGCAGCCGTACCGGACTCGATGCGCGCGGGCCAGGACAGGCCGTAGGCAATCGGTCCGCGCATATCGGGCACCCCGAGCTGGGCGACCACGGCGCGGTCGACAAACTGGACCATGGAATGGACCACGCTTTGCGGGTGGATGATGACCTCGATTCGCGCGGGCTCCAGCCCGAACAGGAATTTGGCCTCAATCACCTCGAGCGCCTTGTTCATCATGGTGGCTGAATCCACCGAAATTTTGCGGCCCATGCTCCAGTTCGGATGGGCGCAGGCTTGTTCCGGCGTCACGTCCCGCAGGGTCGCAGGGTCGCGGGTGCGAAACGGCCCGCCGGATGCGGTGAGAATAATTTTTTCGACCACGCTTGGCCACGACACACGATCAGCGGGCAAGGATTGAAAAATCGCGGAATGCTCGCTGTCGATGGGCAGCAAGGTCGCGCCGCCGCCGTCCACCGCTTCCATGAACAAGGACCCGCCGACCACCAGCGCCTCCTTGTTGGCCAGCAGCAAACGCTTACCCGCGCGCGCCGCCGCGATGCACGAGGACAAACCCGCCGCGCCCACGATGGCGGCCATGACCATGTCGACTTCCTCGTGCGCAGCCACTTCGTCCAAGGCTGCATGGCCCTGCAATACCCGGGTGGTGCTGCCTTGCGCCGCTAGTCGGGATTCCAAGGCCGCACCTGCCTGCGCGTCGGTAGCCACGACAAAGCGGGGCCGGTGCGCCAGGCATTGGGCAAACAAAAGGTCGATACGGGAATGGCCTGACAGCGCGAACACCGAAAAGCGCTGCGGGTGGCGTGCCAGCACGTCCAGCGTGTTGACGCCAATCGAGCCGGTCGAGCCCAATACCGTGATATTTTGGGGTCGCTGGTCCATGGCTTTACAGTGAAATCAAGCACAAGGCCAGCGGCATAACTGGGAGCAAAGCGTCGACCCGGTCCAGCACGCCGCCATGGCCTGGCAGTAAACCACTGCTGTCTTTCACACCGGCCGCCCGCTTAAACAAGGACTCGAGCAAGTCGCCCAAGACACCAGCGGCCACCAGTACAGCCAGTACCACGACCGCCCAGCCATCCCAGGAATCGCTAAGCCTTGAAAACACACTGGGTGACAGGCCAGCCACCTGCGCATCTGCGTAACGCCATAACGCCGCAAGCACTGCGACCCCCACCAGGGCCCCCGCCACACCTTCCCAGGTTTTCCCGGGGCTGATGGTCACCGCCAATTTGCGGGTGATCCAACGTCCGCCCCAGGCCCGGCCCGCGAAATAGGCACAAATATCTGATGTCCAAACCAAGGCCAACACCGAGAGCAAAAAATTGATACCTACGCCCCGGGCCTGCACCAGCGCCAGCCAAGAAAGCAGCAGCAAAAATAAGCCACACACCCAGCGCAACAAAGACGGAATAGCAGACCAGACCGCCGCGCCCCCGCGCAGGGCAAACCAGGCCAGCAGCGTCCAGGCCACTGCGGCGCTCAACCAGAGTTGCCCCAGAAACGCGGCCTCCAGCGGCACAAACCCCAGCGCCAAGCAAGCCATACCCATGCCGGCGGCTCCCATGAGCGAGGCCACCTGGGTTCGGTCACTCAGACGCCCCCACTCCCAGGCCGCAGCGACGATGAGCACGCCCGTACACACAACAAAGTAGGCCGGGTCAGCGGCGAACAAGGCCGGCAGCAGAAATGCCAGCAGGACCGCAGCTGTCAGTATCCGTTGGTGCAGCATGGCTGGCCCGTCCGGGTCACGCAGGCTCGACTACCGCAGCGGCGCTGGTGCGGCCAAAGCGGCGCTCGCGTACGGCGTAGTCCGCCAGCGCCGCATCCAGGCCAGCCGCGTCAAAGTCAGGCCACAACAGCGGGCTGAAGTACAACTCGGAATACGCGCATTGCCAAAGCAAAAAGTTGCTTAAACGGTGCTCGTCCCCGGTGCGGATCAGCAAATCGGGGTCCGGGCACGGTGCCAGCGACAGCGCGGCTTGCATGGAGGACTCGGTTATCGCCTGGCCGGCCGCAGCGAGGCGGGACGCGGCATCTACGATATCCCAGCGACCGCCGTAATTGAAACAAATATTCAGGACCAGGCCCGGATTCGACTCGGTGGCGCGCTCGGCCTGGTCCAGCACTGCACACACACCGGGCTCCAAACCGTGGCGACTACCCAGAAAGCGCAGGCGTATGCCTTGCGCATGCAAGGCGTCCAACTCTTTGCGCAGGGCCACCTGGATCAGGTTCATCAAGCCCTTGATCTCGGTCTTGGGCCGGCTCCAGTTTTCTGATGAGAATGCGAACACGGTCAACACCGGAATGTCCTTGACGATACAGGCCTGTATCACCGACTTCAGGGCATCCACACCGCGCCGGTGTCCGGCAAGACGCGGCAAATGGCGCTGCTGGGCCCAGCGCCCGTTGCCGTCCATCACGATGGCGATATGGGCTGGCAAGCGGTGCGCGGCGCGCTTCGCGGATTTGGCAGGCATCATGCAGATTGGACGTACACCAAGAACCGGGGGCAGGCCTAAACCGCCATGATGTCTTGTTCTTTGGACGCCACGAGCCGGTCCACGTCCGCGATATGGCGGTCGGTCAGCTTCTGGATATCGGCCTCGGAGCGCTTCTGGTCGTCTTCGGAGGCGAGCTTGTCTTTGACCAGTTTTTTCACCGCCTCGTTGGCGTCGCGCCGCACATTGCGGATCGCAATTTTTGCCGCCTCGCCTTCGTTGCGTACCACTTTGGTGAGCTCGCGGCGGCGCTCCTCGGTCATCATGGGCATGGGAACCCGGATCAGGTCACCCATGCTGGCCGGGTTCAGGCCCAGGTCGCTTTCGCGGATGGCCTTCTCAATCTTCGGGCCCATGTTTTTTTCCCACGGCTGAATGCCGATGGTGCGCGCGTCAATCAGGCTGAGGTTGGCAACCTGGCTCAAAGGCAACATGGAGCCGTAGTAATCGACATGCACGGTGTCGAGCAAAGCCGGGTTGGCGCGGCCGGTGCGGACCTTGGTCAGGTTGTTTTTCAGCGATGCGATGGAGCCCTCCATCTTGGCATCGACCTGTTCTTTGATAGTTTGCAAATCCATGTTCCTACGCTCCTCAAGGTCACAGATGAACCAGGGTGCCTTCGTCTTCGCCCATCACCACCCGCTTGAGGGCGCCGACCTTGAAAATAGAAAACACCTTGATTGGCAGATTTTGATCACGGCACAAAGCAAATGCCGCAGCATCCATGATGCCCAGGTTATTGCGCATGGCCTCGTCAAACGTCAAATGGCTGTAGCGTGTTGCACTGGGATCTTTTTTCGGGTCGGCGCTGTAGACGCCGTCAACCTTGGTCGCTTTGAGCACGATTTCCGCACCGATTTCCGCGCCACGCAATGCGGCAGCGGTGTCGGTGGTGAAAAACGGATTGCCGGTACCGGCTGCGAAGATGACGACCTTGCCTTCTTCGAGGTATTGCAAAGCCTTGGGCCGTACATAGGGCTCCACCACCTGCTCAATGGCGATGGCCGACATCACGCGCGCAGTCAGGCCTGCCTTGTTCATGGTGTCGCCCAGGGCCAGCGAATTCATGACGGTTGCCAGCATGCCCATGTAATCCGCGGTGGCCCGGTCCATGCCGACCGAGCCGCCTGCGACACCCCGGAAAATATTCCCGCCGCCAATGACCACGGCGACCTGAACACCCATGCGGGTGACCTCGGCCACTTCGCCGACGATGCGCACAATGGTGTCCCGGTTGATACCAAAAGCGTCATCGCCCATCAGCGCCTCGCCGGAGAGCTTGAGCAAGAGGCGGCGGTAAGCCGGGCGGTCGGATGTCATGCGTATCTCCAGCAAAAAGTGGCGGGTTCAGCGCGCGAAAGAAGGGCTATTGTCAGCCGCCACCTCAAGCAGACTGCTTGGCGGCGGCGACCTGGGCTGCGACTTCGGCAGCAAAATCGTCTACGCGTTTTTCGATGCCCTCGCCCACCACATACAGGGTAAAGCTTTTCACCACGGTGTTTGCGGCCTTGAGCATCTGCTCCACGGTTTGTTTGTCGTTCTTGACAAAGGCCTGGTTGAACAGCGAAACCTCTTTGAGGTATTTCTGCACGCCGCCTTCGATGCGCTTTTTCACAATCTCGTCGGACTGCACGGGTTTGCCGGCGGCTGTGGCCACAGCAGCGTCTTCGGCCGCTTTGGCCGCAGCGACCGAGCGCTCGCGCTCGACCAGCTCGGGCGGCACCTGGTCGGAGGACAAGGAAACCGGCTTCATCGCCGCGACATGCATCGCCACATCTTTGGCCGCCGTCTGGTCGCCCTCAAAGGCCACCAAAACACCAATGCGGGTACCGTGCAAATACGATGCAACATGCGTGCCCGCGCCCAGGCGCTCAAAACGGCGGAAGGTCATGTTCTCACCGATTTTGCCGATCAGGCCTTTGCGCACGTCTTCCAGTGTGGGGCCGAAGCCGTCTTGCGCGTAGGGCAGCGCAGACAGCGCAGCAACATCGGCCGGGTGATGGGCGGCGACCAGCGCAGCGGCTGCATTGGCCATGGCCAGGAAGCTATCGTTCTTGGTCACAAAGTCGGTTTCACAATTGACTTCCAACATCGCGCTGGCGTCGGCACTGGCACCGATCACGATCACGCCCTCTGCTGTCACACGGGCTGCGGCCTTGCCGGCTTTGCTGCCGAGCTTGACGCGCAAAATTTCTTCTGCGCGCGCCATATCGCCTTCGGCTTCGGTGAGGGCCTTTTTGCACTCCATCATCGGTGCATCGGTTTTGCCGCGCAATTCGGCGACCATCGAGGCGGTAATCGTTGTCATATCCGTTTCTCCGTCATCAAGCTAGGTATCAAAATCTAAAAAAAAGGGGCCCGCAAGCCCCCTTGGTCAGTGCTGGCGGCCTCAAGCCGCTTCGCTGACCTCGACAAACTCGTCTTGCGACTCGGCAACCACGGCGCTGAGCACATCGTCGACGGCATTGGCACGACCCTCCAGCACCGCGTCGGCAATGCCACGGGCGTACAAGATAACGGCTTTGGACGAATCGTCATTTCCCGGAATCACGTAGTCAATACCTTCGGGCGAGTGGTTGGAGTCCACCACACCGATCAGGGGAATGCCCAGTTTGCGCGCTTCGGCAATCGCGATCTTGTGGTAACCGACGTCGATCACAAAAATCGCATCCGGCAGCGCGGCCATATTCTGGATGCCACCGATATCTTTTTCGAGCTTTTGCAATTCACGGGCGAACATGAGCTGCTCCTTTTTGCTCATGGTGTCCAAACCGGCTTCTTGTTGAAGCTTCATGTCTTTCAGACGCTTGATCGACGTCTTGACAGTCTTGAAATTGGTCAACATGCCGCCCAACCAGCGCTGGTCGACAAATGGAACGCCGGCGCGCTGCGCCTCCTGGGCCACGATCTCGCGGGCCTGGCGCTTGGTTCCGACCATCAAAATGGTGCCGCGCTTGGCCGAGAGTTGGCGCACAAACTTGCTCGCCTCCTGGAACATCGGAAGCGATTTTTCCAGGTTGATGATGTGGATTTTGTTGCGATGGCCGAAGATAAACGGGGCCATCTTGGGGTTCCAGAAGCGGGTCTGGTGTCCAAAGTGGACGCCGGCTTCCAGCATTTCGCGCATAGTGACTGACATATCGTGCTCCAAAGGTTGGGTCTAAGACCCGCTCATTAACCGGGAGCGCCGCTTGCTGCGGGCTCCGGCACCTTGATGGAG
>Ga0209400_1004098_pt1 | contig 10385 bp, 14 predicted proteins | sample M_130807_EF_Meta_FD_187313 | JGI IMG/M metagenome (GOLD analysis project Ga0209400, IMG submission 187313) | Freshwater microbial communities from Lake Montjoie, Canada to study carbon cycling - M_130807_EF_MetaG (SPAdes) (version 2) | ecosystem: Environmental > Aquatic > Freshwater > Lake... | reverse complement strand
TACCGCATTTGCGCCTGTCATGCCCACAATTAAGCGTATGGGAAGACCCCGAAAGGTTGTAAATGGCTGAAATTGACGCAAGAGACTTTGGTAGATTAGAGGCTCAAGTAGAGTCTTTACATGGTCAGGTAACTCAATTGAGTACCGATGTAAAAGCATTGCTTGAACTTGCCAACAAATCTAAAGGCGGTTTTTGGATGGGAATGACCATTGCAAGCATTGCTGGTGGAGTCTTTACCTTTGTAGCCGATAGGTTGTTCAAATGAAAGAAGGACTCCTTTCAGGCCAAGTTTGCCCACTTCCTACTCAGGATATTGAAGTAAACCTGAAGAACAGGAATAATGCTTTTAAGAAGTTTGGGTATGGCCCACCTAACCCAGATGAACCCAATGAAGCGTTTTGGCTGATAAAAGCCAAGATGTATAACGCACCTACCGATGTGGTTAAAACCATGCGTTGCGGTAACTGTGCAGCATTCATTCAAACTCCTAAGATGATGGATTGCATCAAGAGTGGTTTGGAAAAGGGCAAGAGTTCAGAGAATGAACTTGAGTATGACCAGCAGTTTATTGATGCTGCTGATTTAGGTTTTTGTGAGTTATTTCACTTCACTTGTGCGGCAGCTAGGACTTGTGATGCTTGGAAATCTGGTGGTTCAATTACAAAGGATTGATATGAAAGCTAAACCCAAAACTCCTGCTAAAACACCCGCTAAAAAGGGTATTCCTGTGTCAATCATGGTTGCTATTGGTAAGCCAAAAATGCCAATGCCTATGCGTGGTGGCAGAACTGCTACTAACATGATGAAGAAATCTTCAAGGGGTAAGTAATGGCATCTTTAACATCACCCATTACACTTTTGGACGCTGTTGGTGCAACTGGTGCATCAATAGCCGTTCAAGTTGATTCTGGTCAACCAGTGTTCTTACAGGTTTCAGGCATTACATCAGCTACTGTTGTATTGCAGGGTAGTCTTGATGGAACAAACTGGTCAACTTTAGGAACTGCATTGACCGCTAATGGCATAGTTACTGTTCAAAATGCACCAAAGTATTTACGAGCAAATTGCACAGTTTTTGTCACAGGCACGATTACAGCCAAGATAATGTACTAAGGAGAAACCCTATGAAAAAGCCCACAATGGCTCAGAAGAAGGTTGGCAAGGTAATGACTGAATACAAGGAAGGTACTTTGCATTCAGGCAAGGGGGGTAAGGTTGTCAAGAACCCCAAACAGGCAGTTGCCATTGCTTTATCTGAAGCTGGTATGACAAAACCAAAGAGGAAGGTGAAATGAAGGCTGGACTATACGCAAACATCAATGCAAAACAGGCTCGTATTAAGGCAGGGTCTGGCGAGAAGATGAATAAGGTGGGTTCTAAGAATGCACCTACAGCGGCTGACTTCAAACAAGCGGCAAAGACTGCAAAGAAGCCTAAAAAGGTGAAGTAGATGAAAACACCCACTTGGCAAACAAAAGCTGGTCAAAATCCAAAAGGCGGCTTGAATGCCAAGGGCAGATCATCTTATAATCAGGAAACTGGTGGAAATCTGAAGCCGCCAGTAAAGTCGGGGGATAACCCTCGCAGAGCAAGTTTCTTGGCTCGTATGGGTGGCAATGATGGCCCTGAGTACGACAAGAATGGTGAACCAACAAGACTGCTTCTTTCGCTAAAAGCATGGGGTGCAACCTCAAAGGCTGACGCAAAGGCAAAAGCTAAAGCTATATCCGCAAGGAACAAGGCAAAGGCGAAATGAGAGCATTATCAGTTGGCGCAAACCTTACAGCAAATACGCTGACAACCCTCTACACAGTACCAAAAGGGTATTACGCAAGGGTGGTATTGCTACGGGCGGTTAATACTGGTTCGCAAAAACATATTTCTTTTTCTTGGACAGATACCTCTGCATCTGCTACCTATTCTCTTGTATTTGAAACCGCTTTAACTACCAAAACTACACAAGATTGGGGTGGTGTGTCTTATTTTGTGATGGAAGAAGGTGACATACTTAAAGCACAATCTGAGTCGGCATCTACATTTTCAGTAATAATTACTATTGAAGAAGAAGGATTAACAAGATAATGACTTATTTAGAACTTGTAAACGATATTCTCATAAGGTTGCGTGAGACAACAGTGTCTACTGTTACCGAAACATCTTACTCAACACTAATTGGTAAGTTTGTTAATGATGCCAAGCGTCAAATTGAAGATGCTTTTTCTTGGAATGTTTTGGGTCAAACCATTACAGTTACAACATCAGCATCTACATCATCTTATGCTTTGACAGGTGCTGGTCAGAAGTTTCAAGTAATGGATGTTATCAATACTACAAGTAATGTTGGACTGACAAACATCAGTTTTGTGGACATGAACCGCAAACTAAACTTTACGCCACTTGTTAATTCAATACCTACAGAATTTGCTTTTGATGGTGTTAATGCAAGCTATGACACCAAAGTAAATCTATATCCAATACCTAATGGTGTTTATACGATCAAATTTGCTTTAACAGTACCACAGGCTACTTTGGCATCAGATGCAACTGTTGTGCTTGTTCCTGACGTTTTAGTGGTTCAGAATGCCTATTCCCGTGCCTTAATTGAGCGTGGTGAAGATGGTGGTTTGACTTCCTCTGAAGCATACATTTTATATAAAGCTATGTTGTCTGATTACATTGCTTTGGAAGGCACTCGCTATCCTGAGAATCAGGAGTTTGTTGCAGTATGACGCAAAACTTGCAGACTTTTAGTGTTCAGGCCCCAGGATTTTTTGGCTTAAACACTCAAGACTCTCCTCTGACATTAGAGGCGGGATATGCTTCGATTGCCACTAATTGCGTGATTGACCAATATGGACGTATAGGCGCTCGCAAAGGTTACTCAAGGGTTAATTCTTCAAGTGGAAATCTTGGCGCAAATGATGTAAAGGTCATCCATGAACTTGTGCAACTTGATGGAACATTGACTGTATTATTTGCTGGAAACAACAAGTTATTTAAACTCAGTTCTACAAATACAGTTACAGAGTTGACCTATGGTGGGGGTGGTACTGCTCCTACTATTACGGCAAGCAATTGGCAATGTGCATCTTTAAATGGAATTACATATTTTTTTCAATCAGGATTTGATCCATTAATTTACGATCCTGCTGTAAGCACTACCACATTTCGCAGAGTCTCTGAAAAGACTGGTTACACAGGTACAGTACCTTTGGCAAACATTGCTATATCTGCCTTTGGTCGTTTATGGGTGGCAGAAACAACTTCAGACAATGTAACAATTAGCTTTTCTGACTTGCTTACTGGTCATAATTGGACAGGTGGGACTTCAGGTACTTTGGATGTTTCACGGGTTTGGCCTAATGGTTCGGATCAAATTATAGGACTTGGCGCACACAACAATTTCTTAATTATCTTTGGTAGTCGTCAGATATTGGTCTATCAAGGGGCAACAACTCCTTCCACAATGTCTTTGTCTGACACTATAGGAAATATTGGTTGTTTAGCAAGGGATACCATAATTTCAACGGGTTCAGACATTGTTTTCTTGTCTAACTCTGGTGTTCGTAGTCTGATGCGTACCATTCAAGAGAAATCAGCACCTTTGCGTGATTTATCTAAAAATGTGCGTAATGACTTGATGGGCTATGTATCTGGTGAAACAAAATCTAACATCAAAGCTGTTTATTCTGAAGTCAATGCGTTTTACCTTTTAACGCTTCCTGTTGGAAAACAAGTCTATGTATTTGATACAAAGGCGCAGTTGCAAGATGGTTCAGCTAGGGTAACGACATGGGATAGTATTGAACCAACTGCATTGTTGTCTCGCAGAAATGGTGACTTGTTGATTGGTAAGAATGGGTATATTGGTAAGTATGGCACTTACCTTGACCATGCCTCTACCTATCGCTTTCAGTATTACACCAATTATGCTGATCTTGGCGATCAAAATATCACATCTATATTGAAGAAGATTTCTGTGGTGGTAATTGGTGGAACTAACCAGATAATTACTATTAAATGGTCGTATGACTTTTCTGCACAATATTACGCAACACAAGCAACTATTCCTATATCTACAGTAGCAGAATATGGAATTGCTGAATATGGTGCAAATGGAATTCCTGTGGCGTACTATTCGTCAGGCATCCAGATTGGGACTTTGGTAGGTCAAGCATCAGGATTTGGCAAAGTTGTGCAAACAGCGTATGAAATTGATATAAATGGTGCTGCTGTGAGTATTCAGAAGATTGAGATTCAGGCTAAAAATGGAAAACTTGGTTAAGGAATAAATATGGCTAATTACACGAAAACCACCAACTTTGCATCAAAAGATGCCCTTGCTTCTGGCAATGCTTCTAAGGTTGTCAAGGGAACTGAGATTGATACAGAATTCACAAATATCCAAACAGCTATTGCTTCAAAGGCAGATGGAACATTTACAAACTTCTCTTTTGTTGAAGCATCGAATGTGCTGTATATCTACAATATATCGACCCCTATAGCAAAGATTGATGCCTCTGGTAATTTGACTGTGATTGGTAATGTCATAGCAAATGGAACTGTTTAAAGGAATAAAAAATGCAAAGTCTTTTTAACAATCAATACAATAATCTAGCATCCAAGGGTAGGTATGGCGACACTATGCTTGCCCACATCAATCCTCAAGAAGCTGGAATGTTAAGGGCTATGGGTGGCGCTGGCACTATAAATCCTCAAACTGGTTTGCGTGAGTTTTATGGGATGCAGCCAATCCCAATTTGGCAACAATTTGCGCCAGAGCCAGAGCCACTTCCATCATTGGGTCAAGCGTTAGCACCTGAAGCAGCGCAAGCCGTTGCTCAAGACCTACCAAAAATTACCGTTCCAGAGTATCGAACTGGTGGCTATGGTGGCGTAACACCAGCCTATGAAAAAGTTAGTGATGAATTTAAACAATATGCAGACCTTGGGCCAGCTACAGGCATGGGCGGTGGTAGGCAAGTTCAAGGCTACACAGTACCTACCAATCAAACATTTCAGGGTCAGCCACTTGTTAGCAAATATGACGATAAAGGTAATTTTCAGTATTTGACAATTCAAACAGGTTATGAATTAATCCCCGACCCAAATCAACCAAACATCATGGCTAGGCCATTGATAAATGAAAAAGGACAGCTTATTGATTATGGAGTTTTTGATAACAATGCCAATGGTAATGGTGGTTTTGGTAGTTTTGTAAGCGATTTTGTTTCTGACTTTGGCCCAATGATTGCATTAGGATTAGGTGCTAATTATTTGGCTGGTAGCGGTCTGTTGGGCGGTGCTGGTGCGGCAGGCGGTGCGGCTGGTGGAACATTAGCTGGAATGGGTACTGGTGCGGCGGGTGCGGCGGCTACAGCGGCAGCTACTGGAATACCATTAGCCGCATTAACTGCTGGTGGCGCAACAGAAGCAGGATTGTTGGCTGGCGGTGGTTCATCAGGTGGTTTGGCTGGATTTGGTACTGGTGCGGCTGGAGTAAATGCAACTGCCGCCGCTACAGGATTAACTCCTGCCGCATTAGGAGTTACTGGTCTTACAGCGGCAATACCTACTCCTAGCGTACCTACTCCTCCAACTACTACAACGCCTACTACTGGTAGCGGTAGTCCTATGTCTGGTGTAACGCCTCCTGTTGTGCCTCCTGTTACTCCAGCGCCTATTTCAGCGCCTATTGTGCCTCCTACTGTTACTCCAAGTATATTGAATACCATTGCAAATGCAACTGGAATATCAGTAGAAACTTTAAAGACTTTTGCACCATCTGCTATTACCAGTTTATTAAATGCTACTGGCTCTTATTTAACTTCTGAACAAGCTAAGGAAGCGGCTCAAACACAATCTGATGCACAGATTCGTGCAGCACAAATTGCGGCTGATGCGGCTAGGTTTAGACCTGTTGGCGTAACTACTCGCTTTGGAACTTCTAACTTTACAACTGATGCGGCAGGTAATGTTGTCACGGCAGGATATACACCTAGTGCTGAAATCACAGGTTATCAAGATAGGTTAAAAACCCTTTCTGGTCAGGGTCTGACTGATGTAGAGGCCGCTAGAGCCGCTTATCTGCCTTTAACTACTTCGGCACAGAGTTTGTTTACTTTGGGTAAAGAATACCTTGCTAAAACACCAGAGAAAGCCGCAGAAGAATACATTACTAAACAACAGGCTTTGCTTGCACCTAGCCAAGCAACTCAACTTGCTGAATTGCGAAACAGACAGTTTCAAACAGGTCGTGGAGGAGTTGCTGTTTCTCAAGGTGGCAACTTGATGAATACAAGCCCTGAAATGGCGGCTTACTACAACTCTATTGCTCAACAAAATTTAGTTCTTGCGGCACAGGCAGACCAAGAGGCTAGAAACCGCATAACTTATGGTGCTGGTTTGTTTGATACAGGTGCTAACTTGCAAGGTAGATACTACACTGGTCAAACAGCGGCTTATTCGCCATTTACTACTGCTATAGATACATCATCAGGGCTTGAGAGGCTGGCTCAACAGCCTTTAGATTTAAGCACTGCTATTGGTCAAAAGGTCAGTACAGCCAATGCTAATGTTGGTCAATTAACTGGTCAAGGAATCATCAATGCGGCAAGCACAATGGCTCCAGCAAATGCTTATTCTCTAGGTGGAAATCTTTTGTCTGGTGCGGCAAACAGTCCTGTGCTTGCCAGTGCAGTAAACAAAGCATTTGGTAATACACAACCAACGCAACAGCAATACACCTATGACCCAGTTTCAAAACAATTTGTGCCTGTTCAACAATTTGTAGCATAAGGAGAAAAGACAATGGCAGCATCAGATATCTTAGGATTGTTTACCTCTCCTGAACAGTACCAGCAAAACCAGTTAGCACAGTTTCAGAATCGTGCTGCTCAAGAAGTACAACTAAACCCGTTTCAACAAGCGGCTTTAGGTGCTAGGACTGCTGGTTACCAGTTGGGTCAAGGCATTGGCGGTGCTTTGGGTGGTCAAGACCCACAGTTGCAGTTGATTTCTCGTAGACAGGCATTGGCTAGTCAACTTGACCAAACTGACCCTGCGTCATTTATGAAGGTTGCTCAGTTGGCTGCTCAATCTGGTGACCCACAGTTTGCTATGGCAATTGCTGATGCTGGTAGACAGATGCAATCTAGTATGGCTACTGCTAGAAAGACAACTGCTGAAGCACAAAAAGCAGAACTGAGCATTAAACAAGAACAAGACTTACGAGATGAATTGTCTAGGTTGCCAGCTAATGCAACTGAAGCAGATATTTTGTCCATTGTTACTAAATATGGTAGTCCTGACAGGGTGTTAGCTGCATTGCAAACATCTACTGATAAAGCGGCTCAACGTGATTTGTTGGCATCACAACAGTCTGAGAGACTTGCTCAACAAGAAAAACTTGCTAGAGAAAAACTTGAAGCTCAAGCTGAACAAGCTCGTAAAGATAATGAAGCAAGATTAGAACGTGCAAGAGAAAACAATGCATCTAAAGCAGAGTTAGCAAGGATTGCATCTGAAGGTCGTCAAGCACAAAATGCGATTATGAATTCAATTAGAGAGTCATCATTGCAATTACGTCAAGAGGCGGCAAATGAGAAAAAACTTGCGGCTGAAAGACAACAACAAGGTCTTGCTTCATCATTTGATGCAGCATTAGATACTTTAAATACTCTTGCTACTCATCCCGGTAAAAAAGCTGCCGTTGGATTTGGTGGAGCACAGTTATCTATGATTCCCGGAACGGATGCCGCTGGTTTTGCGGCTCAACTTGAAACATTCAAGGCGCAGACATTTTTGCCTCAAGTTCAAGCTCTTAAGGGCATGGGCGCTTTGTCTAATGCTGAAGGTCAAAAACTTGAAGCGGCGGTTGGCGCATTGACTCAATCAATGAAGCAATCTGAGTTTGATTCGCAAATTGTAAAAATTAAATCCTATTTGCAAGCGGCAAAAGATAGGGTTGGTAAAAATATTCCGACACCACAATCGACATCGCCATCAACACCAGCGCCAAGAGGCAATGTAATTAAATTCAGTGACTTACCTTAAGGAATAAAAATGGATATTGAACTTCCAAATGGAACAATAATTCAAGGCATTCCAGAAGGAACGCCTAAGTCTGTTGTTATGGAGAAAGCCATTAGAGCGGGTTTAGCAAAACCTGAAGATTTTGGCGTTCAGCAACAGCCTGTATCTGCCCCCTCAAGTGGTTTATTTATGGGTATCAAAGACCCTATTAGTGGTGCGGCTCAACTTTTGCCAAAAGGTCTTGAATTTATTAGTTCTGCTGGTGGCCTAGCGCCTAATCCAGTAAGCCAGTTTTTTGGTTCTGAAGCAGAACGTGTTAGAGCAATGAATGCGGCTGAAGAAGCGGCATATCAGCAACAACGACAATCACAAGGTGAAACTGGTTTTGACATTAGCAGAACTGTTGGTAATGTTGTAAGTCCTGCGAATATTGTTGCTGGTGTTCGTGCGGCTCAAGGTGCTCGTGCTTTAGGTGCTGGTATTGGGACACAAGCTGCAGTATCTGGTGCAACACAAGGTGCTATGCAACCAGTGAATGAACCAACTGGATTTGCTGAAGAAAAGGCAACTCAAATTGGATTAGGTGCTGTAGCTGGAAAAGTAGGAGAAGCTGCCGTATCTGCAACTAGTAAAGTTTTAAATCCTCTTGCCTCTAAAGCAGAGCAAACAATGCGTGATTTAGGAATTACACCGACTCCTGGTCAGACCCTTGGTGGCGTGTATAAAAAAGCTGAAGATTTTGCTCAAAACTTGCCTTTGATTGGTGGCCAAATTCGTAATGCAAGAGAAAAAGTTTTGTTTGATTTTAATAAAGGCGTTATCAATAAAGCACTTGATAAAGTTGGAGACAAACTTCCTGAAAATGTTGTTGGTCGTGATGCTGTTGCGTATGCCGCAGAACAAGTATCCAACAAGTACGATGAAGTTTTAGGAAAGATGAACTTTAATCTTGACTTCAAAACAACAAGTGGAATTCTTAATGCGTTAAACAAAGCCAACTTACCATCTGTTGCACAAAGAGAAGAAGCAACAAATGTGTTAAACAATATTGCCTTAAATAAATTCTCAGGGAAAACATTAACTGGTGCTGAATATAAGAGCATTGAGTCTGACTTAGCAAAAGAAGTTGTCAAATATAAAAACAGTCAATCAGCATCAGATAGGAATATTGGAGATGCTTTAGATGGTGTATTAAAGAACTTCAAAACAGAGCTTTATCAGCAAAATCAACGATACACACCTCAGTTGCGTAGAGTTGATAGTGCTTATGGTGATTTGAAAGTAATGGAAAGAGCGGCAGCAAATACTGGTGCTGAGAATGGTGTATTTACACCTAAGCAATACAGTCTTGCTGTAAAGCAATCCGACATTACAAGACAGAAGTCTTCTTTTGCTCGTGGCACTGCTCGTGGACAAGAATTATCTGAAGCCGCACTTAAAACTATTGGTCAAGATGCAAACTCAACACTTGAAGGAAGATTGGCTATTGGCTCATTGGGTGGAATTGCGGCTCTTTCAAAGCCAATAGTTTCGATTCCAGCTATTGCAGGAGCATCAGCTTTGTACTCTCCTATGGGAATTCGTGCCGCAGATGTTGCATTGCGCCAAAGACCAGAACTTGTTAGAGGAATGGGGCAAACCATTTCTGAATACAGTGGACTTCTTGGCGGTGGAATAACACCACAAGGTCTTTTGGGTATTCGTAGAGACTAATAAGGAAACAAAATTGACCCAATATCTATTTGTCTACTTGCGGCTGGTCTGGTCAAAAACATCCAAGCTGGCTGTGACCTTTATAAGCAAGCTAAAGAGCAGTTTGTCTCTATTAAGCGTACTGCTGATGAAGTTATTGCCATTGGCAAAGAGGTTAAAGGATTTTGGGGGTCGTTGCGTAAACTATTTGGCGGTAGTCCCAAGCCTGAAACTGCAAAGTCTGTGGCAAAGGCTAAAAAGTCTGACTACGTTGCTGTTGACGAAACTCAAGTCAAAGCTGAAATCGTTAAGAACCTGACAGAGTTCTTCAAGTTACAGGAACAGTTAGAAGCGCACATCAGGGAGTCAGAGGAGAAGGCTAGGACTGTAGTTTTCTCTGATGATGTGAACTTGATGGAAGAAGCCCTAAACAGGGTTTTGGCACAGCAAGAGATGGAGAGGTTAGTAGTTCAGATTCGTGAGTGCATGGTCTATCAATCTCCACCTGAGATGGGTGCTTTGTATTCTGAGGTGTTCAGCATGAGAGACATCATTGCTGGAGAGCAAGCAAAAGCAAGGAAGATGCGGGATGCAGAATCATGGCTACGAAAGGAAAGGGAGCGACTCCTAGCAGAAAAACAAGCATACCTGTTGGTAG
>Ga0209400_1004091_pt1 | contig 10394 bp, 6 predicted proteins | sample M_130807_EF_Meta_FD_187313 | JGI IMG/M metagenome (GOLD analysis project Ga0209400, IMG submission 187313) | Freshwater microbial communities from Lake Montjoie, Canada to study carbon cycling - M_130807_EF_MetaG (SPAdes) (version 2) | ecosystem: Environmental > Aquatic > Freshwater > Lake... | reverse complement strand
ATACCTAATTCTACAGGTCATAGTCTTTTAGATGTTATGCGTGAGGTAGGTTTATCTAGAATGGCAAATAAGATTGAATCAAGAAATGCAATTACTGCAGGATTTGATCCAGATAGGAATGATGTTACCCACTTTAAAACTCTTACTGTAAAAACAATTATAGGAAAGTATCAAGATAAAATAAGAAGTGGAACAACTAATGAAAAGAAAAGTGCTTTAGCTAGTTTAAAAAAGATTTTCCCTAGGTTTGCTGCAATGAACTTAATAGGTGACAATGGGGAAATTAAAAACCCTACTGCTTCAGCAATAGTTTCATTACCATACGAAGAAAATTATACAAATGCAGTAGGTGAATTTGATAAAGATCCTTTATTTAGAGATGATGTTGATACTAAAAATAAGATGGACGAGAAGATTCGTGCGCGTAAAGCAGAAGTGGAAAACATTATGATGCAAATTCACTTGGACCTATTTACGAATAATACAGGTAAATCAAATAAGGATGAGTTTGAGAATCGTGTATTTAGTGCTCTTAATAAAGCAACGGAAGAGTCAGGTAATGATGGTTTGGCATCGCTTGCTTCAGAGAATCGTTTAGTATCTATGGTTCGTGCTGGTTCAAAGGGTTCTAACTTGAATATTGCTCAGATGTTGGCTTGTGTAGGTCAGCAGGCTCCAGAAGGTCGTCGTATCCCTTTAGGATTTACCGATCGCACTCTTCCTCACTTTAAGAAGTATGATGATGGAGCAGAAGCGCGTGGTTTTGTAGAATCATCATTTATTAAAGGGTTATCGCCACAAGAGTTCTTCTTTCACGCGATGTCAGGTCGTGAAGGTTTGATTGATACTGCAGTGAAATCAGTAACATCTGATACACCAATTATTATTATTGAAAATGGTGAAGCAAAACGTGTTGAAATTGGCCCTTGGATTGATGAAAAGTTAAAGATATCCTCTAAAGATGTAGAACAGTATGATGAAACACAAGCAAATCTTGAACTATTAAATATTACTAATGATATTACAATTCCAACAATGGATTATCATGGAAAGATGAGTTGGGCCAAGATTACAGCTGTAACTCGTCATGACCCTGGTGAAAAGATTTACGAAATTAAGACACATGGTGGCCGTGATGTAATTGTATCTGCTGGTAAATCTCTATTAATTTATGATACTAAAACAAGTAAGTTTGAAGAAAAACTAACACCTGATGTAAAAATAGGTGATTATGTGCCTGTAACTGCTAAACTTCCAACGCCTCCAATTATAAAAACATGTCTTGAATTAAAGAATTATTTATCTAAAAATGAGTATATTTATGGAAGTGATTTTATCAAAGCACGAGAATTAATGAATAAAGAAATGATGGGGCGTGATAAGATTCCTATAGGATGGTGGGAAGATAATAATGGTAAATCATTTACTCTTCCTTATCCATCAAAAGCGAGATTTCAGAGAACACTTGTTCGTTCTAATTTGACAAATATTGAATCTGGTTATATATATCCTTACTCTGCTTCTCGTGAAATATCTAAAACACCTGAAATCTTTGAACTAAATAATGATAACGGTATATTTATTGGTCTCTTCCTTGCTGAAGGAAATGTTGATATAAAATCAGGATATATTCAAATTACAAATAATGATATTAAAATTCGTGAATTTATTAAGAGTTGGTTTGAGAAGTTTGGAATTAAAACAAGTGAAGATATTCGTAACAATTCAGTTGGAACATCATCATGTATAAGAGGATTCTCATCAATATTTGCTAAATTCCTCGATGCTTTTGTTGGTCATGGAGCAGAAAATAAGTATGTGCCTTCAGAAGCATTTATCGCATCAGAAGAGTTTATTATTGGATTACTAAATGGTTATTTCTCTGGAGATGGATGTATCGGTATTAATAGTGTATCTTCTACATCGAGTTCTAAACGACTAACATATGGAATTAGTTTATTATGTAATCGTATTGGTATCTTTAGTAGAATTAGAAAGACTCAGTTAAAATCAAATAATTTTGGAACCACTAATATTCTACCATCATATGTGATTGATATTCGTTCAAAATGGGCAAAACAATTTGCTCAGAAAGTTCCTATGATTCATAATGAAAAACAGATTAAACTTAATAACATTTCAACAAGTTTTGAACATAAAAACTTTCCATCACAAAATGATATTGTATTAGATACTATTACTGAAATTAATGAAATGACACCCGATAAATATCCTAAACTTTATGACTTAACTATCCCTTCTACATTTAATTTTATGATAGAAAATGGTCTCAATTGTAGAGATACAGCAGATACAGGATATGTTCAGCGTCAGTTAGTAAAAGCAATGGAAGATTTGGTAACACAGAACGATGGTTCAGTGCGTGACGCAAAGATGAATGTGATTCAACTTCACTATGGTGAAGACGGTATTAATGCGACAATGATTGAAGCCCAAAGTTATGCTATTGCTGCTCTATCAAAAGATCAGATTATTGAAGAGTTTGGTTTGGTTGGTAAAGATTTATCGCAAATTATGGCTGAAGATATCATTCGTGAAGATGATAAAGAAGTTCTTGATAAGTTTGTAGAACAGGTTTTAGAAGATCAAGATGTTATGGTAAAGAATGTTATTCGTTTTAAGGATGTTTCAAATAAACTCGTCTATTCACCAGTAAATATTGAGCGTTTGATGCAAACTATTCGTGTAAAGTTTAATCTATCTGAATCTAAAAGAACTGATTTAACACCTACATACGTTATTAACGGAATTAATAAAGTTATTACGAAGACACAGGGTTATCATAGAATCTGGTGTGCTCTACTCCGTTTCTACTTAGCGCCTCATAAACTTATTGGTAAAGATCGTTTTACAAAAGATGCGTTTGATACGTTATGCGAACTACTAGTTATTAAGAACTATCAGGCACGTGCCCAGCCTGGAGAGCAAGTTGGTATTATTGCGGCCCAGAGTATTGGCGAGCCATCAACACAGATGTCCTGTGTTTATGATACTAATATAGTAATAGATGGAAAAACCAAGTTTTATGGAAAAATTGGTAAATTCATTGATGATATTTTAGAGAGTAATAAAGAGAAAGTTATTACTATTGGTGAAAACAGTGTGGTTCTTGATTTACAAGATGATTATACTATTGTTGGAGTATCTAATGATGAGAAAACTTCTTGGAGACGTATTTCACAAGTAAGTCGTCACCCAGCAAATGGAGGATTAGTTGAAATCACAACAAAGTCTGGACGTAAAACTACTGCTACTCTTTCTCATTCATTCTTAACTCGTTCTACTAAAGGTATTATTCCTATTCTTGGTTCTGATTTGAAGATTGGAACACGAGTCCCTATTGGTCGTCAGATCCCTGAGGTGCCTAATCCTCTTTATGAAATTAATGAATTTAAACTTACAAAAGAGTTTGGTTGGCTCTGTGGTATCTATTTGGCAGATGGTTCATTAAATGGTAACACTGTTCAAATTTGTAAGATTCATCCTCGTGTGGAAGAAAAGATTAATGAAGTCGCATCACAATATGATTGGGATGTTACAATTCGCAAGTATCAAGGAGAATATGGTCCATCAAAAAATAATAATATTCATAATAAATCTCTCAAAGACTTCTTATTAAAAAACTTTTCAACTGGCTCATACGATAAAAAGATTCATGGGAATGTATTTCATAGTAACCTTGAATTTATTCGAGGAGTAGTTGGAGGATATTTTGATGGTGATGGAAATATTAGTGTTGAGAGACAGCAGATTAGAGTTGGCTCGCGTTCTAAAGAATTAATTCACGATATTTCACGTCTCCTCGCATACTGTGGTATCTTTGGTTCTTTTGGTGAAGAGAAAAGTATCCGTATTCCTGACAAGATTTTATATACGTATCAGGTGCTTAAGAAGTATGCAGCTCATTTTAGAGATACTATTGGTCTAGAACTTGGTGAGAAGAAGGGTGGTTTAGATGAAATTGTTAATTATATGGAACGTGATGGAAAGCATGATACAAAAGAATTATATGATAAGATTCCAGAAGTAGGAGAAGTAATCGCTGATGTAGGGAGACTGTTAACAATGCCAGGACAGAGTAGAAACTTTGGTCGTTGGGCTAAGAAAGAATCTATTGGTCGTCTAACACTACAAGGATATATTGAAGATTTTGAAGAGGTTCTTCCCACAAGAATATTAGATAATGAATCTTTAATTGTAGTAAAAGATAATTTAGAAATCCTTCGTTCTGCTGCCTATAGTGATATCATATGGGATGAAATCGTAGAATTGAAAATATTAGATGACCCCCCCTCTTATGTCTATGATTTCACGGTTCCAGGAAATCAAAGTTTTATGGTTGATGACTGTATTATGGTCCATAACACTTTAAATACTTTTCATCTAGCGGGCGTAGCATCCAAGTCGAATGTAACACGAGGTGTGCCTCGTTTGAAGGAGTTGCTAAAAGTTACACAGAATCCCAAGGCGATTTCATTAACAATACCATTAAAGAAAGAGTTTCGTAATTCGATTGACAAAGCAAGACAAGTAGCACAAGATTTGGAGTTAACACTATTAAAAGATATTGTAACGAAGGCAGCAATCTACTTTGATCCTAAGAAAGAAGAATCGGTGCTTGAAGAAGATCGTAAACTCTTACAGTTTTATAAGATGTTTGAAACAAAAGATGATGCGGTTGAATGGAGCAAGTGGCTACTAAGATTTGAGTTTGATAGAAGTTTGATGTTTAATAAGAATATTTCATTAGATACAGTTGCTTTTGCTCTAAAACAGAAGTTTACAGGTGAAATTAATATGATCTATTCCGATTTTAATTCCGATAAACTTGTTATGCGGATTCGTCTAACGAATGAGTTTAAATCATCTACAAAAGATGATATCTTAAATTTGAAGAAGTTACAAACTCGTTTACTGACTACAATTGTAATTCGTGGTATTCCAGGTATAAAATCGGTATCATATCGTAAAGATACTAACTACTGCGAACTGGTAAATAATAAGTATGAACCAATTACACAGTATATTTTAGATACAGATGGTTCTAACTTCTTAGAGATTATGAATCATCCTTATGTAAATGGTAATGCTGTTTTATCATCTCACGTTCATGATATTTATGAAAATCTTGGAGTTGAAGCAGCTCGTGCGATCTTACTAAGTGAAATTACAACACTCTTTATGGAAGCTGGTGGCGTAGATTATCGCCATTTAGGATTACTATGTGATGTTATGACTCGTAATGGTAAACTAATGTCAGTTGATCGTTATGGTATTAATAAGAATGATATTGGACCTTTAGCAAAGTCATCATTTGAAGAAGTAGAGAAGATTTTATTAAAAGCGGCACTATTTGGAGAAGTAGATCCAGTAATTGGTGTGTCGGCAAATATTATGACTGGCCAACCGATTCGTGGAGGCACAACGTTTTCAGAAATCTTATTTGATGAACAAGTGTTTATGCGCTTACAAGAAGGATTAGCACCAGTGGCAGATGAAGAGGAAGAAGAGTATCAGCCAGATGAAGATGAGATTGAGAATGAACTATATGAGTCACAAGATGATAATTGTGCTGTAGCAAATCTTAAACTTAATGTGACTCTTGGAACACAACTCACATCTATAGTTGAAGAACCTGATATTGAAGCAACATTTGTAGATGAATAAAGGTCTAAATAGTAGTTTATTATATAAAATATGGATGAATTATTAGAGAAACCCCCTTGGAAAAGTATCATATTTTTTAAACCAAAACCGTTTTGTTTAAAAAAATATGAAATTACGTATAAAGATTTTGATGATTCAATTCCACAAAATTTAATTAGTAAAAAAGAGGAGATTAATGCGTATGAGAAAGAACATAAGTGGGAGTTAGCTAAGAAGTTAGCAAATCCGTATGAAATGATTTATACGCAAGAAGAGAAGTTTCCTCATCCGAATATAAGTCTTTTAAAACCGTTAAGCAGATCATATTTTAAGATGATTGAGATGTTAGAAGTATCAAAATTTATAGAAACGATTCCTAAAGAGTGGAATCACATCCGTTCAGTTCATATAGCAGAAGGTCCTGGTGGATTTATACAAGCAACGGTAGATTATCTTGAAAATCATAAGAAGAGTATTAAAAAAATGTATGCGATAACACTTAAATCTGATAGATACTATATTCCAGGATGGAAGAAAGCAAACTCATTCTTAAAAAAGTATGAAAATATTTTAGAGGTATCATATGGGAAAGATGGAACAGGAAACATATATATTGAAGAGAATCAGTTATCTTTTATAAGTAGTATAGAAAAGAAGGTTAATCTATTTACTGCGGATGGAGGATTTGATTTTAGTATAAACTATACACAACAAGAAAAACAGATATTTGATCTACTTATATGTTCATTTTTAATTGGTTTTCAAACTCTCAGTATAAACGGATACTGTTTTGTAAAAATATTTGATACATACTCTACTTCTACAAAAGTGTTAATTAGTTTATGTGGCTCATGTTTTAAAGAGTATTCATTGTATAAGCCTGCAACAAGTCGTCCTTGTAATTCAGAACGTTATTTTATTGGTAAAAAATATACTGGATTAAATAATAGTGTTATAAATTTGCTAAAAGAATTTCTTAATAAGAGTAAAAATAATCTATTTCCTTACATTAATATTGATGATGAGGAATTAAATTATATACAAGAAATTTCAAACACGTATGAGAAGAAACAGATAGAATGTATTAATGAAGCAAAAGAGTATGCTCATAATCCCTTATTATATGAAAATATCTATAAGAGACATTTTCAAGCATCATATAACTTCTGTTCTACATTCAAAATACCAACTAAGCTAAAGAACAGTCAAGCACTTACTTGGTAGTCATTCTGCTGGTTTCATATAACGTTGAGCAACATGTTTTCCTACTACAACAGAAGCATCATGTTGTGAAACTTTATTTGCTGCCATTCTATCTAACATAACAAGCATAGTATGGAGAGTTTCTTCACTATACCCTTCATCAGATGTAACCATTATGAATAGATGAGGGAAGTTGTTAGCAAATTCACTGCAAGCTTCTTTTAATTCATCAAACGTTTTCCCTTGTCTTTTTAAAACAGTTACTTTTGTTATTTCACCCCGAATAAAAGCAGCACGTTCTTTTGCTTCACTAGTTGTTAGTGGGGGTGGTGGTGGTTCATCACGAAGACGTTTACTGCTCATTTCTTTTCTATATGTGTAAAAAATATCTTTTTAAATAACGCATAGATTAAGTAGTATGGATGAAGATTCAAAACATATTAAAGAGTTTCGTAACTTATTGAGAAGAATAAAAGAACAGATAATTAATAATACTTTAAAAGGTCAAGATACAGAATTACTGAAAACAAAAGTTGAAGATAAGTTAGTAGAATTATACAAACTCTTAGAACCAGTTATTTTTGAATATAAACCAGTTTCAATAATTCAGGTAGAAGAGCTACAGAGAATATTTAGAAATACTTTAGAGACTTATAAGAGAACACCAACATATCAAACAGAGTTAGAATACTATTTAAAAAGTGATTTAATAAATAATCCTTTTACAATTGATACTAATGCAATAGATAACAGTAAGTATCTACAAACAAGTAAAATGCCAATCATAATAAATAATAATAATAATCTAACATTAGAGGATGACATTGAGTGAATGCCCGGAAGGATTTCATAAACGTGCTTCTTATGTAACAAAAACAGGTAAAAAAGTTATAGCAGCGTGTGTGCGTTCTACAAATTCAAGTAGAAGTAAAACACGTAAAACAGTTCCGTCTATTAAATCTTTGTCACGTAGAGCATGTCCTCCTGGAATGATTGAGAGAAAAGCGTATGCACGCCGTTATTCTACGGCGGTTTTACAAGAAGGTTTTAAGAAAAAGACTCGTTCTGGAAAAATGATAGTTGTAAAACCTCACAAACGTAATCTAACAGTTGTAAAACGAAGGTGTATAAAAGATACTGGCTTACCCGGCAAAGGTGAAAAGAAGATTGGTCCTTTACACAAAGGAGAATTAAGTAGATACGGATATACTCTAAAAATTTCAGAAAAAGAACGCCATAAAGCTTTGAAAAAAGCGGTAGAAAAGTATGGCGCTTTAGGGGTATATCGTAAGTTAGATGCGGTAGCAAAATTAACATCCCGATCAGTTCCAGAAGCGTCTAAAATGTTCCAAAAAGATCGTGATTGGGTAAAAGAAACTTATGGAACTCTCAAACAATTTTAAAAAAATATATTAAAGAAGAAAGATGAAATCTAATACGGTAGTTCTTTTAGTTATATTATTAGTTGTTATAAATGTTATAGCAATTCAAGCATGGCCATTTGGTTTTCGTAATGGTATACAAGGATTTAGAAATATGCGTGTAGGTAAACAAGGATTTCAGGATGTAACACCACCAGCCATGCCAGTTCTGACACAGCCTCAGGCTGCACCAGGTTCGACAAGAGTGCCTACACCATTAGCATCATCATTAAGAATGCCACCACTACCTAGAACTACACCTTCAACACCAATGATGCCTCCTTCAACACCAATGATGCCTCCTTCAACATCAATGATGCCTCCTTCAACACCAATGATGCCTCCTACAACAATGCCTTCACAGACTTCAACCCCAGTAGCAACACCAACTATCCCCATGTTACCAATTGCTACACCTAACATGCCTGCGCCAGTCGTTGGTCAGCCACAGGAACGGCGTATGGATGCTTCGGGTAATATTATCCAAGGTTTCAGAAACGTTTCTGAAATGCAAGGAGCAGAGTTCAAGAAGAAAGAAGGGTTTACAAATCATTTCTTAGATAATGCTGGAGGTGCAAAAGATATGTATAAACCTATGGGTGCTTTTGATGGCATTTCTTTACCTACCGGTCGTCAGACTTTACCGAATGAGCCTTTATTAGGCGCAGAGTTTACACCAGGCGATGATTCTTTATTCATATTTAAGAATAATCAGTGTAAACCAGAGTGCTGTGGTGCATCATTCTCGTGCTCTGGTGGATGTGTCTGCACCACACCTCAACAGCGTGATTATATAAACGGGAGAGGAGGAAATCGCACTGCTCCTGCTGATGATTAATTATACCACCACACCTGCTGAATATTAAATATTTATAATATATAAATGGGAGCTTCCGAATCAAAACCAGGGCCACCATGACCACAAGGACCTAAGGGTGATAAAGGTGATAGAGGTGATAAAGGTGATTCAGTAACACCAGAAATGGGAGCACAAGGAGCAGCACAAACGACAGAAAATCAAAGGCGTTTGAGTGAAATTATACTACCTGAATTACTTGGGACTGGAATATCAGAATCAAATAAAACATTACAACAAAAGAATAATGACTTAAGAATTAAAATTGAATTTCTAAATAATACCCCTTCAGATTTATTTTATTATTTATCATATTATTTAAGAGCAAATCCTTTAGTAACAAATGCTAATTTAATATCTCAAGGAAATAGCTGGATACAACAAAATACAATAAATATACCTTTAGATAGAACTAATGAGGTATATACTAAATCAACTGCGATTACTAAATATATGCAAAATATTCCTGAACCTGAAAAAACTATTTTCTCTAATTATCTAATCTTAAATAATTATAATGCGATAAATTATGTAAAATATATTGTTAGATATGTAGTTAATAATCCAACTTTAACACAAGAACAACTAAATACTAATATAAAAACTTATTATCTGAATGTAGCACGAGGAATACCTACACCAGTAACACAAACAACACAACCAGTACAAACAACACAAGGTTTTACAAACTATTCTACAGGAATTGATTATTCAAAAATATCAGTTACGAATCGTCCATACTCAATTAAACAGAAACTAACTGGCTCTCTTTTCTCTCCTATAGTCTAATTAGATAAATGTATAACATTTTGATAATTATATGAGTTCTCCCGATAAAAATTTTATTAAATACATATAGAAATGGGTGGTTCTCAATCAAAAGCACCAGCACCAGCACCAGCACCTGCACCAGCACGAGCATCAACATCAGCACCAGCACCAGCATCCACATCGACAGTAACAAGAGGACCAGCAGGACCCCCAGGACCAGCAGGACCCCCAGGACCAGCAGGGCCAAAAGGTGAAAATGGTAAAGATGGTATAAATGGTAAAGATGGAACAAATGGTAAAGATGGAACAAATGGTATAAATGGAACAAATGGTAGAAATGGAACAAATGGTATAGATGGTGCAAAAGGTCTACAAGGAGAAAGAGGATTACCAGGCATAGATGGTGCAACAGGTCCACAAGGAGAAAGAGGATTACCAGGCATAGATGGTGCAACAGGTCCACAAGGAGAAAGAGG
>Ga0209400_1004090_pt1 | contig 10396 bp, 5 predicted proteins | sample M_130807_EF_Meta_FD_187313 | JGI IMG/M metagenome (GOLD analysis project Ga0209400, IMG submission 187313) | Freshwater microbial communities from Lake Montjoie, Canada to study carbon cycling - M_130807_EF_MetaG (SPAdes) (version 2) | ecosystem: Environmental > Aquatic > Freshwater > Lake... | reverse complement strand
CGAAGGGAAGCGAGCTCGGATGGGGAGGTGGTGATGTTGAATGAGAAGGGGGAGATTGCATCAGCCTCGATGGCGAATCTTTTTTGGGTCAAGGAGGGGAAGTTGAGGACCCCGGCGCGGGAGTGTGGTTGTCGGGCGGGTACGGTGAGAAGGTGGGTTTTGGAGCGGAGCGGTCAGAAAGTGCAGGAGGGAAGATGGAAGAAGGAGGAGTTGGATGGGGCGGAAGAGATCTTTGTGACGAATGCCCGGATCGGGATCAAACCGGTGGTTTCGTGGGGTGGAAAGAAGTTGGCCCGCTCCGGGGTGGCAGAGGTGTTAGCCAAAGCGTTTTGGGCCGAGTAGGTCGGGGATTGAGGCGGAGAGGGCGTTGACGTAGCCTGCTGGTTCCATGCGTTGGACCCAGACATTGCTCACCACCCTGCGGGATGCCCCTGCGGAGGCGGAGATTGCCAGTCATCAACTTCTGTTGCGGGCCGGATTGGCCCGAAAATTGACGAGTGGGCTTTATACCTTTCTGCCTCTGGGGCTGCGGGCCTTGCGGAAAGTGGAGAAGATTGTGCGCGAGGAGATGGATCGGGCCGGAGGACTTGAAATTTTGATGCCCGCCCTACAGCCGCCGGATTTGTGGGAGAAGAGCGGAAGAATTCAGGCAGCGGCGGATGTTCTCTTTCATGTGAAGGATCACCAGGATCGTCGCTGGATTCTGGGACCGACCCACGAGGAGGTGGTGACGGCGTTGGTGGCCGGGGAGGTTCAGAGTTACCGGCAGTTGCCTCGGACGCTGTATCAGATTCAGACGAAGTATCGGGATGAGATTCGTCCGAGGTTTGGGCTGATGCGGGCAAGAGAGTTCATCATGAAGGACGCATACAGTTTTGATACCGACGAGGCAACGGCCAAGAACAGTTATGAGGCGATGGTCGGGGCCTACCGGAAGATTTTTGAGCGGGTCGGATTGAATGCCCTGCAGGTTGAGGCGGACACAGGGGTGATGGGCGGAGCCAGCTCCCATGAATTCTGCGTGGTGGCGGAGATCGGGGAGGGAGAGTTGGTCACGGAGGAGCAGGGAACGTATGCCGCGGCGATTGAAAAGGCCGAGGGAAAACCGGCCGAGAGAAACGGGGTGGCTGGCGTCATGGAAAAGTTTCCAACTCCGGGAATTCGGACGATTGCGGATCTGGAGAAGAAGCATGGGGTGTTAGCCCAGGACCAGGTGAAGACATTGGTGTTTACCAACGGGAAGGAGACGACCCTTGTATTGGTGAGGGGAGACGATGAGGCCCAGGAGGCCAAAGTGGGGAAGGTGTTGGGTGCAGGATTTCGTGCTGCGGTGGATGCGGAGATCAAAGAGGTGATGGGAGCTTCCCCGGGGAGTTTGGGAGCTGTGGCATCGACCTTGGAAGGCAAGAAGCTGACCGTGGTGGCTGATCTGGTGTTGAAAGGACAGAAGGGAATGGCGACGGGGGCGAACGATAACGGGTTTCATTTTAAAGGAGTCGATGTGGACAGGGATCTGAAGATCGACAAGTGGGCGGATGTGCGGACGGTTCGGGATGGAGATCTTTCCGCGGGTGGGAAGAAGCTCAAAGTGAGTCGGGGAATTGAAGTGGGGCATGCGTTTTTATTGGGAACGAAATACAGCGAGGCGCTGGAGGCGAAGTTTTTGGACGCACAGGGAAAACAACAACCGGCGGTGATGGGGTGTTATGGAATCGGGGTGACCCGGACCCTGCAGGCGGTGATGGAGGTCCATCAGGACAAGGATGGAATCCGATGGCCCGCCACGGTGGCGCCTTACACTGTGATGTTGGTGACGCTGGATTTGGCGGATCCGGCAGTGAAGGCCGCGACCGAGGCGGTAATTGCTTCCTTGGACAAGGCCGGGATCGACTATTTGTGGGATGACCGGGACGAGCGGCCGGGAGTGAAGTTCAAGGATGCGGATCTACTCGGTTTCCCGTGGAGAATTACGATCGGGGCGAAGTCGGTGGCCAAAGGGGGGGTGGAGGTGAAGTGTCGCCGAACCGGAGGAATGGAGATGATTCCCCCGGGTGATGTGGGGAATTGGGTCCAAAACAAGCTAGAGAACTAATTATCCGATATCTGCGAGAAGAGTGGAACTTTATCATTGAATTAAAGTTCTGTAAGCCGTGTGTTGCCTTGTACGCGGGGTCAGGTTATGGATGATTTCTGTGATGATTCGATGGATTAGTTGTTGGCTAGGGTTTTTTGTTTTTGCTTTTCCAATTCTCGCTCAGAACCCGTCCAAGAATGCGGGAGATCTGTATTTGGAGGGCTGGAAGTTAGCTCAGGGTGAGGGGTGTCAGATCGACACGATTCGGGCTAAAGAACTATACCGAAAAGCGGCTGATTTAGGGGATCCCCGGGCTTTGGCATGGAAAGCGAGAAGTGTATTTCGGGGGCATAATGGGTTTTCCAAGAATGAGGTAGAGGCTCGGAAAATATTTCAGGAGATAGAACCTCGGCTTCGCGAGATGGGCTTAAACAAGCAGGGAGATGCCATGGGGAGTCTATGTCGAACTTTGGCTACGATGGATCCAAAAACCCGAGGTCAAGAGGCGTTCGAATTAGCCCAAAAAAATGCCATCGACGGTAAAGCAAGCGATTGGGAAACCATGGGTTGGTTCCTTTGTGAGGGTATTGGAGTGGAGAAAGATTACAAAAAAGCGTTTGAGTGGTATCGCAAGAGTGCGGAGCAGGGGGATGGATCTGCCACGGGCAATCTGGGTTGGTGTTACGAAAATGGAAATGGGGTGACCAAAGATGAGAAGGAGGCGGTGAAGTGGTATAGCAAGGCGGCAGAAAAAGGAGATGGATGGTCAAAAAGCAAATTAGGCAACTGCTACGCCAACGGGATTGGAGTGGAGAAAGATTATAAAAAAGCGTTTGAGTCGTTTCGCAAGGGTGCGGAGCAGGGTGATGGATTTGCCACAGCTAATATGGGTTGGTGTTACGAAACAGGAAATGGGGTGGTCAAAGATGAGAAGGAGGCGGTGAAGTGGTACACGAAGTCGGCAGACCAGGGGAATGAGGCAGGACAGCGACTTCTTGGTTGGTGTTATGCAAACGGGGCTGGGGTGGCCAAAGATGATAAAGAAGCGGTGAAGTGGTACACGAAGTCGGCAGAGCAGGGGGACGAGGTTGGACAGCGACTTCTTGGGTGGTGTTATGCAAACGGGACTGGGGTGGCCAAAGATGATAAAGAAGCGGTGAAGTGGTACACGAAGTCGGCGGAGCAGGGTGAGGCGACAGGGCAGCGGCTGCTTGGTTGGTGTTATGGGAATGGGATCGGGGTAGAGAAAGATTATAAAAAAGCACTTGAGTGGTATCGCAAGGGTGCCGAGCAGGGGGATGGACCTGCCACGGGGAATGTGGGTTGGTGTTACCAAACAGGAAATGGAGTGGCCAAAGATGAGAAGGAGGCAGTGAAGTGGTATAGCAAGGCGGCAGAAAAAGGGGATGGATGGTCACAAAACAAATTAGGCAACTGTTACGTCAATGGGACTGGAGTGGAGAAAGATTATAAAAAAGCGTTTGAGTGGTTTCGCAAGGGTGCGGAGCAGAGGGATGGATCTGCCACGAGCAATGTGGGTTGGTGCTTCGAAACAGGAAATGGGGTAGCCAAAGATGAGAAGGAGGCGGTGAAGTGGTATGAAAAGGCGGCAGAAAAAGGGGATGGATGGTCACAAAACAAATTAGGCAACTGTTACGTCAATGGGATTGGAGTGGAGAAAGATTATAAAAAAGCATTTGAGTGGTATCGCAAGGGTGCCGAACAGGGGGATGGATCTGCCACGGGCAGTCTGGGTTGGTGCTACGAAACAGGAAATGGGGTAGCCAAAGATGAAAAAGAGGCGGTTAAGTGGTATGACAAAGCGGCAGAAAAAGGGAATGAGTGGTCACAAAACAAACTAGGCAACTGTTACGCCAATGGGATTGGAGTGGAGAAAGATTACAAAAAAGCATTTGAGTGGTACCGCAAAGCGGCAGATAAGGAAAATAGTGAAGCTCTTGGTAGTGTGGGTTGGTGTTACGAAAATGGAAATGGGGTGGCCAAAGATGAGAAAGAGGCGGTGAAATGGTATGACAAGGCAGCGGAAAAAGGGAATGGATGGGCGCAGAACAAATTAGGCTACTGTTACGCAAATGGAATTGGAGTGACGAAAGATTACAAAAAAGCATTTCAATGGTACCGCAAGGCGGCAGATAAGGAAAATAGTGATGCCCTTGGTAGTGTGGGTTGGTGTTACCAAACAGGAAATGGGGTAGCAAAGGACGAAAATGAAGCGCTCAAGTGGTATATTCAGGCAGCAAAAAAACAAAATACCTGGGTACAGAAAAGTTTGATGACCATGGGGAGTATCGCTTTTTGGGAAAACAACTATGCCATGGCGGCCAAGTGTTTTGAGGCGGCCGAAAATCTCGGGATCAAAGGCGCAGGAGAGGAGCTTTATCAGCTAGATGTTGCCTTGAGAAAAAAGTGGGAAGGGGCAGATCCAAGGCGGGGTATTTTGGCGAAAAGAAAAGCCGTCAGAGGGCAGGAAAATGAGAACTCTGAAACAGCACGATTGGCTGGTCAGTTGCTTAGCTTTGGATATCCGGTCGAGGCAAAAAAAATGGTGCAGGAGGCGATTGAAAATGCGAGATGGGTTACGTCAGATGAAGAGTTGGCAGAATGGCATACTCTTGCTGGGTTTTGTGAAATGGCCGACTCCGAGGTGGATCGCGAGGCCCTTGTTTCTGATCATCCAGAAGGCTGGTGCCGGTGGTTCAAGCCTGAATTCGCCCAAGTCGGATTAGGAACATTTGCTTTTAATGTTGGAAATCCTCAACTGGGGTTAGATGTTCAATTCGTCAGTGATTTTATTTCCCCTTCAGAGCCCAGGCGATGGGCTTCACTGTTTATGGCGCAGTCTGGATGGGGCCTAAAGTTATGGCAGGAACAGTCAACAGGCTGGTACTCCAGACTGGCAAGAGCTGCCACGGCTTCCTCTGAAAAGGGAATCGATTATCTATGGGCCACTCAAAATCTAATGAATCCTTCTCAGGCAAAAGAAAGCCTTGAGAGGGCAACGAAGCTCTTTCCTAATTTCTCCGCATGGGCTGGTTTGGCGATGATTGCCAAGCAGGAGGGGGATGCCTTCGGGCAGAAAAAAGCAGTAGAGGAGATGAAGAATATTCTAACGGAGAGTGCGATTAGGGAGTCGGACAAGGCTTCAAAGGCAACAAGTGGCAAAGTTGCGAAAGGGCAACCGGAGAATGCAGCAAAGGCAAAAACCGAAAAAGCAAAAGCACGTAGGAATAAGGTGTTTGAGGAGCTTGCAAACTCTGGAAAACTGCTTTGGGGGAATGAAAAGGGAAAGTTGTCCTTTGGCTACGGGTATGGCGGCGGACCTGGATTGTTTCATGCAGGTCTGTTGGCCAGCGGAATGAAACTATTTATTCCCCTTTTACTCAATGTTAAGCCTGACTGGCTGATGTACTTCTACGATACGGCGATGCAATCTGGGGCACTCTCGCTATACCAGTTAGCACCATTCTATGAGTCGTTGACGGAGCGACCTTCTACTAGGGTAAGAGCTATTTCCCGTCTCGTGCAAATCCACCGTCACCTTGAGGATAAAGAGGAGAGTTTGCGTTGGGCGCTACTTGCAGCAGAGGAAAGCCCACAAGACTTGCAGACACTGCAGACGGCGGCTTGGGTGGCGCAGTGGGCAGGGAAATCAGAAAAGGCACAGGACTTTTCTAGAAAAATAGATAAAGAAAAAGAGAGAGCCCGATCTGAATCTGAGGGCTCACCTCAAGACGAGTATCTTCTCATCTATCAAAGGATTAACGAAGCAGACCGCCACTTTCATGCAAAGGAGATAGATAAGGCTCGTCCGCTCTACGAGAATAGCTTGGAAGGACTAGAGAAAATTCAAAAAAAGCATCCTGACTGGGAGCCATCAATTATCCGTTATAGAATAAAGTATCTCGAGGAGAAGCTCGACGAAATTGATCTCAGGGGAGAAAAAGAATGAAAAGTTCCGTTCTTCTCTGGTTGGGAAGGCAGGTGCGTTCCTTGGGTGCCCAGGAAAGAGTCCTTGTGACAAAGGGAATGGCCCAAGGGAAATTGGGTGCCCGAGGCATAGCACACGAGGTATGGCGAAGTCTAAGACGGTGGACCCTTGGAGACTGGGTAGTTAGTACTTTGATTTTTGTTGTTCTTATGTCTCTCACGATGACAAAGACTTGGGGGGCTTATCTATGGCTGGGGGTGGCTCCATTAGCGAACGCTCTTATGCTTTTACTCATCCGGGAGCCAATCTCATGGAAAGAAATCCTGCGCAAAGATGGGGTTAGAATGGCCATTCGTACGGGCATTACCGTCTACACCTTGCTTTCCTGGCTCTTTCTTTATTTTGTTTTAGGCAGTTTTATGGCTCTTTTCATCGGTGCGATGATGCATGAGGGTTTATTGAGACTGCCTTGGAAAAGGGTGGCGAATCTGTCGGTAGAACACTTGGCGTGGGTGATTCCGCTCTTGTTTCTGATTGGAGTCATCCTGAGGTCATTTCGCTTTTATCTTGGAGTTTATTTAGCCCTTCCCTTGGTTGTTTTTCGAAAAGTGGGAATCTTGGCCGCCATCCGTTCCAGTCGGATGGTCCTTCGCGGAAGTTACCTTACGGTATGCTTATGGATGCTCGCGGGTTGGTTTCTCTCCCTCATCCCGGTTCTGCTTTTGTTTGTGGGCTCGACTCTGATTGTCTCGCAAGGAATGAGGCTGGGGTCAGCTAGTCCAACCACGCTTTGGCAAATTTATGGAGCAAGTTCCTTGTGGTTTTTGGTCTGCCTAGTTTTTGCGGCTTTTCTCTGGCCCGTTGCCCCAGCCATTCAAGCCGCCTTTTATGAAAGAGTTTTTGGATCTGCTAAACAGCAGATTTGATTACTTTTATTCCGAGCGTTTCCGCTTGGTGTGGTCGAGGATCTTTTTCCGGAAGCGCAGGGTCTTCGGAGTGACTTCGAGATATTCGTCCTCGGCGAGATATTCCAGACCGCGTTCGAGGCTGTGTTTGAGGGGAGGACTTAGCTGGATCCCTTTGCCGTCTCCTTGTGACCGCATGTTAGTTAAATTCTTGGCCTTACACGGATTCACCACCATATCGGCAGGCCGGGTGTTTTCGCCAATGATCATGCCCGCATAGATGTCTTCCTGCGGTCCGACGAAAAGGGTTCCCCGTTCTTGGAGGTTTTCGAGCGAGTAGGTGGTGGAGGTGCCGGGTTCGAGGGCAATGAGAACACCGTTGATCCGGGCTGGGATTTCGCCACGGTGAGCCCCGTATTCACGGAACAAGTGGGAGATAATGCCCATGCCTTTCGTCAAATTCTGCAGGTCGGTTTCGAAGCCGATCAGTCCACGAGTCGGGATGGCGGCCACGAGGGAGGTGTTGTCGCCGTTGGGTTTCATGTCCTCGATCTCGGCTTTGCGCCCGGCGAGGTTGCCCATGATGTCTCCGAGGGCGAAAGAGGGGATTTCGGCGTACAGGGTTTCGATCGGCTCAATCACGGAACCGTCTTCCGCTTTTTGGAAGATGACCTCAGGACGGGAGACAAGGACTTCGAAGCCTTCGCGGCGCATCTGTTCGAGAAGGATGGCGATCTGCATTTCTCCTCGGGCCTTGACTTCGAAGGAGCCTGCGGTGGCTCCATCAATAAACCGAAGACTGACATTGGTCCGGATTTCCTTCTCGAGGCGTTCGCGCAGATGGCGTGCGGTGAGGAATTTGCCTTCCCGACCGGCGAGGGGGGAGTCATTGACGAGAAACTGCATATGGATCGTCGGCGGATCGATGGCGACGAATGGAAGAGGAGTGCGGTCGGGTTTGTCGGCGATGGTGGTGCTGATTTCAGGTGTGGCAAGTCCGGCCAGGCCGATGATGTCGCCGGCGGATGCACTTTCGATTTCGATCCGCTCCATTCCCCGGTGGGAGAAGAGTTTGGTGACGCGTCCAGCTTCCGGTTTGCTCTCCAGGTTCAGGCTGGCGACGGGATCGCCCATCTTGATGCTGCCCGAAACGATGCGTCCGATGGAAATACGGCCGACGAAGTCGGAGTGATCGAGATTGGCCACAAGAAGTGCGAAGGGGGCGTCGAGGTCGGCAGGGGGTGGAGGAACGATAGAAAGAATGGTGTCAAAAAGCGGGGCCATTCCGGCGGCTTTGATTTCGGGGGTGACTTTCCCTTCCCACTTCAGGGTGGCGTAGCCTTCCTTGGCGGAGGCGTAGACGGCGGGGAAATCGAGCTGGGCATCGGTGGCGTTGAGTTCCAAGAAGAGATCGAATACCTGATCGAGGACTTTTTTGGGATCGGCGTTCTCCCGGTCGATCTTGTTGAGAACCACGATGGGTTTGGCTCCGACGGCGAGGGCTTTACGGAGAACAAACTTGGTTTGGGCTTGGGGACCTTCGGCGGCATCGACGACGAGAAGCACTCCGTCGATCATTCGGAGGATACGTTCCACTTCTCCGCCGAAATCGGCGTGGCCGGGGGTATCGACAATGTTGACACGGATGTCCTTGTATTCGAACGAGGCGTTCTTGGCCTTGATGGTGATGCCGCGTTCACGCTCCAGATCCATCGAATCCATCATCCGTTCGGCGACGACCTGATTGGAACGGAACGTGCCGGCCTGACGGAGCAACTGATCCACCAAGGTGGTCTTTCCGTGGTCGACGTGGGCGATAATGGCAATGTTTCTGAGTTTTGGGTTCACCATAAAAATCTCAAACTAGCAGGTTTCGGGGCGGGTGCGAGGTTTGTTTGGGATTGAGGAGGGGGGTCGATCAGGGCAGGATGTCTGGATGAAATCCCCTCGTTACTTGATTGTGGTGGCGGCGCTTGCCGCTGTCGCCGGACTGATGTTTGTCTACAACAGCAAGGATTGGTTGATTCGGAGTGCGGTCGTTAAAGCCGTGGAGGATGCGACAGGGGTCTCTGCCCACTTGGGGAGTTTGAGGGTTGAGCTTCTGAAGGGGGAGGGGATTTTGAAGGATTTCCGGATGGGTAATCCGAAGGGATTCAGTCGGGAAGACCTAATCTCCATCAAGGAGGGGAAGATTGCAGTGGATGCGGCTTCGGTGACTTCGCCGGTCATCCGGATCAAGTCGGTCGACATGAGCGGGGTCGGAATTCTTTTTGAGGGCAGCGGAAAGAGGAACAATATGAACGCCCTGAAGGCCCAGATTAATGATCGTTCGGCCAAACCCAAAAGTGGAAAAGAGGAAAAGTCGAAGAAGATTCGGATCGATTCGTTTGTCTTACGGAGTGTACAGGTGGACGTTCGAATGGCAGGAATTGTAAAGGTCGGGAATCTGGACTTGGGGGATATTCGGATGAGCAATCTTGGCGGTGCGAGCGGGTCGAGTGCCTCGGACATTGCGGCTCAAGTTTCCAATGAGATCGCTTCCCGGGCGACTACTGCGGTCATTCGCAATATGGCGAAACTGGCCGAGCAGATGGGAATGGACGCTTCAAAAATCGCCGATGGGTTTGGCGTGCCGACCGATGTGCTGAACGAAGCCGCTGGGTTCCTGCAAAATCTGTTTAAATAAGATTTGTACCGAATAAAGCGAAGGTTCCCCGGGTCGATGACTGAATCGTTGGGAATGGCCTGCCTCAGGGGATTGTCCCGGGGTGGGAATCGAGTCGCCCTGATTGACGGGGGAATGGCAGGAAGGGAGCTGAAGGCAGGACTTCTGTTGGGGGCTGCGTTGGCGCTGGCGCAAAAAATCCGGCAAGAGGAACCGGGGCCGAGGGTGGGGGTGGTATTGCCTCCGGGAGCGGGCGGGGCGATTGGCAATCTGGCGTGTGTCCTGGCGGGAAAGACGCCGGTGAATTTGAATTTCACTTCGGGGAGGGAATCGTCGGATTCGGCGGCCCGACAGGCGGGGCTCAAAACCGTCATCACCGCCAAGGTGATGGAGGAGAAACTGGGGGAACAGTTTCCCGAGGCAGGGCGGCGACTGGATCTCGGCAAGATGTTGAAGGACGAAAAGGCATGGGCGGTGGTGTGGTCTGTGCTGGCATGGATACTTCCCATCAGCTGGTTGGCGTGGCTGGGGAATGTTCCGAAGGAGGGGGGAGGCCGAGAAGCGGGGCTGCTTTTTACGAGCGGAAGCACGGGGGAGCCGAAAGGGGTGGTGCTGACCCATCAAAATATCCTGGCGAATCTTCGGCAGATTGACGGAGTTCTGGGGGATTTGCAGTTGCGATCGGTTTTGGGGTGTCTCCCGCTGTTTCACAGTTTTGGATTCACCGTGACGTTATGGTGGCCGCTGACGGGGGGACCGAGGGTGGTAACGTATCCAAGCCCGCTCGACCCCCACGCCTTGGG
>Ga0209400_1004083_pt1 | contig 10408 bp, 9 predicted proteins | sample M_130807_EF_Meta_FD_187313 | JGI IMG/M metagenome (GOLD analysis project Ga0209400, IMG submission 187313) | Freshwater microbial communities from Lake Montjoie, Canada to study carbon cycling - M_130807_EF_MetaG (SPAdes) (version 2) | ecosystem: Environmental > Aquatic > Freshwater > Lake... | reverse complement strand
GTTACATATACCCAATTTTGAACAAAATTAGGTTTATTTAATTTTTGTCCATCTTGTACTACAACTTGTGGTTTATTTAATTTCCAAATCCAAGAAAAAATACCTGCAAAAAATATATATAAGAAATAAATATTGGATAACAAGATATTAATAACAAAAATAAATATTAGTAAGTAACTACCAAATAATACCAAGACCCATTCATAAAAACTATTGAAAAATGAAAAACATATATTAATCATCGAAAAATTCAAGCAAAATAAATTTTCAAGTAGGTAAATAAAATACATGGTTGTTCCTGAAATTGTAGGTGATTCGTTTATTTCACGTAATTTATTCAGTAATGAAAATTGACTGTTTATCTGCTTACTATCATTTGCTGATTTGTCTGGTATGTATAAATATTGAAACAATAATTTTGTACTATAATCATCGCCGTTCAGTTTAAAAAAATTGACTTGTGATATTATAGAATCTATAATTGGCGGTAAGTCGGTATAAGGGGCACCACGAAAATCACTTGGTAAAATATTTGTTTGTGCGACTTTACACATCCATAATGCATATACGCCTAAAAATGATTGTATTATTACAGCTATAACTTTTAATCCAATATATTTTAAAAATTCTCCATATAATTGTGTAGTTGTAGTAGCTGTTGATTTTGGTGGAGCACCAAAAAGAGAAATACGCTGTAAATTATTGGTTATTTTTTTTTTTAATTTGTTAAATGCTTCTTTATTTGCAGCAGATGCATTTGACGCTATTTGATTAAAATTCAAACTAGATAATGCCCATGAAAATAATTGTTTTGATATTACTCCAAAAAAATGGGCAATAATGCAAGCAATAATAAAAACATATGTGGCTAAAATAATTAGAAATATCCAACCACCTGAACTCATTATTTATTTGTTATTATTTGGTAATGATATTTGATATAATAATATTTTATATAATAATATTTGATATGAAATATAAAATATATGTATAATATACTATAATAATATTATTCTCTATTTTTAACAATAATTCGAAAAAATATACAATATTTTGGTATATAAATATACATGGCAAAAAATAAACAATTCGGTAACTATTCTAATTTTTTGCTGTTTTTAATGTGTTTTTTCATACTGTTTTTGTTATTTAGATGGATACATTTTTTGCTAAGTAGAAAATATTTACAACCTGGTACATATTTAGAATCATTTACATCGGCTGATAATATATATATAACTGATTCAAATAACAGCACCGAGAGCGCCGATAACACTAATAATAACACTGATATCAACAATAATAGTGCTCCATATGATATGTATAAAGCAAATAAAAAGCATAACAATAATATTGATATGTCCGCTTTTTCAAAATATACATGCAGTAATTGGTGCGGTCCTCAATCGCAATGTTTATTATCACGCGAACAATGCACTTCTGATGTAGATTGTAAAGGATGTAAAGATTTAACAGCATTAAATAATTATTATGACGATTCTAGTATAGATATTGGACAAAGTTATATGAATAAATCTACAAAAGATATACCAAAAGATGCAACTGAAGATATTTTGTCTGGTGTTCAAAACTTCAATAATAGTTTTGCTATATTCGACAAACTCAACTAATTCGCATATAATACACCACAATTACCACTGATAAATCGAACAACGTTTACTCTTTCTTCAAAATAATACAAGTTAAAATTGTAATCATAGATTCGCCATGTTGGTTTGTTTATACCTACAATGTTACCAGTTATAGGATCGCAAATAGTCAACACTTGTGCTAAAGGATCTAATTGAGGTATAATAGTGGTAAATTCCAATTCTATTTTGTTAAATTTAGACATATTAATTGCACCAGATGGTTGCAATACAAAAGGAGACGTATTTAAACAATAATTATAACAATATAAACCATTTGGAGCATTGCCTGGTGTTCTTGTATATTTTTCAATATAATTATAAACTCCTGCTGGTTGCATGTTTTCTCTATATTCACCATCAAAAAGTATTCCCATTGTTATTAATATTTCTTTAGCATTTTGAGAGTTGTAATCTCCTGTAATCATCCAACCTGTTAATTTACCGTCTGGATTAACACCAGGACCAATCAATACTGGTATTTTTTTACCGGCTGAATCCAATTGAAAAATAGGATAAATACCATTTGTAGGTGCTTGAATTAAATCATATGGTAAATAATTGTAAGGCCAGTTTGTGTAGTTACTCCATTCATTTCTTAAATTAGCATCACTTCGTTGAAAATAAAACATTTGACTAGCTACCATGCCTAACGAATTTAATTCTACTTTATTTGGACCAGTAACATTGTAAAAAATAGATTCATATACTTGTTTTATCAAATAAGTTTGCTCATTTAAAGCAAAAATACGAGACTCATCATTTGATAAAAACCCATATGTGCATATTAAATGAACGTCCGCATTCCATTGAGATCTAGTGTCTAGATAGGAAGAAATACCAAGAGCAACATCTGGTGGAGGTTGTAAAAATCGATGTAATTGCATGTAATAGTAATTAAAATTAGGTGATACATATGGGAAATTATTGGCTTGATCTAAAACATCTCGAATTTGAAACATTTCACTGATAGGACGAAATGTTATGTTAACATGTAATTCATTGTATTGCAATGCAACCAATGGAAATGACATTTGATTGTTTAAACTAAACCATGAATTAATAGGAACGTATAGTATTGTACCACGAATAGATGGTTCCGCACCAGCAGGATTATCTGTATGATATGCATTTGGATATGAATTGACGCGTGATCCAGAATTTGCTGGGTCATTCAATTCTGGAATATTTCCAATCATTTTATCAAATAATGCCTTTTTGTCAGTTGGAAAATCACGTTGAACCATTGCTAATAAATAAGATCCAGAATATTCTTGTAATGTTTGATTACCACAAGTAATTGATATTTTGCTTATCATCAATGCACCTAAATTTTGTATCCAACGAAATTCATAAGGTGCCCAACCACTATATCCTGTAGTGCCAGTAATATTAGATAATATAGTATTATCAAGAGGTGGAAAAATTGGACTCCAAATATTAGGTAATGTAATAGAAACATAGGAGTCCATCAATAAATCGCCATATCTAGGTATTTTAAATGTAAAAAACGACTCCTCATTTAAACGCAATGTTTTTGTACCGTCAAAATCAACTCTAAATTTTTGCAATCCAAAATTAGTATATTTAGCATATGTTGTTTTAAAAAATGTTTTGGAAGGATTACCATTTAGAATAATATTTTGTTGCCCTTCTGAAACTAAATTCATTAAACCGCCTGCCATGTTAATTGTAATATGTTTAGTTGTACTGTTTGATTGTATATACTATTTGATTATATTTAATTGTTTAATTGTATAAATGATATTATTTTATAAATAAATAAATAAATTATTATATATTATATAATAATATATTTACATATCATTTATACCAATACCAATATAAATCCAATATAATAAAAATATAAATTCAAAATATTATCAAAAATGACTATTAAAGACCATGTAAAAAACGCAACACAAAAAATGTATAATTTATCTAAACAAATAATGTCTGATAGATCAAACTTAGGAACAACATTAGTATGGATAGTAATTATATTGTTATTTATTGTATTTATATCTTATGTTCATAATGTAAATAACAGCTTGCAGTATAAACGATGTGGTACCTCTTGTACACAAGACAATACAAATTGTAATTTGGCAACAATATATAATAGAAACACTGAGTTTGCTTCAAAAATAACACCCATAAATGCAAATTCGCCACAGTGTTTGGGTATGATAAGAGATTATTACATTCTTACAGCATTTAATTGTTGTTCAGGAGGCAATTATAAAAATGATTATGTTGGATTGTGTAATTTGATTGCAGTAATAAGTCAGGGCGTTCGTTGTTTGGATTTCGAAATTTATTCTCTCAATAATCAACCTGTAGTTGGAATATCTTCCATTCCTTTGTATCCGGCATGTTACAAAGAGTCGTATAATAGTATTCCTTTTGATGATGTAATGACGACAATACAAAGTTATGCTTATTCAAATTCAACATGTCCAAATCCAACTGATCCTATAATTATGCATCTGCGTATTAAAAGTGCAAATTGCACAATGATGAACAATTTAGCTAGTATATTTGAGAATTATGATACATTATTATTGGGACCGGCTTTTAGTTATGAATTTAATGGAAACAATTTGGGGGCATTACCACTAATAATGTTTTCAGGTGTAAGTACACCAACTAAACAAGGTAAAATTATTATTATTGTTGATCAAATGAACAATGCTATTATAGCAGCAATTATGAATTCAAAGTTATGGGAATATGTAAATATGGTGAGTGGTTCTACATTTATGCAAATTGTCACAAACGCTACATTAGAGTCAGAATCAAATTTAAATGATTTTATCCAATACAATATGATTAATATGACTATGGTGATTCCTGATAGCGGAGGCAATCCAGCAAATCCAAATTTTTTATTGTCTCAATTATCAGGTTGTCAAATGTGTGCAATGCGTTGGCAATTACCAGATATTAATTTACAATTATGTACTACATCGTGTATTTCAACATCAATAGATCCTTCCACCAATACAAACCCTAGTGGTATAAATACATGTTTTAATCAAGCTGGATTTGCTTTTGTATTAAAACCATCCAATTTACGTTATTCACCAACTACTTTTGATATTTCCGCAGCAGATGCATCGTTATCCTATTCTCCAATTCCTCACACTGTACAAGTAGGAACACAAACATATACATATTACAATTAGATATTATTGTATAACTTTTTGTTGATGAATTATTTATCTATCTATCATAAAAATTTAATATTGATATATTATAACTATACTATATCAATATTTTGATTCGAATCACCTATAAAATGAGTAAAAAAAAACAGGCAATAAAATGCGATAAAAATATTAGTTTTGTAGATTGTGAAATGAGTATATTACGTTTAGCAGTTGATAAAGCAGAAGAGAATATTGGAAAACGTGTTGTTTCTTCACCTGAAATAAAATCCATGATTGAAATTGTAGAAAATTTCATTAAGAAGAAAAATCTCATTTGTTACGGAGGAACCGCAATTAATAACATATTACCAAAACAAGACCAGTTTTATAATAAAGAAATGGAGGTTCCAGATTATGATTTTTTTTCTACTCAAGCACTTGAAGATGCAAAAGAATTAGCGGACATCTATTATAAAAACGGTTTCACCGATGTTGAAGCAAAATCTGGACAACATCACGGCACTTATAAAGTTTTTGTCAATTTTACTCCTATTGCGGATATTACGTATTTGCCTAAGGAAATATTTCAATCCATAAAAAAAGAAGCTATTCGTGTAGCCGGAATATTATATGCGCCACCCAATTATTTGAGAATGGGTATGTTTTTAGAATTATCAAGACCTGCTGGAGATATTGGCCGATGGGAAAAAGTATTAAAACGAATTACGCTACTAAATAAACATTATCCACTTACTTCCAAAAACTGTGATGAAATCGACTTTCAGAGAGAATTTGAAAATGAAAACGGTGATGAAATTTATGAAACAGTGAAAAACACACTTATTAACCAGGGAGTTGTTTTTTTTGGTGGTTTTGCAGTTTCCCTCTATTCAAAATACATGCCAAAGAATTTACAAAAACAATTAAAACGTATTCCTGATTTTGATGTTTTGTCGCAAGACCCTGAAACAACTGCAGAAATAGTAAAAGAAAGATTAAAAGATATTGATATAAAAAATGTAAAGATAGTTCGTCATGATACGATCGGGGATATTATACCTTTATCGTATGAGATTATAGTCGATCAAGATACAATTGCATTTATTTATAAACCAATTGCATGTCATAGTTACAATGAAATAAAATATAAAAATAATCAGTTACGGATTGCTACCATTGATACAATGATGGCTTTTTATTTGGCGTTTTTATATGCCAATAAACCATATTACGATATTGATCGAATTTTATGTATGGCAAAGTTTTTGTTTGAAGTACAACAAAAAAATAGATTGGAACAGAAAGGTTTGCTTAAACGTTTTAGTATTGAATGTTATGGACATCAGGATACGGTGGAAGAGATGCGTGCAGAAAAAGCGAAAAAATTTGACGAATTAAAAAAAAATCGAGGCAGTCGCGAATTTGAAGAATGGTTTTTAGTGTATAGACCTGTTGGAAAAAATCTAGATGATGGTGATGATAAAAATCATGATAAAAAACAAGATACTAAAATATTGAATATCGAAACCAGACTATCAAACTCCAAAAACAAAACACAAAAAAACACACATGCATTTAAAAGTCGATATTTTAAGGTGATTAAATCGAAAACCAAACCCACCAACAAAAGAACAAAACGCCGTGGAAAAGGACGATCTCGTAAGTTTTTCTTTTTCTAATCCGCGTATTTTTATGTTGTAAATTATCATCAATAATGATAATATGTTGTTACGATGTATGCTAACAAAATATTTATGTTTATAATAAAATATTTATATTATAAACAAAATTAAACAAATTAAAGATACACTTTCATATAGTATATATTATAAAATGGACAATATAAAAATTAAATCTACAACCTTTGCTAATGATGACCACGAGCACTCAACCCCTATCATTGTTGAAAAAGAAATGTCGGCGAGAGATGCTATTCGTGAATTTGTTCAAAGTCAAAGTATGTACACATTTGGTATGTTACAAGCAGAACACATAACGGAGGCAATTGTAAATGGTTTTTTTTTATTTAATTCACGTGACAACAAATACATGTTAAATAGTAAAGCTGAATTGTTACAATATTGTAAGGATAATACTGTGTCACTTGAAGAAAAAATGTATTTTTGGGATATTTTTCTATTTAACCAAAGACCTAAATTTTTAACTCCTGATGAACATGATTATATTAGAGATTGTGGAGACCTTGATGGTTATGTTGAAAAGAAACCGGTCTTTAGTTGTGGTGGTGGTAGTACTAGTATCAGTGGTGGTAGAAGAGTTCCAAGTGGATTCATAAAACCCGCACTTATCAGTGATCAACTTGCACTATTTTTAGGAAAACCCGCTGGAACTAAAATGGCCCGCACAGATGTTACCAAGGAAATTAATACATACATCAGAGTTCATGGTCTTCAATGTCCATATAATGGTCGTGTAATCAATCCAGACGAAAAGCTTAGAAAGCTTCTTAGATTAAGTCCTAATGACGAACTAACTTACTTCAACTTTCAAAAATACATGAAACCTCATTTTCATAAAGAATACTAAAAATTTACCACGTTCAATATTTTGTTGCAAAAATAGTAGATACATCCAAACAAAACACTTATTATCAAATAACCTTTTAAGTTGTAGTTACCATCATTAAAAAATAAAAATGGTATATACAAGAACAAGTATTTTTTAAATATAGGCAATTGGAAAATAAAAAACAAAATGGCTAATAACAACGGTGTTTGAATTTCCTCATATAAATTATCCAATGAATTAGAAAAATTAGCTTTTTTATTATGTTCATCAATTATTTCATCCGTTGATTGATTCATTTGTTGCATTTTTTGAATATAATCTTCTTGCATTTGAGCAGGATTTGGTTGCGGTATAAAATTAGGTTGAATTTGTGCATCGTTAGTAATGGTTTCTGTTGTTCGCGGAATATCTCTCGATGGAAGTTGTGTTAAACCATTGACACTCGCTTTTTGTAATCCATTCACAATTTGGTTAATAGTAGTTTGATCTAATGAAAAATTGTTACTATTAGCTTGTTGTGGTTGTTGTTGTTGTTGTTGTTGTTGTGACGGAGGTAGCATTTGTCCCTGCATTTGTTGATTATTTTCTTGAATTGTCATTGATATATTACCGTTCATTCCACCCCCGGTCGGATCAGATGGTAAATCAGAAATACTAGTTGTAGAATTATTCATAATATGTATATAATATATTACATAGAATGATTGATTAGTATAATTTACGCATAACAAGTAAATTATACTATAGTTACTAAATTCGTCAAAAACCATCAAATCAAGCGAATGGAACAATTGTTTTTGAAGCATCACACTTTGCGGATTTTGGTGTATATTGATAACATTTATTATCATATTTGTATGTCTTACCCTGAATTTCTTCTAATGGTGGAGCTTTAAATACAATACAATTTTTATCTTTACAAACAGTTCTAAATAAAGTTGCTAATCCTAAACCTAATATTATGGAGAGAACTATCTTTCCTGTTTTTGTATGGAAAAGTTTGGACAAATACATTTTTGGTTTTTATATAATATTATATATTCAAAACAATATATATTACTACAATATTGTAAATTTACAAATCGGATATTACTATAATATTATTTTTGAACCGGTATAGTAGTTATTTTGGAAGAATCAGTCGGGCATTTAATTTCCTTTGATTCTAATGAGAAACAATTATCCGCTTTGTCCTTATATAAAATTCTGTTAATATTATCGGGTGTAGGATATACATAAATTACTTTTCTATCACTGCCAAATATATAAACAAAAAATATCCCTATAAATAAGCTAATCAAAAATATGGGTATCGAGATCTTATTGAAGAACATGTTATCTTTACTATAACAAAAGATATAATAATGTTATAATATAAAAAAATACAGTTTTTATTTTTCTATTCTATTCTATTCTATTTTCTATACTATACTCTGAATTTTGCTAATCCAGTTACTAAATTGACCGCTTTATTATCTAAACTTGCTTCCAAATCTTCTACAGTATATGGAAGTTGTACCAAGTTGTAAGTATCATCATATTCATTGAATTCAACATATTCTACTTTGTATTTTAACTGGTTGTTTTGTTTAATTTTAGGTGTTAGGTCATTCACATAAAGTGTAACCGCATCATCCACATAACGTATATTATCCGTTTTTTCATATTTATCCATTGTATTACGTAATTTATCAATCAATTCATATATTTCTTTGGTGTTTTTATTAATTTTCTTAACCTTTTCATTATTGTTAGCCACTTCATTGTATTGACTCAATAAAAATTCATAATTGGAAGTCTCTGATTTTATTTGTTCTTTTAACTCTTCAAATTTATCTACAACATCCTGTTCAGATAAATATCCAAATAACAGGTCATTTTTGTATTTAATGACTTCTGTTTTATCATTTGTCAAATTATTCTCTTCCTCATTTAAATATTGTTTAGTATTAAATATATTGCTTGTTATTTCTATATTTAATGGACATGGATTTAATCTATCACCACAATATGCTCTTAATATTCTAACATCTGATTCCGTATCATTTTCAGTTGAATTGGACGAATTTTTTCCTACTGAAAAAACAGTACCAACCGCACGTTTGCAATTAATACATTTTGGCTTATAACGCTTGTATTCACGTCTTTTTTCTCTCCAACTCAATTCTTTAATCTTAATCAGTTTCTTTTTTTCTTCGTCGATAGAATATTGATATTGATTTTTTAATTTATAAAACATAAACACAGCATCATTAAATTCTTTTTTTTCAGAGTTATTCGTACTTTTGATTATTGATGTATCCGATGATGTATCCATTGATAATATATATAAACTATATATAAACTATATATTTTTATTGTATTACACTAAATGTAAATTTTACGCTGAATAATATCATATTCATTCTCCCATCCAGGTAATCCAGTAATTAATTCCTGATGTGCGAGGCGTTTTGCATTTTGAAAATTCTTTATTTTAGATAAAATATATTGTTGCTTCTCTTGATCACGTTTCAGTTTTTCTGATGGAGTCAATTTTCCCTTGTATTTATATAATAAAATTAATGCTAAAATAATCATAATTCCCAAAAAAACGCCTACATTAAACATAATATTGTAATATTTATTTTTATACTCTCTACACTGTTTTAAAGTTTCATGTAAGAACTGTTTTACACCGGGTTCAACTAATAAAGGTTTAGATGAAATATAATTATCATAAAACATACAAGTTTAAGTTTTAAATGCAAAATATATTTTTATTGTATTATTATAATAAGTTATATTAGTAAATTAATTTATACATATTATCTATAAACATATTTCTATTCAATTAAACATTCATTAATATACAATAATAAACATTATGGATAATTCAGTAGTTAATTTTATTATTTTTTTAATTTTTACTGGTATTTATTTTGCGAAAATACGTGGTAAAGCAACTTTACAAGATTATTCTAGTGATGCAGGGATAGAATCATATTATACTTCTGTTAATATGAGTTTATTATTGTATTTTGGAATAACGTTACTTTCACAATTAGTTACAAATGTAATTGTTATTATGAATATGTG
>Ga0209400_1004081_pt1 | contig 10412 bp, 7 predicted proteins | sample M_130807_EF_Meta_FD_187313 | JGI IMG/M metagenome (GOLD analysis project Ga0209400, IMG submission 187313) | Freshwater microbial communities from Lake Montjoie, Canada to study carbon cycling - M_130807_EF_MetaG (SPAdes) (version 2) | ecosystem: Environmental > Aquatic > Freshwater > Lake... | reverse complement strand
CGGGATATCCCGCCTTTCTTTTTTACGATCCTTTCAATTCAGCATCGGATGATTAATCAGTGCTACCCTGATATCAGGAATTGTTACACCTCCATGGTACAAACTAGCATCTTAAAAAAAAAAAAAATTAACAATTCAATAATCTAGGAATAATAAAAAAACAATAGATAAGCTATCTATGGTTCTCCATTTTCACATTAGCTTTATGAATGTTTCCAATTCTGACTATAAAAAATTTTAATATTATGAAGAAAATTAGCGCCATTCTATTCTTTTTCGTTTCCCTTTTATTCTCTTCAGCCTCTATGGCACAAAGTAGCGATGCCTGGGTTGGGGATTGGGAAATACAGATCAAAGATACTCCCATGGGAACCATCACCGGAATCCTTACTATTGAGCTTGTAAACGATAATTTGGCAGGAAATATTGCATGGACTAGTGGTTTTCAAGCTGGAACTAATGAAAAGGTAGAACATTTTAACGATTCAGAAGACGAGCTCATCCTCGGCTTTAAACAAAGAGGTTCTGGTGATCTTTTTTTCCCTTTAACGCTTAGTTTTGAAGATGATGAAACGCTTAGTGGAACATGGAAGGAGCTACTTGCCGAAAATACTTTTTACAAGGTTAGCGCTGAAAGAACACTAGGACAAAGCAGCAATCCCTGGGCTGGACAATTTAATCTAGATTTCAAGAACATAGATGATGAGGAAACCAACTTTGTTGCGACTCTGAATATTGAATATGTAAACGGTAAGTTGGAAGGTAATATTATTTACTTTTATCAAGACGATACGAAAGAGGAGGTAGTGATCGAACATTTCAATGATTCAGACACCGAGCTCATCCTCGGTTTTAAAGTGGAAGGTTCCGATGCTCTTTTTTTCCCTTTAACTCTTCGTATTGAAAATGATGGATCGATTAGTGGCTCTTGGGAAGATGAAAAAGAATCCTACGATGTAGTAGGATTTAGAATAGCAGCTCAAACGCAAATTTCGGAATAAGGAAAACTAGTTAAAAAAATAAAAATTAAGGCGGGAAATCCCGCCTTAATTTTTTACACACCTACTACTTCCTTTTTTTCCTGAAGATAGATTCTACACCCATTTTTTAAGTTGCAAATAGACCAAATGCAAGGGGAATCCCATCACCGTGAAGTAGGAACCTGTGATGCTAATCACCCCAATAAAGCCTATCCACTCTTGAATGCCATAGGAACCTGCCTTATCGTAGGGTTGGTACTGCTTTAGGTAATACCAAATCTCATCTTCCTCCAAAAACCGAAAAGTGACTTGCGTTTCATCTTCCAGTGTGACAGATGTTTTTTGATCTTTTAACGTGACTGCGGTCATCACGGTATGTGTCGTCCCAGATAGGCTTTTCAACATCTCAAATGCTTCGAGTTCATTGGCAGGTTTTCCCAATACCTTCCCACCATCAATGACCACGGTATCTGCAGTGATCAGGATTTCATCTGCCTGAAGTTGATCAGGAAATAAATCTGCCTTCAATTTGGACAGGTAAGCTGCTGCATACGCTGCAGGTAGATCAGCAGGTAGATCTTCGGCAATGGGATGCACCCGCACTTCAAATTCAAGACCTAGTCCTCGGAGCAACTCCTGTCTTCTTGGGGAATTAGATCCCAAAATAAGTTTCTTTGAGGCAAGATTAGCTAAAGTACTGGGCATAGTCATGGTTGAATTCTTCTTGATTAACGGTAGCAAATAACATTCCTCCCAAGGCTTTGGGATAGAAATACGTGGATTTTTGGGGCATCAACTGCCCTGAATTACAAACTTCTATCACTTGACTCAATTGAATCTCTCGAGTGATGATTGCAAACCTTGCATTTCCAGCTTGGACTTCCTGAACGCATCGCGAAAAATTTCGCTCAAAAGCCAAAAGAGGAGTACTTCGTTGTTCAACTGGGGATAAACCCAAAAGTTTATCAAACACCACATCATGCAAAAGGACCAAATCCAATTGCCTTAGGACTTCGGGCAAAGCAATAGCCACTTGATCCATTTTTTCAGGCCTAAATTTGATCACATAAGCAGCATCTTCCCACAGCAACCCAAAAGAATGCTTGCGCTGAAACGAATAGTTTGAAAGTTCAACGGCATCACCCATGGGTCGAATCTCAAACCATGCTTCGATTATTTTAAAAAAAACCTCTTTATCAAGTCCTTCACCATAGTAAAGGCGGTGCGTAGGGAGAATTTCCAAGTGATTCCCAACCACATTGGTGAAGTACATCAAATGGTAGTCTGAAGCCCTCCAACTGGAAGAAATAACCACTTCGCTTTGCTCTTTTCGATACGCAATAGCCGCCTCTAGACGATGGTGTCCATCTGCCAAAATCACTTTTTTCGGAGCTAAGGTCTTCAAAAACAATCGAATGATACTTGGATCTGTGATTTGAGCCAGGGCTTCCCGAACACCTTGGTAGTCTTCCAACTCATACAAGGGCTGCTCCATGGCCCGATCCATCGAGGGTTCTAGTTCTTGAGTAGGATCCTCGTAAAGGCCATGCGTTGGACTAGCTTGAATCTCCGTAGCGCGAAGTAAATCCACTCGGTCGTTTACGGCAGAGACTATCGTATTTTCATGCCTCAAGATGATGTTTTCCTCCCAATCACTTGCCTTAATTTGAGCAATAAACCCTTTTCTGCAGCGCTCCTCTTTTTCTCCAGGAAGTCGAAAATATTGGTAATAGACATAGATGCTGGGAAGATCATCCTGAACCAGAACTCCTTGGGACTTCCATTGTGCTAGTAATTTCTGTGCAGAAAGGTGCCCTTTTTCACCCTGAGGAACAGATAGATGAATGCTATTCAGCGGGTTTTGATACAGTAAATCCCGCTGTTTGGAAGTCACTACATCAAAAAGTGGGGCAGTAAGTTTTTCAAGTTGGTCTCCTAGCTCATCCGCATATCGCCATGCCTTAAGCGGTAAAAGTTCAGCCATCAGATTAAGCGATTGGTCCAATTGGTGGTAGAACTCGCTTTGAGTGGAGTTTTAGGATTTGCTCGCTGATCTTCTTGCTCGAAAAATTCCACTGCAAGAGCCGCAAGTAGGTTTTTTTCTTCTTCTGTAAACTGCGGTTCGAGAAGCTCAGGTCTGAAATATAGCTCGACAAACTTGGTATCAAAATTGCCTGATCGGAAAGCGTCATGCTCCAGTGCAAAGCGGCAAAAATCCAACGTGGTCTGAATCCCAGTAATGCGGTAATCGTCAATAGCTCGAATCATCCGATCAATGGCCTCTTCTCGAGTTGCCCCATGTGCTATCAATTTGGCAATCATGGGATCGTAATAAATAGGAATCTCCATTCCCTCCTCAAAGCCATCATCTACTCGAATCCCCGGGCCTTGGGGACGACGGTAGGTGACCAGTTTCCCAATGTCTGGTAAAAAATTATTTTTAGGATCCTCAGCATAGACCCGAACTTCAACAGCATGTCCCTGAATGGTTAAGTCCTCCTGAGCAAAGGAAAGCGACTTTCCTTCGGCAATCCAAATTTGCTCACGGACCAAGTCTTTTCCAGTAATCATCTCCGTGACAGGATGCTCTACCTGAAGGCGGGTATTCATTTCTAGAAAATAAAAATTGAGCTTTTCATCCACGATAAACTCTACCGTACCTGCACCGTAGTAATTGCAAGCCCTAGCCACACCAATCGCAGCTTCTCCCATGGCAGATCGCATGGCTGGACTCACCACTGCAGAAGGAGCTTCTTCAATTACCTTCTGATGTCTCCGCTGAATGGAACACTCCCGTTCAAAAAGATAAACCAAGTTGCCCTGCTGGTCGCCTAAAATCTGGATTTCAATATGTCTTGGAGAAGTAATGTGTTTTTCAATAAAAACGGCTCCATCGCCAAAGGAAGATATGGCCTCAGACACTGCGCGGTTCATTTGTTCATCAAACTCTGCTTCTGATTCAACGATACGCATTCCTTTTCCTCCCCCACCCGCAGAAGCTTTAATTAAAATAGGATAGCCGATTTCTTTAGCTTTGATTTTGGCAACCGCAATATCTGAAATCGCCTCTTCGGTACCTGGGACAAGCGGGATATCATAGGCTGCTACCGCCTGCTTTGCAGCAAGCTTGGAACCCATCACCTCGATAGCTGCTGGAGAAGGTCCGACAAACAAAATTCCTGCTTCCTGTACCTGCTTCGCAAAAGCTGCGTTTTCAGACAAAAAGCCATATCCAGGGTGGATTGCATCTACCGACAACTCCTTACACACTGCAATGATTTTATCTGCAACTAAATAAGATTGATTGGAAGGTGAGGGTCCAAGGCAACGGGCCTCATCAGCAAAGCGCACATGAGGAGAAAGTCGGTCTGCTTCGGAATAAACTGCCACAGTGGCGATGCCCATTTCCCGGGCTGTACGCATGATTCGTAACGCTATTTCGCCACGATTGGCTACCAAAAGTTTGGTTATTTTTTTCATCGGTGCACTAAAGTTTGACTTGGGCTGCTCGCTAGAGCTAACCCGAAATACGGAATTTATTTTGAGCTTTGATACTTACTAACTGATTTTTGCTTCCAAGTAAGGAAAGTCTTATTTTTGGCTGTTTTAAAAAACGAACCCCTTTCCTCGAACACTCTAAATTCTCACGACATTGGATTTATTTGCGAAGTTAAAAACAAACATGGGCCCTTTGGGCAAACACTCTGAGTTTGCAGACGGCTATTGGTCATTTCCTAAACTAGAGGGTGAAATCGCTCCTAGGATGATGTTTAAAGGGAAAGAAGTGCTTACCTGGAGCTTAAACAATTACCTAGGGTTGGCCAATCATCCCGATATCCGAAAGTCAGATGCAGACGCAGCCGCCAAATGGGGTGCTGCCTATCCTATGGGGGCTCGAATGATGTCTGGTCAAACAGATCTACACGAGCAGTTGGAAGATGAGCTAGCTTCCTTTGTGGGTAAAGAAAAATCCTACCTCCTCAATTACGGTTACCAGGGAATCATGTCAGTGATTGACGCCCTATTGGATAGAAAAGATGTAGTCGTATACGATTCAGAATGCCATGCCTGTATCATTGATGCCTTACGTATGCATTTGGGCAAGCGCTACGTGTTCCCACACAACGACATTGAAAGTTGTGAGAAACAACTTCAGCGTGCCACCAAATTGGCAGAAGAAACCGGTGGAGGTATCCTGTTGATTACCGAAGGGGTATTTGGAATGACTGGTGACCAGGGCAAGTTGAAAGAAATCGTTGAACTGAAAAAGAAATTTGATTTCCGTTTATTGGTAGATGATGCACATGGTTTTGGAACCATGGGCACTACTGGCGCAGGTACGGGAGAAGAGCAAGGGGTACAAGATCAAATTGATTTGTACTTCTCTACTTTTGCCAAGTCCATGGCTTCTATCGGTGCTTTTATCGCTGGCGATGCAGATGTAATCCTATTTTTGAGATACAACATGCGTTCTCAGATTTTTGCGAAGTCCTTGCCGATGCTATTGGTAGAAGGAGCATTAAAGCGCCTAGATATGTTGAGAAGTATGCCTGAACTGAAGGACAACCTTTGGAAAATTGTACACGCGCTACGCAAGGGATTGGTTGAAAATGGATTCAGCATCGGAAAATCAAATTCACCAGTTACTCCAGTAGTCTTAAATGGCACTGTGGGTGAAGCTGCTGCACTTTCCATGGATCTTCGTGAGAATTTTGGAATCTTTTGCTCGGTAGTTATCTATCCCGTAATCCCTAAAGGCATGATTATCTTAAGGTTAATACCTACAGCCATGCATACTTTGGAGGATGTTGATTTGACTATCAAAGCATTTGCAGCGGTAAAAGACAAGCTCACTTCTGGTGTGTACAAGAATTCTGCCTTGGCACTTTCTTTTGGCGAATAAAAAAAAAAGTAAAAAAAAGCGCCTCTGAATTGAAATAGAAAGTATTTGGCCTATATTAGACCCTTATAAACTTATCATCAACCCTTAAAAACTTTTACTATGAGCAGATTTAGCGACGTAAAAAATTTAGTAATGAGCTTGGAAGCTGACTTCGAAAAGTTCTACGACAAAGGAAATCAAGCTGCAGGTACCCGCGTAAGAAAAGGTATGCAAGATTTGAAAAACCTAGCGCAAGAAATCCGTACTGAAGTACAGGATAAGAAGAACGCAGGTTGATTCTAATAAAAAAAGGTGGAAATTATCTCCACCTTTTTTCGTTAAACAAATTTGAAGTGGAGCCTAAAACTCCACTTTATTGTTTTCTGCCTGTATGTCTGCCATCCGCTTGCTTGGATCTATTTCAACAGACTTAATTGATGTAACTGGTTTCTCTAACACTACCGTTTGTGTCGGATGAGTCCAAGGCCAAGCTATACTTTTAGTCCGCTTTGGCGCATCTTTTTCAGCTACCTTCTCCCCTCTCATCATTTCCAAAGGCAAGTAGATGGACTCTTTGGTCCCATCTTGATAGGTAACCACCAAATCTATTGGCATCGGCATTCCTCCAACTCGCTCCAAAATTATTGCAGTGCCTTGCTCAGAAGCTTTGACCTCTTTGACTGCATAATCAATGGTCTTGGTGGAGTTTACAAAATACTCTTTGTACCAGTCGAGCTCCAAGCCACTCTCTTTTTCCATCACCCGAACCAAGTCATTGACATTGGGATGTTTAAACTTCCAAGTATTCCAATACCGTAGCATTCCACGATCACGCGCTTCTTCTCCGATTACATAGCCCAACTGCGCCAAGAAAACTGCTCCTTTGCTGTAAGCTGCTGCACTATAAGCTGAGTTGGTTTGGTAATGGTCCGCATGGGTGGACATGGGCTCTTCCAATCCCGACTTGACCAAGCGGAAATACCCACCATAGGAACTACGCTGAGGGGCTGGATTAGGCTGAAAAATCGCTGCCATCGCCAGGTTGGAAGCATAGGAGGTAAATCCTTCATCCATCCATGGGTACAAAGATTCATTGGATGCCAAGACTCCGTGAAACCAGCTATGCGCCAATTCGTGCACCATTACCCCTACTAAACTCGGTAATGTCCGCTCCCCGGTAATCAAGGTAGACATGGCATACTCCATTCCTCCATCTCCTCCTTGAACCACAGAAAATTGTTTGTAAGGATATTGTCCAAATTTTTGTGATAAGTAGTCAATGGCCTTGGGAGTAAACTCCTTTAGTTTTTCCCAGTTTTCTGAAGTCTTCTCTCCAGGAATGTAGAAATGGTGTACGGTGATCCCATTTGCCATCTGCACTTTGTCGTGCTTGTACTTGTTGTCTGCTGCCCACATAAAGTCGTGGACCTGAGGTGCTACAAAGTGCCAAGTCAATGTCTTTCCTTTTGGCTCTGATACTTTTACGCCTTCATCCTGATATCCATGTCCAATCTGGTTTGGATTTTGAAGGTATCCTGTACCACCTAAGGTATAAGTTTTGTCGATGGTGATTTTTACGTCAAAATCTCCCCAAATTCCGTAAAATTCTCTTGCTACGTAGGGGTTGGCATGCCAACCTTGCTCATCGTAATTGGCCATCTTGGGGTACCATTGCGACATGGAATAGCGAACCCCTTCTTCGGAATCCCTACCTGAACGCCTTACTTGAAGTGGAACCTGGCCTTCAAAGGCCATATCAAATTTTACAGAAGAATTCGGCAGTATTGGTTGGTCCAAATCCACCTCCAATATCGTCCCAACTTCTTTATAGCGAACCGGCTTTCCATTCATCGTCAGATTCGTGGCATGAATAAAACCAATTTCTTCAGGAGTCAATTTTGAAATTCGATCCTTTACCCGCTGATCCGGGTCAGAAATCGTTCTAGATCGAACATCCATCATACTTCCTGGCTGGAAGGCATTGTAATACAAATGGTAAAATACCCGCTTTAAGGTATCTGGGGAATTATTGGTGTAAGAAAGAGACTGTACCCCTTTATACTGGTTGGTCACCACATCCATGGCTACCTCCATCTTGTAGGCAACTGCTTGTTGAAAACGACCATTTTGGGCACTAAGGGTGCTCATGCCCACAAAAAAGAAAAGTCCTAACAAGGACCTAAACCTAGATTTTACCATTTCTAATTTTTTCTTAAAGAAAATCAAAAAGCAACCTTTCCCCAAACCATGAATAAAAAAAATAGTCCTGCTTTTTAAACAATACCTCCCTTTGAAGTAAATTCAGCCTTGAAAATCATTAAAATTGGTTTACTTGGAAAAAATTGAAACATACCTTTAGTCACATGAAAAAATTAGTTCTTTTAATTTTCCTCGCTGTGCTCCACATGAGCGTACAGGCACAGCAGGTCAACATGGACGTTTTTAAATCCATGAAAGCGCGAAGCATCGGCCCTGGTGCCATGAGCGGTAGAATTACCGCCATCGATGCCGTTCACGATAACCCCACTATTATTTATGCCGGCTCTGCCTCTGGTGGACTTTGGAAGTCTACTTCTGGTGGCATCACTTGGGAGCCAATTTTCGATAATGAAAAGGTACATTCTATAGGTGCCATTTCCATCTATCAGAAAAACCCAAACATCATTTGGGTGGGTACTGGCGAAGGTAACCCAAGAAACTCCCTGAACATGGGCTATGGGGTATACCGTTCCATGGATGCTGGAAAGACCTGGCAACTGATGGGTCTTGAAAAAACCCGTGCGATACACCGAATCATCGTGCATCCCGATGATCCAAATACCGTGTTTGTTGGCGCTATTGGATCACCTTGGGGAACTCAAGAGGATCGCGGTGTTTACAAGACTACTGATGGGGGCAAAACCTGGAAAAAAATCTTGTATGTAGACAGCAAGACTGGTGTTGGAGAAATGATCATGGATCCCAACAACCCAAACAAAATCTTTGTCAACATGTGGGAACACAGACGCTATCCTTGGTTTTTTGAGTCTGGAGGAGCTAGCTCTGGACTTTATGTGACTCAGGACGGTGGTGACAATTGGAAAAAACTTTCCGCAGAAGAAAATGGACTACCTAAAGGCAACTTGGGTAGAATGGGATTGGCCATCTCCAAAGCAAATAGTAGCAAAGTTTATGCGCTCATCGAATCTTCTAAAAACGCATTGTATGTATCTGAAGATGGAGGAGGAAAGTTCAGCATGATCAACGACAAAGCTGAAATTGGAGATCGACCTTTCTACTACTTTGAAATCCATGCAGATCCTAAAAACGAAAACAGACTCTACACGCTTTATTCTCGAGTTGGGATCACTGAAGATGGAGGCAAAAGCTTCAGAGAATTGCTTTCCTACTCTGGCGTACACCCTGATCACCATGCCTGGTACATCAATCCGAACGATCCATCGTTGCTAATCAATGGCAACGACGGCGGATTAAACGTGTCTAGAGACATGGGTAAAACCTGGTTTTTTGCAGAAGGAATTACTGTGGGTCAGTTTTACCACATTAATGTAGACAATGAAGTACCTTACAATGTCTATGGCGGAATGCAAGACAATGGATCTTGGACAGGACCTGCTTACCTCTGGAGAGGTGATGGCATCCGTAATACCTACTGGCAAGAAGTTTCCTTTGGAGATGGCTTTGATGTGGTATCTCACCCAGCCAACTCCAGATATGGATACACCATGTCTCAAGGAGGAAATGTGAGCCGATTTGACAAGCTTACTGGTCACAACCGTACCATCCGTCCTACGCACCCAGACAAGAATGTATTCTTAAGATACAACTGGAATGCAGCAATTGCTCAGGATCCGCATGATGTAAATACCGTATATTATGCTTCTCAGTTTTTGCACAAGTCCAAAGATTCTGGTGAAACCTGGGAAATCATTTCTCCAGATTTGACCACCAACGACTCCACCAAGCAGCGCCAACAAAAAACAGGTGGTTTGACTTTTGACATCACTGGTGCTGAAAACCATACAACCATAATTGCGATTGCTCCCTCACCGGTAGACAAGAATGTCATCTGGGTAGGTACAGACGATGGCAACCTACAGGTAACGCAGGACGGCGGCAAAACATGGACGAATGTAGCCGCTAAACTTACTGGACTTCCAAAAGCATCTTGGATTCCACAAGTTCAAGCATCAACTTACAATGCTGGTGAAGTATGGGTAATTGCAAACAACTACCGTAACAATGACTTTGCTGCCTATGCCTACCACAGTGCGGATTATGGTAAAACCTTCACCCGAATCGCTGATGATTCAAAGGTTTGGGGCTTTACCCTTTCCATCAAGCAAGATCCAACCGAACCTAACCTAGTATTCTTGGGTACTGAGTTTGGACTCTATGTTTCCTTTGACAAAGCCAAAACCTGGAATAAGTGGGAGCATGGCTATCCTAAAGCAGTGTCTACCTACGACATGACCATCCAAGAGCGTGAAGCAGATTTGGTGATTGGTACTTTTGGACGTGCGATCTACGTACTGGATGACATCCGTCCA
>Ga0209400_1004079_pt1 | contig 10417 bp, 6 predicted proteins | sample M_130807_EF_Meta_FD_187313 | JGI IMG/M metagenome (GOLD analysis project Ga0209400, IMG submission 187313) | Freshwater microbial communities from Lake Montjoie, Canada to study carbon cycling - M_130807_EF_MetaG (SPAdes) (version 2) | ecosystem: Environmental > Aquatic > Freshwater > Lake... | reverse complement strand
AATAGTAAATCATCCATCCAATGAATACCAACGTCAACAACATTGTAATCGTGGAAACAAATTTGGTAAGTTGACAATACCAAGAAGTATCGTCCGCCTTGCACTGCACAATCGAGCCAACACCAAATCCTAACCCCACTGGAAGACCTCCACCAAAACCTCCACCTCCACCCTTTGCCATTATACAAACGCAGAGAAAGAAACCCTACAGGGGAAAAAGAATACATAAACAACACCCCTGTAAGGCATTCTTGAAACTGGTTTGACACAGACCCTACAGGGGAAAAAGAATACATAAACAACACCCCTGTAAGGCATTCTTGAAACTGGTTTCACGACGTTTGACACAGACCCTACAGGGGGGAAAAAGAATACATAAACACCCCCCTGTAAGGAATTTTTGAATTGTGATAAAAACGTGATAAAAACGTGATAAAAACGTGATAAAAACGTGATAAAAATGTGATAAAAACGTCATTACAGGATGGATTGAATAAAGCGTCGTACTTTGCCTGTAGTGGGGTCTTTTTCTTCGACGAATTCTTTGCCAGCGGGTTCGATGCGTCCTTGTTCGTACGCGGAATTGTCGTACAAAACGTATCGCCCTTTGCGTTTTTGTTCTGGGTCGGAACGGTCAATACGGTAGTAAACCTCTTCTTTTTTGTCGTGAATTTTTTCCAAAGGCGTCACTTCGGGGAGTTCGGTCAAGTCTTCTTCCAAGGAGGGTTGAAACGCAAGCGCAGTGGGTTTGCTTTTGCGAAACGAAAAACAATGACGTGGGCTTGGACCGTTTTGTTGATACAAGACACAATCCATTGCCGTTTCCTTGACCGCATTCAAAAAGACCTGGTTCTGTTCGTCTTTGGTTTGCGCAATTTCCAACAACATTTGGTCCGTCGTAAAGACCACCGGGTCGCCTCGACTGTCTTTTTGCCGTTTGGACGCATCGTATGTCTCCACCTCCTTGACACCTTCCCCGGAACGGTTCTTGTCCAATTGCGCCTGGCTGTACACAGACAGATACACAAAAACACGCACCGTGCGCAGCTCCTCAGGCAAGTCCTGGTGACTACAGATACGTCGGGCACGTCCAATGACTTGTTCCAAACGCACCCAGTTCCAGTAGGGTTCTACGATATGGACGAAGCGGGTATTCATGAGACTGAGGCCTTCAGCGCCAGAGGCGGTAATCATAAAGACGTTAACGACGTCGCCGTACACATTGTTGCCGTTGATGGCCATGATTTTTTCGTGGATGGGCTGCGTGATTTCGCCTAATTCCCAATTCCAAGCTCCGTTGTAAACATTCAACAAATATTTCTTCTCTTCCACCGTTTCCGTACCCGTAAACAACAAATAACGCATTTTGCCTGGCGTCAAAGGACTGCAATCCCACTGCTTGTTTTCGTTTTGAAAGACACGAAACGGCTCCATCCCATGCGCCTCCATCGCATACCGCAAAATTTCAATACCCTCCACAGAACGAAATTGGGAGTAGACCAAATGACACCCGCGATTCGACTGAATGGTTTCAATGATACGCAAAAACTTGGGACTATATGTTTTCAAACCTTCCGACGACAAATATTTGCCTCGCTGTTTGTAAAGCAATGTCAACACCTCACGCATTTTTGTCTTGTACTTGTCATCGCCTTTGATTAACTCATCCCCATCATCTCCATCACCCTCTGGGGGCGCCAAAAGTACTTCATTCATCGGAACGATGTCATTCATCGGAACGATGTCATTCATCGGAACTACTTCATTCGTGGGAACTTCTTGAGGAGCCATGACATTTTCTTCTCGTGCGATTTGTTTCGACGCAGTTACTTTGGAAAATGCACGGTCCAAATCATCTTCTTCTTCTTCTTCTTGTTCCCCCCCTCCAGCCATAAGAGAGGTTGTAGTTGTTGATTTTGGAGTAGGATAAGGTCGTTTGAGGGTAGGTTCATCTGGAAATACGAAATTGCATGACGAGCGTGAAAAGACGCGGTAGGTGCTATTTTTTGCCTCGTTTTCGGCTTGGGCTTCGGCGGTGGAGGGTCCCTGTTGTCTCCGCTTTTTCTTGTCCCGTTCCGCTTGGTCTTTTTCGCGCGACACTTCCTCGGAACGTACTTCCACATATTTCAAAAATTGGAAATCACTCATGTCCACCCTGACCTCTTCGTATGGCAACTCCCCCGTCATCACAAACGACGGCATCAACTTTTCCTGGTCACTACGGAAAAAAGATGTCAAACCTAGAATACGCTTCTGGAAATATGTCTTGTTTTTAAACTCTTTCAAAGCATATGTTTCCGGGTCGAGTTCCATGAAGGTATCAGCAAAGTTGTCTTTTTTGTCGGTGGCCGCTTTGCCACGCGAATACAATTGGTCTGGCAACGCTTTGAAACGTTGTTTTTTCACCATGTCCGTCGTCAACACTGTTGTAGTACCAAACCATCCTGTCTTTTGCAAAGCTTCCACCAATTGTTGTACCCAAGTCGCATCGTCCACATTTCCTGATTCGTCCAAGACAATTTGTCCCTTGCTACCTCCACCTCTCATTTCTCCGTCTGTATACACGTTTTCATACGTATATGTCTTGGAAAATTCAGAGTCAACGACTTCCTCCAACTCATAAAGCGGGTCATCCAACACATTGTATACATCCTCTCCCACAATTGTCTTACCTCTCTTCTGGGAACGAAACGATAAAGGCAACATATCCCCCTCTAAAGACTTTTTGAAACGCCTTACAGAAGTGGATTGTACATCCTCTTTTTCTTCTTCTTCTTCTTCTTCTTCTTCTTCTTTTTTTTCTGTTTCTTCTTCTTTTTCTGTTTCTTCCTCATCCACAACCCCCTGTAGGGATTTTTTAAAACGCCTTACAGAGGTGGTTTGTGTATCTTTTTCTTCTTTTTCTGTTTCCTCTTCTGTTTCTTCTTCTTTTTCTTCTTCTTCTTCTGTTTCTTCTTCCACAACCCCCTGTAGGGATTTTTTGAAACGCCTTACAGGGGTGGTTTGTGTATCTTTGCCATTCTGTAAAGATTTTTCCAATTGTGGTAGAAATTGTATTTTGTTTTGTTCAGTAGGGATGCGTCCTCCTTTGTTTGAATATTCGCCTTTGTTTTGTCCGCCGGTTTGTTCTTTCTCTGTATGACGAACGAATCCAAAGGGGTTGCGTGTGATGCGTAAGACGTTGTCATTGCCCAATCGAACGACGTCAAAGGTGAGGAATCCAGATGTTTCCAGTGTTTTCTCGATTTCTTCGACGGAGAGGCGTCCTGCCAAGGTGGGTGGCAGGTTGATGGACCATTCTTTTATGTAGCCGCGCAGCATATTGAACAAGACGGCGATTTCGTTGGCATAATTGATAATGGGCGTACCCGTTAAAAACACGATGCGGCAGTTTTCGGCCTCCATCAACATTTCGTAGACAGTGAAAAGGACGGAATTGCGGCGGGCCACTTCCGACGACCGCAATTTGTTGACGACGACGCTGACAAATTTGTGGACTTCGTCGATGATGACGACACGGTTGGTAAACGGATTCAAGGTGCCGCCGTTGGTCAAGTCCAGCCATTTTTTACTGCGCGATGTCAAACCGTTGTAATTCAGGTCAATGTATTTGCCACGAATCATTTTATCCACTTGTGCATCGATTTGTTGTTTCTGCTTCTCCGAGAATTGATGATAATTGGCATCGCGACGTACATCCACCATCCAAGCACCCCCCTGCTTACGAATCCACTCCACCGGCAACGACAAAACATGCGACAATACGTCGACCTGCTCCGGCGCCCCTTCGACCGTGACAAATTCCCAGAATTGATTGACCTTGTACAACGGGTCACCACACTTTTTCAATTCGGAAAAGAAATTGGGATTCAACGACGCCGGCGTCATCAATATCACCTCCCGCTCCGTCTTCATCCCCTCGGCAATCGCAATCGAAGTACATGTCTTTCCACTACCTAACCCATGATACAACAACAACCCCCTGTAAGGAGTGAACAAATTGAGGTAATCCCGTACCACCTCTTGGTGCATCATCAACTCAAATTGTGCGCCACGATTGCGACCGGTGCATCCTACCGCCTCTTTGGTTTCACGCATTTTGTCGGCAAAAGGCGCCAACCGTTTCTTCATAAAATCAATAAACAATTTGCGGTTGTTGGCATAATAAGGCGACGTAGGCAACTCCACCAATACTCGGTTTTTTGGCAACCTCTTTTCCACATCTTCACCATTGATTAGTAATGTTTCCCCTATCGGCAAACGCTCCACAATCGTACCCTGTACAGACGGCTCCCACACTGCAGGGTTTGTCGTGTTTCTTTTTCCTCTTTGTTGCTTAGCATTTTGTCCAATTGCATTCGCATTCACAACTGCATCCGCATTCGCATTCACAACTGCATCCGCATTCGCATTCACAACTGCATCCGCATTCGCATTCGCATCCGCATTCGCATTCACAACTGCATTCGCAACTGTATTCGCAACTGTATTCGCAACAACAGTTTGAGCATCCCTTACAGGGTGGTTTTGCATGAGTTTACGAAAAAGGGCGGGGTAGTCAACAAATGTTTCTTGACGTAGGTCGCGAATCACAAAGGGTTTTTCAGTGCCTTCGGTTCGACTTGTTTGTTGGAATTGAATCGAAATAGGTACAAAAGACCGGAAACCATTCTCGGGTTTTTTTCTAAACGGGGCAGTGACATCTTCGTTGCTCATTATATTGTCGGGGGGATAAAAAAGAACAGTGTAACCAACGTTATAATGTTGTATAACATATATAGTCAACACAATGAGTCACACACAAATTTTTATGATGCTTCTATCCATCTTGTTTCTTATTGCTGTCTTCGTTCTAGGAACACATTATAGCACCATTTATAATTAAAACCCGTCGTTTTCTTAAGAATTTCAAAACTTCCTTCTTAAGAAAAAACAATTATGTTGTTGTATCAAAAATCAACTTTATACCATGTTTTTCATCATTTCTTCAGGAAAGCCCATGTTTTGCAAAATGTAGACAGCACCCCTGATTTTCGAAATACCACGCTCCAGCAAATATTTCATTCGCAACTTGTCATCCTCCTCCTCTACCTTCATCCTGTAATTTCGCAAAGCACGCACCCACCCTTTTGATACCCCCTTTTCCTCCTCCAAAACCACCCCTGTAAGGTCCTTTGCAACATCTTTTTCCTCTTCCAAAACCCCTTCTGTAACGTCTTTTGCAACATCTTTTTCCTCTTCCAAAACCACTTCTGTAACGTCTTTTGCAACATCTTTTTCCTCTTCCAAAACCACTTCTGTAAGGTCTTTTTTCGGAGGGTTGTTTGTCTCTTCGACGCGTTCGCATACAGAGACATAGTGTGTGGTGAGTATGAAGTCGACATGGTCTTGTGTGCATAAGAATTTGAGATATGAGTAGGCGGAGGACGATGCTTCTTCGGGGTTGGTGCCGGAAAAGAGTTCATCAAAGATGCAGAAATGGCGTTCACCGGCGGGGCTTTTATCGACCTGGGTAAGAATGTCTTTGCAACGGCGTGTCTCGGCTTCAAACAAACTGTCACGTTCCGACGTATCTGGAATATTGATATAGGAATGAATATGGTCATACGGCTTTTGTATGGAGCCAGACGAATACAGTCCACAACCCACCTGTTGGGAGAGCAACACATTGATGGCAACCGTTTTCAACAATGTTGTCTTGCCAGAGGCATTGGGTCCGGTGACGATGTAATTTTCGTCAGACAAGTCGACATCGTTTTTGACGACTTCGACTGTTCCTGACAAAAAGGGTGGATAAAACAATTCTTTGAATTTTGTTCCTTGGCTCGTTGTATCAAAGTCACAGGCCGTCATCTTGCCCTGCTGTAACCAATCCGCCAACGAACTCATATTGTCATAATATCCGTCGAAATCCATACAGTACATCAACGTCTCTTGGTATTCCATATCCGCATGAAACAAATAATAACACTCGAACAAATAACCCATTTGCGTCAATGTGGACATATTGCAACCCACACGACACACTCGTGATAGCTGCGACAATATTCGCTCCACCACCAACAAACGACGCCCACACTCTTCCACAAATCCCTGGTAACTCACTTTGCCACTACATCGCTGAATAGTCTCCTTCAACTTGTCACGGCAAGACAAGAAAAAAGACCGCGTATGACATAAATTCTCCGCAATATCGGTCAAATGCACAAAGAAATGATAAGTACATTGCAGATTGTAATACAATTGGTAACCATACAGAAGAATTCCAGCCATCAAAACCAAAGTCGTCTGCATCGTCACCTCCGATGACGCATCGAAAAAAGAAAACAATTGACTGAACAAATTGTCACGACCATACAAACGCAATTGCTCCAAATACGATGCCAAAGACCATTCCTTGCCATACAAGAAAATCACCAAAAGAGGCAACAACAAAATCAAAAACGTCATGGCCACATTGACCATCGGAACAATACCATTGAGCACCGACACCCCCTGTAAGAAAGTCGACGAACGGTTCAACGAATCCAACGATTTCCACTCAATGTAATAATACTTTTCCATGAATTCTTCCTTGCTCTGCACATCCTTCACCATCGACAGCAATCTCTCCTCCTCATACATCTTCTCTTTCACCAACTTCGGAAATGATTTGGATAACCAATCCTGCGTATCTCTCAAAAATACATCATCCGTCGTATACCACTTCATCATGGCAACCGCTTGCGACGTGGCAAATGGTGTTTCGCAACGAAACAAATGCTGACTCATCGGCGGCGAAGACGTTTGCGACTTTGTCAACTCCAAATCAGACAAAACAGCCTCCGGAACCAACCTCACCGACGCATTATGCTGCACCGGCAATCGAAAAGGAGACACAGTTGTATCCGTCACAACCTTGTCATTCGACAACAAAAATCCCTCCAGCAACGAGGCAAACATAATACATTAGTCGAAGCCTTCGTGACACAAGGGATGGACGCAAAGAGACAAGAGAAAAAAAAAAAGAGACAAGAGAAAAAAAAAAGAGACAAGAAATGAAATTACTTGTCTCTTCTCGAGGATGTATGTATGGCTCTGCTGGAATTGACCGCGCAATCCCGATGCACATATAGCATCCTCAAAATCTATTTAGAAAAAATTATGGTTTTCTGAACTCGGACCTTTTTTTTTCCTAAAGGCTACCACCCCGTTTTGTTGACTTTGATGGGCGCCCCTTTTTTCCCTTTGCCGTCAAAGTCTTCTTCTTCGTTGTTGATATTTTTTGACAATTCCCACATTTCTTTCGAACCTAGACGAAATTCGGGTCGTGGCTGTGCTTTGTACCAGAAGATTTGGTCTTGCAATTGATTCGACTTGGAATTGTTATTGATGACTAAACATTCATAATTCTCCGTTGTCTGGTCCATGATACTACAGAAGGATTCAAAGGTAGGAAACATGGAAGCATAATTTTCCCAAATGCGTTTCCGGTTGGCGAAATAGTTTTCGCGCAAAATAAAAACATAGTCGATATTGGTTCGCAAATTGGGAGGAATGCCTAGAGGATACTGCATCGCCAAAATCAACATGACCTTCCAATGCCGCCCATTCATAAACAACATCCGCATCAAATTGTCCCGCGCCCATTTGTTGTCATACAAACAATCGTCCAGAATCACAAATGTCCGCGGGTCAATCGTCGTCTTACCATACTGCTCTTGCTGCTTTTGCATGCTCTTCAACGCCATCTTCTGCCGTTTCAAAATATTCTCAATCAACAAACTGTTGTACTCGTGATGAATAAACGCCTTGGGCACCATGGACGAAAAAAACGGATTCGCAATCTCTGTACCCGAAATCACCGTACCAATCGGAATGTCCTGGTGATGATACAACAAATCACGAATCAAATACGACTTTCCCGTATCACGACGCCCTATAAACACAATCACAGGACCCTTGTTCTCATCCTTCTTAAACGTGATTTGCTTCATATCGAATTTTTTTAAACTCAACGTCATCCCCTTTATACATAAAAAAAGAAAAGACAACCCTCCAACATAACATAACCCCCCTGTAAGGTATGTCTAAGCTGTTTTGAAAACAAGTCCACACAGAGTGAATGTATATTTCCAATCAACAACACAACCCCCCCTGTAAGGTATGTCTAAGCTGTTTTGAAAACAAGTCCACACAGATTAAAAGTTTCGATGACCGCGGTTGTTATCCAAAGTCAATCCAGCTTTGGCATCTTTGGTGGCGGAACCGGCGGTCGCCTGTTGTCCGAAAAAAGTATTGACACGACGTATTGCCTTGTTGTTTTGCGCCAACAAAGGCACCGCAGCACCACCATTGCGCACTTGTGTGAGACTGCGTTCGGCGTTTTGCACATCATTGGTACCAGCATACAATGCTTTGTTGTAAATACCGAGGGATTGATTGGCAGTCTGCACCGTGTTTTGGGTTTGTAGGGCACGTCGATACACCACTTGGGCACCGTCTTGGGCACCAAGTTTCTGTTTTTTGATGAGGGTAGGGTCATACGAAGTCATGGACGTCTATAGATTCATGCAGTATTTTTTATTTACCTTCATTATATTTTAGGATAATTGCATAGATTTGAATATCTATGTTTACAACAAACAAGGAATGTCGTTATTGATTTATGCGAAAGAGGACGACAAGACGAAGCAAATCGATTTGGAGGATTTGTTTACGAAGGAGCAGAAACGAAGTCAAAAGATGTTGTCGACGTTTAACAAGATTCTGAACCGGATACATAAACGCATTGAGTTGACAGCGCGACAAAAGGTGTCGGACAAACATGTGTTTTTCTTGGTGCCTGAATTTTTATTAGGAGAACCGAATTACAACTTAGCTGAATGTATCGCTTATATGGTAACCAAATTGGAATCGAATGATTTCTTGGTTCGTTATATTCATCCGAACACGTTGTATGTGTCGTGGCATCATTTTGTGCCATTGTTTGTGCGTGACCAGGTGAAACAAAAGACGGGGATGGCGATTGATACGCATGGTCAGTTGATTGTAGAGACACAAGAGGAAAAGACGGCAGAGGGAGGAAATGAAACACCCAAGGCCAAGAAGCAGTACAAGCCCACGGACCGGTACCGACCTACGGGTCAATTTGTCTATGGGTCCGACCTTTTTGAAAATATGGAACGCCGATTGGAAAACAAATAGTAATATATAATAAATGAAAGACACTATCATTTATTATACAGGTGAATTGATACAAAATATCGAAAATTTTTTTTCGGGTAATCCAGAACTTACGAAACAAATTATTGATTTGTATAAAACAAAAAATATTGATATTAATAAAAGTCTATTACAAAATGGTGGTAGAAACATATCAAATAATAGAAACATATCAAATAATAGAAAGGTATCAAAATTTAAAAAGGTATCAAAATTTAGGAGGACAAAACAAAACACAACTTGTATCAATAGAAAGAAAAAAAAGAGTTGTAAACGCAATCGATTCACAAAAAAAGGAGGTTCGCAAAATCCAACATCACAACAACGGATAATCTCTATTAATCTTATTCCAAAAGTATTTACAGCTTTGATTTTTATTCTCGGAATTTCCGGTGGCTCCACTTTAACTTTACAACCAACTAAGCGACCAATTAATCAAGCAACTTTCCAACCACAATTAAATGTCATTGCATCCTTGAAACCAAGTAATCAACCAAGTTCTCATCCATTAATAATAAATCAACCAATATCTGGCTGTAAAGACAATGACCCGTTTTTAAAAACGGGAACCTCAAATTGTGGTGAACAAGTAGCTATAGGAGTTGCTTTTATAGCAGCATGTGCTGCTGGTGCAATAGTCGCTTGTTGTCTTATCGTTTACGCTTGTTTTAAATTAGATATTGTATGTAAATTTGTATGTGAAAATTTGAATGATTGCATTTGGTTTGTACCAAATAGATTAAGGGATATTTCATATGATTATAGAAATCCACCTCCAAAGGTAAAACGCGTCATACGAGTGCCAAAAGTTGCATTATCTAATTCTAAAATATTCTTAACTTACCATGAAATGATTATAAGTTACAATAATAAGGTGGAAATATTATCAAAAACAAAACAACAACAATATGAAGATGTGATTGAATCAACACATTTCGAACTACTTGATACTGATTCATTGTTAAATGATTTTATAACACATTCTTTTAATACAAAAAATGATACAGAACTTTTTTATCAACTAAAAATTAATGATTTAAAAGTTTTACATAAAACATTGAATGAAGCTGTTGCAGGCGGTCTGTATGTTGCACAATTTAAAGAAAAAAAAATCTTTGAAAGAGATTTAGAGGAAGAAGAAATGTATGTAGTTGAACCATTCGATAATGTTCCACAAGATTTCTTGGAGAAACGTACCAAAATTCTTGAAAGA
>Ga0209400_1004078_pt1 | contig 10419 bp, 6 predicted proteins | sample M_130807_EF_Meta_FD_187313 | JGI IMG/M metagenome (GOLD analysis project Ga0209400, IMG submission 187313) | Freshwater microbial communities from Lake Montjoie, Canada to study carbon cycling - M_130807_EF_MetaG (SPAdes) (version 2) | ecosystem: Environmental > Aquatic > Freshwater > Lake... | reverse complement strand
CCGTCAGAAGTTCAGGGGTTAGCAGGTCCTGCAATTCAAATTTCTTCTGGAGAATCTCATACTTGTGCAGTTATTGAATCAAAGCAGCTGCAGTGCTGGGGTAAATCTAGGTGGGGTGAACTTGGCAATGGCAACTTCTCAAACAGTCCTTCTCCGGTGTTAGTAAGTAACTTCAGTTTTAAAGAGGCAACCCAAGTTTCAGCTAGTTTTGAAAACACTTGTTCTCTTCTAGGTGGAGCTAATTCAGGAGATGCATATTGCTGGGGATTTCAGACTTGGGGCGTTCTAGGTGAGGAGGCACCAGCAATAGGAAGTTATGTGGGCTCAGCAGTTCCAGTAAAGGGATCTATCTCAGGTGTGACTTACATAGACACCGGTGGAGCTACTGCGTGCGCAATCAAGAACAGGGAAGTATGGTGCTGGGGATCAAACCAACAAGGGCAAATCCAATCAAGTTCACTTACGGCTGATGGATGGTTTCAGGCTAGAACATCCACACCTACCAAAGTAAATTTACCTGGGCCAGTAGACAAGGTTTCAATCTCCGAAGGAGTTGAGTTCGAGAGCACAAGTGCAGGGGCAGTGTGTGCTTGGTCGTTGACAGATGTCTACTGCTGGGGAGGTTATGACGCTACGGGGCAGCAAGGTAATGGAGCTTTCTCTCAAGGGCCAACATCTCCGCAGAAAGTTAATGAGATATTACCTAGCGGCGGCGGCAACGGAGACGGCGGGGGTGACAACGGTGGCGATAACAACGGTGGCGTTGCCCCGACGTCAATTCTTATAACCTATGACGGTTCTGACACCCTTGGTGCTCTTCAGCTGGAGTTTGCTACCGGAGAAAAGCCACAAGGCCCATTCGGCGGAGCAACTACTGCTATTACTGAGGCACCTGCCGGCGGTCTCGGCGGAAGTTCTTTGGCTTTTACCAAGAATGGTGAGTCTTGGGCGGGCTTGAACGCTCTTGTTGGAGCAGCTGATGCAGTTAAATACACTGATGCATCCAACTCGAAGGTGACCTTCAACTACTACTCTCCAAAAGCAAGCAGTCCTGTAGCTCTGCAGTTGTTCAATGGCGATATTATGGCTGTTGAATTGATTCAGAATGCAGCGCGTGGTTGGAACAACATCTCCTTCGACTTAGCAACTGCACCTAATTGGTCATCTCTAGTGAAATACAACAAGATAGTTCTCTTCCCTGACTTCTTAGTCCCAGCAGCTGGTGAGGTTTACTACTTTGACAACATTGCAGTTAATGGGGCAGTTACGCCTCAAATTTCGATTGGCCCAGCCCCACTGATTACAGGCTTGAAAGCCTCTGTCCCATTTATTAGTGGAATCGGTGCAATAAACAATTCGTTGACAGCTATTCATGGTGACTGGGACTCCGGAGCAACACTGACTTACCAGTGGTTTCGTGATGGAGCTGCTGTGCCAGCAGCTACTTCAAGTTCTTACACTGTTCAAGCCTCCGACTATCTAAAGAAGATCAGTGTTGCTGTTACTGGTTCTAAAGAGGGTTACATTTCTGAAACGAAGACTAGTGAATCTGTAATTCCAGTAAAGGCGATAGACAGGATTACGTCTCTTCGTTTCACTGGTTCATTCAAGGTTGGTGCTAAAGCTTTTGTAAGTCCAGTGAATAGAAACAGTAAATTTGATTACTCTTACCAGTGGCTTAGAAATGGTGAAGAAATAGCAGGAGCTTCCTCAAGAACTTACCAACTAGCTGCTGAAGATGTTGGATCAACACTTTCTGCGAAGGTGTGTGCTTTGTACTTGAAAGATGTAATTCAATGTGTAAGCCAAGATATTGGTTCCCCTGTGGAGTTGGGTGTTCTAAAGAACGTTCGAGCTAGTTTTTCTGGTTTAGGTAAGGTTGGCAGGCTACTTAGCGCTGCACCAGCGATATTTGATAACCAAGCATCTGTTTCATATCAGTGGCTTAGAAACGGTGAGCCAATCGCAGATGCCACAAGAAACTCATACTTTGCTTATCAATCAGATAAAGGAAGTTCGATCAGTCTGAGAGTCAGTGTAAGCAAGCCAGGATATGTAACAGTAGTCAGAACATCGACGGCCAAGTTCATTCACTAAAGGAATCAAAAATGAATACAAAAGAGAAACTAGCATTCGCAGTTGTTACCGCTTTAGCTATGACCAGTGGTGGATTTGCTTTTGGGCAATCTGTTAGCAACGTAAGCAGCGACCAAGTCATTTACGCCTGTGTTACTGGAGTCAATGGAAACATTACTAAGGTTTCTAATACCCCTAAAACCTGCCCTAAGGGAACTACTCCTATTAGTTGGAACATGGTTGGCCCTAAAGGTGATCAGGGATTGCAAGGTATTAAGGGGTTGCAGGGAGCTAAAGGAGACAAAGGTGAGCAGGGAGATACAGCCAAGGCGGCAGTAAACACCTATGTTGTAGATGGAGAGGGACGTAAAAATCCTGTGTTCAACGGACCCTTTGGGCCAGCTGTCCAAGTTGATGGAATTTACTACAGATACACTAGCGATATTAAGAACCCAGTAAGAAGCTTTCCTCAATTAGATGTGCACGCTTATTTTTATGAAAGTGAATATTGTGATTCGAGGCCACTAGAGGTTTGGAAGAGTAGTGACGTCCAACCATTCCAAAATGCAGCTTACATCGGAGGCGATTCTCTCAATGTAACTCTTAAAGAAGAAGCAAACTTTGATGTGGACAGCTTAAAATCTGTAAAAACCAGTCTTGGTTGTGTTCCTCTCGATACTAGGTATTACAGAATTTCACTCTCAAGTTTCGCTGAGCGAGTGAAATCATTATTTGACGAGAATTTTACTGAACGTAATGCATACAACTCTTATTACACAATTAGTTATGAATCATGTCGAATTGATGGCGATTGGACCTATCGCTCTTATAGCCATCGATTTATTTCCACTTATTCAGACTGCATAAAAAAAGGCAACCTTTCTGATCAGATTAACAAAGAGCAAGCTGTTTATAGTGCAGTTGCTCTTGGAGTGCTGCTCGATACTAGACCCGATTGCCCATATGGAGCAGCACTTTGTAGAGACTCTGTGTACGCAACCTCAGACGCACTCAGGCCTTCTCCAGTGTCTGTCTATTCAGCGAGCACTTCTAGAGTTGCTCAAAATTCTCAGGACGTGACCGGTTGGAAAGTCATAATTGAATAGAAAAAGCGTGTCTTCGTCCTGACCGGAAGCGGCAGTATTTCCCAGATACCACTACTCTCAAAACTTTCGGCAAACTTGGAAATTGAAACCATCAGATAGAATAAGAGCTGTAGTCGCGCCTATTACAGGTGTAGAGAACTTTAGCGGGTCAGGGACTACTAGCCTTCGTAGCTCAGTGGATAGAGCAAGAGCCTTCTAATCTCTTTGCAAGAGTCCTTAAACCCTTGTTATTTCAAGCATATATTCAGTTTTCGATTTTGTCGTGCACTCTACGTGCATTTACGGTCCTACTTTCAACAGATCCTGCTCTACTTGTCTGCGAGCTCTGCGTATAAAGAGAACAACCGAGCAAGTATTTCAGAGTCAGTAGCTGCGTTAGGTAATCCGTAAAAACTGAAAACTAATTTGTCATTCAAAATGTGAGCGTCTCGAAGATTAACAGGCATAGCAATAGAACTGTAGAGATCAGCCAGGCTTGAGTAGGGATACTTTTCTCTTGCAGTAAGTATTCCTAGACCGGAGCCAGAGATAGCTGTTTCCTGCGTTTCAGCCCAAGTTGGAACTGGGAAGTTGTTATAGGTGATTTCTTGTGAGATTCTGCAATCGCTTTTTAGTCGCCCTGACACCGCTCTGTTCCAAGTATTGAAAATTCTTGAATTGAGTAATCCAAATACAAAGTGGCTAGCCTCAGGAATAGTAAGCAAGGCATCGGAAGCAACTACTTCCGGTCCAAAGTATCCCATCGGCACATATTCCCGATTTTCAGACGAAACCCTTGGGACCGCAATGTACTCGGTCTTTGGTTGTGCTCTTTGGGCAAATAGATGGGGAGTGTTAGCCATTTGTCGGGTTGACGCTGCATCGCTCGCCAGCCTCATGTCCTTAACTGCTTGCACACGCTTTTGAAGCTCTTTTGATGCATTGAGTTCACTTGGACTCATGTCTTCGAGCCAAAGACAAAATCTGTCCTTAGCATTGATCAGTTCAACTGCACCGATAAGTTTTCGAAGATATTTAGAAGCTATTGGATCGCTTGTGTGGATGTAACTGGCTTCTACAGCAGAAATCTTAGAAAGGTGACCGTTATCTCTTGGCATACTTCCAAAGAACATTAAAGGCATAGCCTTATTTAGGGGAAGTTGTCTTGAGCCAATTAACACGTTAGGACCATCTGCGAGGTATCCATTGATGTTTTTTGCAAGAGTCAATTCCGGTTTGGCTTTAGGGCTTGCGTAAGACCACAGTTTCTTAGTTCCTGATCTGGCTTTGGCTGTAAAGCCAATAATTACGCAGTGCACAGCGGCTGCTCCGGAGGCGTCTGATTGCCAGGCAAATGTTCTATGGGCAAAATCAATAAAGACGGGGGTCTTTGAAAGTTCACCCCAAAGAATAGCTGGCTGCTCGCCCTGAGTGATGCTGTTGGTAGATACGAAGGCTACTCGAGCAGCAGTATTCTGAATAAGCTTCGCTGCAATCAAATACCAATTTGTGACGTAATCCATGGTTCCAGTTTTTTTGTTATCTTTCCAGACAGTTTTTTGGTCCAGTTTTTGCTGTTCATCAAGCATTAGGGAACCTAGGAAAGGCGGATTGCCAACGATGATTGTTCGATCATCAATCGGGCAAACTTCAGCCCAATCAATCTGAAGTGCATTTCCAAGCACTATGTTCGCGGAGTGGCTGAGCGGGAATCGGTTGGCTGCAACACCCAAGACTGCTTCAAGTTTCATGTTTTCTTGGTGGTCCGTGAGGTAGATAGCCACTTTGGCGATTTGGGAAGACCATTCAACGTATTCAATGCCATGAAGTTGCTCAAGCTTTACGTGGATATCATCCGTCACATCAAATAGGGAAGTCTGCCCAGTTGTGCCGTCAAGTTGCTTGATTCGGACAATGATTTCAAGTTCTAGTTGTCTAAGCCTTTTGTATGTTGTGATTAAGAAGTTGCCACAACCACAAGCAGGATCAAGAATCTGGTATGAACCTAGCTCTCTTTGAAGTTCTCGTAGCTTGCCGGAGTTATCCCAACCGCTTTCAAGTTTCTCCTGAAGCTCATCCATGAACAAAGGCGAAATGGTCTTATCGATATTTACTTCTGTTGTGTAGTGTTCACCATTGGCTCGTCTTGCATCTTTACTCTTAATGTCTTGGAAGAGAGCACCGAAGATAGTTGGGTTGATTGTTGACCAGTCATAGTTACAAGCATTGATTAGAGCATGTCGCATTGGTTGGTTGAAATGGATAGTTTCTAGGCGTTCGCTAAAGATTCCACCATTTACATAAGGGAAGTCAGCTAAGAAGGCGTCTTGCGGACCTTTTCGCTGGTCTTTAGGGGTGTCTAGCACAGTGAAGAGAGTTGAGAGGCGTGGACCAAGGTCAGAGCCTTGTTCGTTAGTGTCTTTTACAAGTTCTTGGAAGATTCCGGACTTCCACATCCTTGTATCGTCAGCAAATAGACAGAACAAAATACGAACCATGAATACGGAAGCTTCGTGACCTTCATAGCCATATTTCTCAAGCTGAACGTATAGGTCAGCCATTAATTGAGCGGCTTTCTGATCTGCTTCTACCTGAACGGTCGTAGCGACATTCGTTTTATGGCTAACGATTGCTTCAATTCTTTCAAGGTTGTCTGCTAGGTCTTCAAGCCTGAATTCGTGCGACTTGTTTAGAACGTAATCAACGATGCGAAATCTAGCGAAATCACAAACAATAACGATAGGTGGTCTTTGAGCAGGTGGAAGGCTGAAAACATACTCTCTAGCCTGGTCTTCAGCTGCGCCTAGGTCTTTGCCAGCACTCTTTTGTTCAACTAGGAAAGTGTCTTTCCAATAAACGTCAATCCAAGTAGAAGTGTTCTTCTTCGAGCTAATAACCTTCTTTTCAAATTCAACGCCAGCTCCACGTAAGTCCGTGATACCTAAAAGATCTCTAAAGAACTCTTGCCAGAAAGCCTGAGAATGAGACTTCTCTTCAAAGGTGTCTTTCCACTTCTCGGCAAATTTGGAAGCAGCAGCCCTTGAAATAGACAAAGTAGAGACAGAATCTGATGTCTGACCATTTGTGATGTTTTCAAGGCTATTCATAGGTCCAATCCTAGGCATGACAAGGGACATAAGCCCTGAGTTTGAGCAGTAATAGATCACTGTTATTAGACCAAATTGGGCTTTTTGAGCGTTTTGCTTGTTGTTTATGCAACTGTTATCAGATAAAAGTAAGTAGCGCAGTACTCAGATAAATATAAAACCACAAAAACGGCATTTCTTAGCTTCAGTTTTAACATCTTCTGCGCAATCAGGGCAAGACTTAGTTGTCTCTACATCTTTGTTAGATAAAGACGCTAGGCTCTGGCTCAAGAATTTGTTTACCGTTTGGCATAGTAGGTCAGCTGTTCTCAAATCAATGTGGCTGATGCGACTGACATTTGACCCGAAGGCTACCGTAATTGTGCAAGTTCGAGAATCTTTAAACTTTTCAGAAGCTAATTTGTCTATCATCGGTAGGGTTTCTTTTTTTATCTCGATTGCATCGATTTGAGTGAATGGAATGAATTGAAATAGGGATTTACTGATTATTTTCAATATGCTTCTTTTGAAGACAAACAATCCCTTGTCATTCACAACCCAGATAACATTCCATTGACCATATTTGTCGATGCCGGAATCGTATCCTTTAATCAAATGTAGAACCGAATCCCCTTGGCTTAACTTCTCCTGCAAAGTCTCAAGAGTAGGGTGTTTGCCCAATGATTGTTGTCTCCTCGCATTGTTATATGCACTTTCCAGAGATGTATTGACCACGCATCGACTCTATCAACTCAAGTCCAATTGTGTCTTTAGGCAGTAAGGGGTATACAAATGAAATCCTTGTGCAAGATCTCAGCGTGTTGGGCTACTGCCTAAACGCACACTCAACTAAGCATTAGTAGCACCTGGCTACTCGCTATTTTCATCCGAATTAACCGGTGCCATTTTTTGATTTTTGCTTTCAAAGAGATGTTTCAGGTCTAAGAAATGTTTATTCTTTTGATTCTGATCGATAGTTTCTTGGATTGCTTTGATGCTTTTCTCATATTTTCTAATGGTTGGATTAGAGAGAGTTATGGTCATTCTCGCTTGCTTCATTTGCAGGTAGTTAACAATAGATTTTCCAATTCTCGGCTCTAAATCAAGAATGGCGTTTATTAGCTCCTGAGATACCTGGACAATCTCAAATCCAGCCTTACGCCATCTTTCCTCAAGCAATTGCCAGATACTTGTCCTATTGATTTGAGCAAGCTTTATGCCTTTCTTTACTCGGCTACCTCGAAGTTGAGTTTCAAAACGGTGCACTTGTTTATTGATCTTGACTTTATGCTCGAGGTCAAGTTCACGAGTCTTATCGTAAATGTGGTCTTTACCTTCATTCTTGGTCTTAATCTCTATGGTCAAGGTCTTGCTTGGAACTTTGAAAATGACTTTCATGTTGCTTCTGGGGATTTTTGCCAGCTCTAATTGGTCAAGGTTAGCTTTGGTGACTGTTTCTAAGTTAATTGCGATATCAAGCCGACTCAGGTTTATCTGACTGAGCCAGTCATCGTGCATGACCACAGGTGAGTGGTGCTTTTTCCAGATTCTAAAAGAAGAGACAAAAGGAAAAAGAAAAACAATAAGTTCTTCTATCTCATCAAGAAATAGGTCAGGGTCAAGAAGGTTTAGCGGATCTTGATGAACTAGTTTGGCAGCGTTGAATCTAACTGTGCATCTACCAGTAAGAGAAACATATAGGTAGATAGATTGACCCTTATAGGCGACTTCTTTCTTATACCCGGTGTGCTTGTTATATCTGTTGTAAGCCTTCTTCCACCCTGCACTTAGGTCATAATCAGTTTTCCCTACTAGGAAGGTTATAGATACGCTGTCTATGCCCCATTGGCTAGTACTGATGTCCGGATAGACAGGGTTATAGGTGAGCTGAAGTTGATTCTGACCTGTTAGAAAGAGATTCAACGAAACTATTTCTCTCTGCATTTCTAGATCGCCTAATTCGCTGGCTTTATGAAGTTGATAAGGTCAAAGCTCTCAATACGAAGCATTCTTGGACCCAGGCGACTTGCTTTAAGTAAACCCTGGTCAATGTACTTATAGACAGTCTTGTTTGAGACCCCTAGGTAATTTGCTGCTTCTTCAACGGTGTATAGTTCTTGCATTTTCTTTTGTGACTCTTTCTGTTTTTAGTGAATAGGTTGTTACGCCTTTCTTTTTTGGTTTAAAAACATAGTCACACATCAACTATCAATATCGCTAGAGCGTTGGCGACCTTTATTTATCACTTATGGAGTGAGAAATAAAGTTAAGAATTTCTACGATTCTGGTATCTCAATTTGCATAGAGTTTGCTATTGTGCTCGGGTTCTTTCTGGCATGAACATACCTCAAAGCTGCATTTTGTGTACTGTCGCCTAACCAGAGTTGAAGATCTGCTATTGATGCACCTGCTTCCAAATATTCTGTTGCAGCGAAGTGTCGGAAACAGTGAGCGCTTATTGAGATGCGTGTAAGTCCAACTTTCTTTCTTGCAGTCTTTAGTGCTTTACGAAAAACGCTGTTTCTAATGAACCCACCTTTTGAAGCTTCATTTAATAAATCGTCTTGAGCCTTGAGGTTTTTACTCTTTATCAGTTCGTCAATGTAAGTTGTGAGTTGAGCTGGAAGTGGCACCACTCTCTTTGAAGCTGTGCTCTTAGGATCTGAAACCGTAAATACACCATTGCTCTCTGTCACAGCTTTCGTGATGGAGATTTCGTAGTGGCGTTCTTGATTTTGACCAACCTTCTTCAAGTCACTTCTTAGAAGTGCTGTGGCTTCGCTAAAGCGAAGACCCCCGTATGCCATGAGAAGAAGAACCAGGCGATATCTGCTGTCAATTTGCTGAATAAGTTGCCCTACTTCTGCCGGTGTTGGTATTTGCTTCTTACGACCTGTAGTAAGGCTTTGAGCGCCCCTAATCTGGCATGGATTTGAGGGAATAACTCCATCTGCAACAGCCCTGTTTAGAACTGCATGGAGAAGTTTGTAGGCTTTTGAAGCTGTTGTTGATTTGCCTGTGCTGACCTTCTTTAGCCACCATTCGTCAATTTGTCGTTTTGTAATCTTCTTCAATGGCTGGCTGTGAAAGTCGCTTAAATGAAGCCCTAGGAGCCTCATATACGTGTCTTGAGTATTCTTCCTAAGGTTCTTACCCTTTGAGTTAGTTTGCAGCCTGATATGGCTTTCTGCATATGTTTTGAAGGTTTCTGGGGTTGTTAGGGGAGCCTGGCTTTGAGCCCAAGATCCTTTCTCAATAGCGAGCTGCTGTTCAGCCAGCCACAACCTTGCCTGATTCTTAGTCGTAAAGGTTGTTGGTGCGTTATGCCTTTTGTTATCAGGTCCTATATAGCTAGCCTGATATCTCTTAGAAGGTAACTTCCTAATAGTTCCCCAACTACTTCTTGCCAATTGTTGCTCCTTAATTTCGTGCACTCTACGTGCATTTAAGGATTTACCTTGCAAGGTATCTAACGGCATTTGCTTCCACTTGATAGAATTAGGCAAGTAGCCCAACAGCCTAGTGTTTATTGCACTTCAGCGTTGTTACTGCTAATTGCCTTCGTAGCTCAGTGGATAGAGCAAGAGCCTTCTAATCTCTTGGTCGCAGGTTCGATTCCTGCCGAGGGCGCTTTGATTTAGGGGATTTGAGTTAGCTTTGTCTCCTAGCGGAGATACATTTGACTAAACTTCAATCATGGGGATTTCTCTAGAAACTCCTAGGCTAAATTCATGATAAGCGTTGAAGACATGGCGGGGGACTGAATGTTTAAGACCAAAATTACTTCTGTGGCTACTGTATTGGGGCCAATAGAAACCAAGATGTCCGATGTATTAGCTCAAGTGGCAGAGGCATCGCTTCCGGCCAAAATGCCTGTTGGCTACGTGCCAAGGCTCACTGGGGTAGATACCGTTTACCGAAGAACTGAAGATCAAAATACTTCTGATTTTGCAGCCATGGCAGGTAGAAAAGCTTTGGAGAAGGCGAACTTGGAAATAGGGGATATCGACCTACTAATTTTTGCATCGGCAAGCCAGGATTTGATTGAACCGGCAACCAGCCACATCGTCTCGGCACTGCTAGGTGCCAATGGTGTTCCTGTGATGGATGTGAAGAATGCTTGTAACAGCTTTCTAAATGCAATGCAGGTTGCAAATGCGCTGATAAAGATT